>Ga0182027_10005016_pt1 | contig 20255 bp, 19 predicted proteins | sample 712E1DmetaG_FD_121300 | JGI IMG/M metagenome (GOLD analysis project Ga0182027, IMG submission 121300) | Permafrost microbial communities from Stordalen Mire, Sweden - 712E1D metaG (Illumina Assembly) | ecosystem: Environmental > Terrestrial > Soil > Wetlands > Permafrost | place: Sweden...
ATGTATATTAAGAAATTTCCTGTCCGGGAAAATTGTCTTGTCCCGGATCTCCAAATGACGGTTGAACAGGAGCGCAGAAATGTTTTCCATTGTTGAACAGGACGGTTTTCAGTTCAAGGTATCGCAGGGCGATACCATCCGCGTGCCGAGGATCGACGCGGAAAAGGGGAGCGAGATATCCCTTCAGAAAGTCCTCATGGTGGGCGATGGCACCTCGGTCAAGATCGGCACTCCGGTCGTGAGCGGCGCCACGGTCACGGCAAAAGTCATCGACCATATCAAGGGCGACAAAGTCCTCATCATGAAGAAGAAACGCAGAAAGACATACAAGAAGAAAACCGGTCACAGGCAACTGCACACAACGTTGCAGATCATGTCGATTACCGCCTAGCGCCGGCAAGCACCATTTTTACAACAAAAGGAATTCATCATGGCACATAAGAAGGGCGGCGGAAGCACTGTTAACGGCCGGGACAGCAACCCGCAGAATCTTGGCGTCAAGAAATACGGCGGCGAGAAAGTGCTTGCGGGAAACATCCTGGTTCGCCAGAAGGGAACGGTCATTCATCCCGGACGCAACGTGGCAAAGGGGAAAGACGATACGCTGTTCGCGCTTGTGGACGGCGTTGTCCTGTTCCAGACCGGCGCACAGGACAAAAAGAAAGTGCACATAGTTCCCGCATAGCAAGTTTCGCGGGAGCGCAGCACGGCTGCGAGGAATCGAAATTGGAAAGCAGGGCGCGCGCCCTGCTTTTTTTGTTCGGCAACTGCATCCGGCGGGACAGGCAATCTCAGCGTTTGCGCATCCCGAGCAGGCCGGCGACGCGCCCGGCTTTCCGGTACACCGCCGAGTCACGGCTCTTCTGAAGGCCGAACCACTTTTGTCCCGCGATGTACGTTGTCATGCAGCACATCCCGGCAAAGAAGAACACGATGGTAATAACGGCGCGTTTGGGACGGGTTTTCCGCTGCGGCACCTGCGCGGTTTCGAGCACCTGCACCGAGGGAACGTTGTTCGATTCCGAGAATTTCGCCTGTTCGAAAAGCTGGAGAACGAACTCGTAGAGCGACTCCTGTATCTTGACGTCCCGTAACAGATATCCGTATTGCACCGATTTTGCCGGGGCGTCCTTGAGCGCGATGATGAGGTTCCCGCCGCCTGCCGTCATGTACTTGCCGATTTCCCTTACGATCACGCTCTTCTGCTTCTCAAGTTCGGCGATCCGCTGATTGCCGGGGCCGTACTGGCTCTGCAACTGGCCTATTTCCAGGTCGAGCCCCATCTTCTCCGCCTCGAAATGGGCGAGCGCCTCAACCGACGACTTGGTCTGGTGTTCCAGGTCGATGTAGTTGTTCTCGGTCTGGAAGGCCGTGAGTCTCCGTGTCGCGGTATCGAGGTCCTGCTTGATAAGAGAGAGTCGCTCCTCAAAGAACACCCTGGAGTTCTTCGCGCTTTCCTTTGCCAGCACGTAGGTGATGGTGTCGAGTTCCTCAAGCATGAAGTTGGCAATGGCCGCCGCCGTGGCGGGGTTGGTGTCGGTCACCGAGACTTCGATGTTTCCATAGTCGTTTTCCACGACTTTTGTGCTCTTGTTGAAGGCTTTCAAGAGGTCCTCAACATAATATTTCTTTCTCTTATTGAACCCGTAATGATGAACAAGGTCGAACCGGTCCACCGCGACCCGGGCCATTCTCCTGCTTTCGAGAATGCTCATGAAGTTGTCGGCATCGCTCCCGCCGCCGAGGTCCATGGACTTGAGCAGGCCGGAAATGGGAAGTTCCTTGCCGAGCAGAGAACCAAGCCCCGACATCTTTGCCGCCGGTTTTAAGATCACTGCCGTGGCGGTGTAGGATTTGGGAAGAACCAGACTGATGACCACGCCCGCCGCGCAGAAAACGAGAACGCCGCCCGCAAACAGCCATTTGCGCTCAAGCAGCACAATGAGCAGGTCGAGCAGGCCTTTTTTCCCCGAATCTTCCATGGGCGGTTCCCGGTTTTGCGCGGCGAAAGACGAATTGCCTTTTGTCTAGTCGCGCGGAGTATGGCGGTACAATGCGACCGGTTCAAAAATACTTCACGAGCGCCGGTGTCCAAAATGAAAACTGGAATCCCGCAATTACAAAAAGAAAGCCCCGGACGCCAGTCTGGGGATGACAGTTAAGAGTAATGAGCGGGAGGCAAGCTTCGGCGACTCCTGTCCGCGGTGCTTCACTTCTCGCCGGCAATTTCTCGCAACCGCCTGCGCGGATGCGAGGCCTTAACGGCTCCGTTGAGGGCGGCTGTCCCGGCTGCCTTATTCCTGGGAGCGCCCGGGACCATGTTGTATTTTTTGACCGCAGATTTCCGGCAGGAAAACGCGCGTTTTTCAGAATTGCTTTCGCATGAAGATAACCTTTCTCGGCACCGGCACCTCGCACGGCGTCCCTTCCATCGATTGCATGATCGACGGCCACCGGCACTGCCCGAAAGGCGTGTGCAGGTTGTCCTTGTCCGATGCAAAACACGCCCGGACCCGCTCTTCCATTCTCGTCGAACTGGGCGGGAAGCGCGTGCTGGTCGACGTTTCGCCCGACTTCCGGCAGCAGGCGCTGCGCGAGAAAATCCCGGCAATCGACGCCGTGCTCATCACGCACTGTCATGCCGATCATATTTACGGCATTCCCGACATACGCTCCTACACCGCGCATCAGCCCCAACCGCTCAGTTTCTACGGGTCAAGCGAGAGCATGACGGCCGTTCGCACCTGCTTTCCCTATATTTTTGACCCCAACGCATTTCGCGGCGGCGGGATTCCCAGAATCGCAACCAACACCGCGAGTGCCCCGTTTACGCTCTTTGGAAAATCGGTCACGCCGCTGCACGTGGAGCACGGCAATCTCGCCGGTTGCTTCGGCTATCGCATCGACGGCATGGCATACATTCCCGACATCAAGTCGCTGCCGTCCCAAACCCGCGCATCCCTGGCAAACCTGGACGTGCTCATTCTCAATTGCCTGAGGGAAACACGGGAACATGCGAGCCACCTCGTGCTGGAGCAGAGTATGGCGCTGGCCCGCGACATCGGCCCCCGGAAATGTTATTTTATCCACATGAGTCACGACATTAACTACGCCACAGACGGCGCAAAGCTCGATCCGTGGATGGAATTTTCGTATGACGGAATGAAAGTTGAAGCATGAAAGGGCAAGATTTTTTTGGGGGGGGGAAGTACAGCCGGTCTCAAATCTTGACAGTAGGTTTGGGCGTTCCCCTCGCTGCGCTCGGGTCGGCCCTCCCTCCGTGCTCGGCCGTTCGGCCTCGGTGCTGGACCGCCCGGATCGCCTTCGGCGCGGGCCGGCCGGCACCGCGCTCTGGCGCGCACTGCGGTCCGTCCTAACGCATGCGTGCGAGCGACTGCTGCAGGATGGGCGGCAGGTTGGAAGCGGAGAGGTGATTTTCCTGGAGGAGATTGATTGACAAAAAAGACTTCCTGATGTATATTAACATCTACCATTATCCTGGAGAGAAGGCACTAATGCATCGGTTGGATGAACACGTTGACGCAATGACATGTGCATTTGCTGACGGACATGCTTGACGAAGTGAAGGAAACTGCGGGCGGCAATGCTGGAAGCAGTGTTGCGGATGCCGGATACGCTTATCGAGCAAGTGTTTGGCTGGATAAAGGAGCAATACGGGTTACGCAGGCTGGCGAATCGAGGGTTGGAAAATGCGAAGGCCTCATGGTACATGGCCCGTACTGTTTACAACATACGAAAGATATGGACAATGACGCTGGGACAGGTCCTATTGACATGAAGGCAAAGGGGTAGTTTCTTGCGCCAGGGGCGACGGAAGGTGTGCCAGAGCACAGTGCCGGCCGCCCCAGCCGCAAGGCATAGGGCGGACCGGCACCGAGGCGAATAGCCGAGCCTGGAGAGCCGGAGCACATGATGTGCGGAGACCACGCACGGAGTGCGCCCGAAGGGTGCTGAGCCGGACGCGAAGCATGAACAAAGAACCGGTGCCGCAAGGCAGGCGCCCAGACTCATGGGGGTTACGAGACGACCTCAACTTCCCCCCCCCCCCGGCCTCAGCCCGCAACGCGGCGGGGCGCCCGGATCTTAATCTTGATTTCGCTGCACTTGCTTTGCATATCAGAACAATGTACATATCTCACGTTAGAGGTAGTATGGAACAATACAAGCAGGATTTCATCACGTTCATGGTGCGCGCAAAGGTGCTGTCCTTCGGGAGCTTTGTCACCAAGAGCGGGCGCACCACCCCGTACTTCATCAACACCGGCAACTACAAGACCGGCAGCCAGATCGCGATGCTCGGCGAGTTCTACGCGGCAGCGATCCGCTCGCGGCTGGGCTCGGATTTCAATGTCTTGTTCGGACCTGCCTACAAGGGCATTCCGCTGGCGGTAAGCGCCGCGGTTGCGCTGTACCGCGCCTACGGCCACGATGTCTCGGTGTGCTTTAACCGGAAAGAGGCCAAGGACCACGGCGAAGGCGGAAGCGTGATAGGCCACAAGCTTGTCGCCGGCGACAAGGTGGTGATCGTCGACGACGTAATCACCGCGGGCACCTCGGTGCGGGAATCGGTCGCCGTGATGTCGGCAACCCCCGGCATCGTGCTTCGCGCGCTCGTGGTGTCGGTAGACAGAATGGAAAAGGGCCCCTCGGGCGAAAGCGCCCTTGCCGAAGTCTCCCGTTCCTGCGGCATGGATGCCTCCGCGATCGTCACCATCGACGATGTCGTCGCGTACCTCTACAAACGCGACATCGACGGGGTCGTGCTCATCGACGACGCCATGAAGGCGGCGATTGACGGGTACCGGGCGAAGTACGGGGTTGAGAGGTTGAAGAGTTGAAAAGTTGAACTGTTGAAAACACATCAACACGTTAACGCTTTTGCGCATACACCCATTTACGCATCTACGCACGTTATGAAACGAGTCGACGAAAATCCTCCCGCACGGTTCCCGGCCCGGCCCATCGACCAGGCGCAGGATCCGTGGTGGATTGCAAAAGTAAAGCCGCGCCAGGAAAAGGCCCTCGCTTTCGATTTTATCAAGGCCGATATCGAATACTACCTGCCCATGGTGGTGCATGTCACGCGGCGCAAGGACAACAACAAGCCGCGCAAATCGGTACTGCCGCTGTTTTCCGGCTACATCAGCTTCTGCGGCAGCATTCCTGTTGCCAAAGGCATCTACAAGACGGGCAGGGTGGTATCGGTCATAGAAATAAAGTATCAGCAACGTTTTGTGGACGAGCTTACCCAGGTGTATCAGGCGCTGGAGCTGGGCGCCGTTCTCGAACCGGTCACCTCCGTCTACACCCCGGGGACGAGCGTATCCATAGTTGCCGGCCCGCTTCGGGGCCTCACCGGCGTCATCGCAAGAATTCAGGATGCACAGCGGCTGGTGCTGTCGGTGACCGGCCTGGGCCATGCGTCCATGTCCATCGACGCTTCCATGGTAAAGCCGCTCTAATAATCATGTCAATGGTGTTTTGATACGACTCTAGGCATTTTCTTTTCAAGGCAGCGGGACATTCTGCGATTGAAGTTAGCCGCCATCGAATGTATTATTTTGTAATGGCTCGCCCAGGCAGGTAAACAAAAGCGACGCTCATGTCCCGGACTGCGCAAAAATCAATGCAGCGGCAGCCCACGTCGCAGACGGGAAAAAAGCCGGAACCCCCATGCCCGCTTTCAGCAAGAAGCTCGTCGTTGCCGGGTGTTGTGCGCTCGCGGCGCTCGGTGCGGCCGGATTCGTCTTTCGCAACCTCGCCTTGTGGCTCGTGGTGGCCGACCCCCTGCCCGCCTCGCTCGACGCGATATTCACGTTTGCCGGCGAGACGCACCGCTTGGTGTATTCCAAAGAGCTCTTTACACAGTACAAACAGGCGCGATGGCTCATCAGCTATCCTTCAAAAAAGATCGCGGTGCCCCTGGGAAAAGGGGGGCTCGACACGGCGAAGATCACGGTAGTTGACACATGCAAAAATACGCATTCCGAGGCGGCGTTTATCACCCAGTGGGCTGCATCCGCCGCGGCGGGAAACGCGGCCTGTTCCCCGGCGCACCCGCTTGCCGTGGGCCTGGTGAGCACGCCGTTTCACATGAGGAGAATCCGGACGGAGATCCGGAAAAGGGCAAGCTGCTCCGCATGCAGGTTCTTCTACCTCCCGGTGCCCTTTGAGCGTTACGGCGTTACCAGGCAGGTGTACCAAAACTGGTGGCTCAGCAAGCCGCTAAGGCAGGCCGTGATCCTGGAATTCGAGAAATACCTGTATTACCTCTTTACCTAGGACTTTTGTATGATGCTCTCGGTTGTTGTTCCCTGCTACAACGAGAAGACAACGATTCTTGCGCTCCTGGAGAGGGTGCTTGGCGCCCCGCTTCCAACCGGCGTGGAGCGCGAGGTGGTGGTGGTTGACGACTGCTCGGCCGACGGCACGCGCGACATCCTGGCGGGCGTTTCGGACAAACGCGTGCGCGTGCTGTACCACGACAAAAACCGGGGCAAGGGCGCGGCGCTGCGGACCGGATTTACAAATGCCAAAGGCGACATCGTGGTGGTGCAGGATGCCGACCTGGAGTACAATCCGGACGAATACGGCAAGCTCCTCAAGCCCATCCTCGACGGCAGGGCCGACGTGGTCTACGGCTCGCGTTTCCTCACCGCCGACGAGCGCCGTGTGCTGTACTTTTTCCATTTTATGGGCAATCAGTTCCTCACGTTCATGTCCAATATTCTTTCCAACATGAACCTCTCCGACATGGAAACCTGTTACAAGATGTTCCGCCGGGAGGTAATTGACAAAATAGAAATCCGGGAGAACCGCTTCGGGTTCGAGCCGGAAATCACCGCCAAAATCGCGCGGTTGCACTGCCGCGTATACGAGGTGGGCATATCGTATTCCGGCCGTACCTACGAGGAGGGCAAGAAGATCGGCATCATGCGGGACGGGTTCCGCGCGTTGTGGTGCATCATCAAATACAATGTATTCAAAAGATAGGGATTTGGGCGTTCCCCCGGTTGCAGAGACGGCAGCGCAATGGTATCGTATTGGAGAGAGAGTGAAGCGGTTCTTTGCGGAAAAGTACCGCCGACGGGGGAGAGGTGTATCCGCTTGCCGATAGATTGTGAGTTTAGGAACAAGAATGGTTTGGGCGTTCCCGTTGCCTCCGGCAACGGGCGGTTTTCCTTGCGGGCTCGGCCGCAGGCCTCGGTGCCGCCTGCCGCCACGGCCGTTGGCCGCGGTCAGGCGGCCCTGCGCTCCAGCGGGGCTGTTTCCTCCCGTTGGTCGGGCCCAAGCGTCAGTCGCCCCTAACGCGTGGCAACGGATTCCTGCACCATTTGTTAAGTCCTTGGCCCCAACACAACATGCGCTGTCCTGCAACCAGAATGTCCATCGCAGCCGTCGTCGCAATTGCCAAATATCAACAATTCTTGCATGGGGCTTCTGCCAAGCGCCAGGCAGGACCGCAAGGCGCGCAAGAGCGCGGTGCCGGCCGACCCGGGCCGATAGGCATAGGGCGGACCGGTACCGAGGCCTTTGGCCGAGACTGGAGGGAGGGCCGCCGCCGCAAAGCGGCGGGGCGCCCAACAGAATAGCGGCTCTATCCAGACCCAATCGGCATTGATTACCAACTTCTCCTAAGGAGGTGAATAATGGCCCCCAAAAAACCTCTCCATTCCTACGGTTGGAAGCCGGACCTTCCGGACTTTCGCGACATCAGATATTCCGGAGTGTATGCAATACCTCCACAGCTGCCGCCAAGCGCCGACCTCCGGCCGCTGTGCCCGCCCGTGGAGAACCAGGGACAGCTCGGCAGCTGCACCGCGCACGCGCTCACCGGCGCGCTGGAGACCCTGGAAAACAAGGACAAATTGCCGCTTGTCCAGATGAGCCGGCTCTTTGTGTACTACAACGAACGCGACATGGAACACACCGTAGCGCAGGACAGCGGCGCCAGGATCCGCGACGGCATCAAGACCCTGGTGAGCCGGGGCTGCTGCACCGAAAACCTGTGGCCCTATACAATCTCCAAGTTTACCGACAAACCGACCGCGGCGTGCTTTGAGGACGGGCTCGACCACCAGGTCACCTCGTACCAGCGCATAGACACCGTTGACCAGATGCGCGCATGCCTCGCCTCAGGATTCCCCTTTGTATTCGGGTTTACCGTGTACGAAAGCTTCGAATCCCGGGCAGTTGCACAAACCGGCATCGTAAACATGCCCGCACAAACCGAGCGCGTGCTGGGCGGCCATGCCGTGCTGGCAGTGGGGTATAACGACACGGCAAAGCGGTTTACCGTGCGCAATTCCTGGGGTGCGGACTGGGGAATGCAGGGGTATTTCACCATTCCATACGACTACCTCGCAAGCAGGGATTTGAGCGACGATTTCTGGACGGTGAGAAGAGGCGAGGAAATGTGAGAGAAGACTCACCACAGAGACACAGAGAAGAAAAAATTGAATGCAATTTTGGATTGCTGAGCGTGTGCCGCAATATCAAGATCATAGATTGGGCGTTGCCCCGCTCTGCGGGGCCGGTTATAACACGCCCTTCCTATTGGGCGTGTTGAATCTCTGGGCTCGGCCAAGGCCTCGGTGCCGCCAGCCCTATGGCCTGCGGCCCGGGTCTGGCGGCCCTGCGCTTTGGCGCACCCGCCGGTCCACCTAACGCAGGGCAGAGGGGCTAGTGCCTAGTTGTCAAGGTTAGCTATGCAAATGCGAATGTGTCAATTCGAGGCCAATGCCCGGTATCAGCGACACCTCGTGCGTGCCCATATAATCTTCGCTCAATATTTTCTCCCTCGCCCATAGGGAGAAGGGCGGGGTGAGGGTTTCCTACAATTCTTGCAGACAGCCCCACTTGGGGGTCACGCGGCTCAGCCATCCAAATGCGTTTGATTTGTATCTTTCACCTTTTCAACTCTTCAACATCTCAATTTTGAATGATTGACACTCCCCAACATGTCCTTGATGCCGAACGGCGGCAGCGCGAGATTTTCCGCGCAATGACGCCCGGCAGGCGCTGGGAACAATTCCTGTCACTGCGCGCTACGGCCTGGAAACTCAAACGGGCCGGCATACGGTCCTTGTATCCGGACCTTCCCGAGCCGGAGATTGAGAATATGGTGCGGGAATACTTTCTTCGGGCAAAAACCTGACCGGGATTTTCGGGAATCAAGACGCCGGCCAGGATTCTCGGGATAAAGGCCCGATTACCAAAACCGTCCAACGCAATCATAATACCCTGTAAGGGTTGCATAAATCATGGCGCCGGCTCCCGCCTTTCGGGAAAAACATCGTACCTTTACGAAAGCGAGAATCGCCGGGTGGGACGCCGTTGCCCGGTTGGGCGGCCGCCGGAGCGCGGGCGGATTTTACCACAAACGTCTCGCGCAGATCTATTCGCATCTCATCCCGCCCGGCATGCGCGTCCTGGAAATCGGCTGCGGAACAGGCGATCTTCTCGCGGCGGTTAGGCCGTCGCTGGGCGTCGGCATCGATTTTTCGCGGCCCGCAATCGCCCGTGCGGCCAAAAAACACCCGCGCCTTAAATTCGTTCTGGCCGATGCTCACGCGCTGCCCGTTGCCTTCACCTTCCACGCAATCATTCTTTCCGATCTTGTAAATGATCTATGGGACGTCCAGGCAATGCTCACCGGCCTGGACAAATGCGTAGACGCGCGAACGCGCATCTTTCTCAACAGCTATTCGCGGCTGTGGGAAATCCCGCTTGCCGCGGCTTCGGCCGCCGGGCTCGCCGCAACGATGCTGCGCCAGAACTGGTTCACGGTGCAGGACGTTGCAAACCTTCTCGGCCTCGCCGACGTCGAGGTCCTGCGCGCGTGGCAGGAGGTGCTGTGTCCGCTCCGGCTGCCCCTTGTGGATATGCTGTGCAACAAGGTGCTTGTCAAGATCTTCCCGTTTTATGCGCTTGGCCTTACCAACATGATCGTGGCGCATCCGAGAAGGCAGGCAGGCACGGCCCCGCAAAATCCTTTGGTCTCGGTTATCGTGCCCGCGCGCAACGAGGCGGGAAACGTTGAGGCGATTTTTTCCCGCGTTCCCGACATGGGATCGGGCACGGAGCTGGTATTTGTGGAGGGCGGCTCCACCGACAACACCCGGGCGGCAATCGAGGCAGCCATGGCGAAGTTCCCGAAGGTCCAATGCAGCCTGATAGCGCAGGTGGGCAAGGGCAAAGGCGACGCGGTGCGGCTGGGCCTGTCCCGCGCCCGCGGCGACGTTCTCATGATTCTCGACGCAGACCTTACCGTGCCGCCCGAAGACCTTCCCCGGTTCTACGATGCCCTTGTCGCGGGCAAAGGCGAATTTGTCAACGGCGTGCGCCTCGTGTATCCCATGGAGAAACAGGCCATGCAATTTCTCAACGGCGTTGCCAACAGGCTCCTGAGCATGCTCTTTTCGTGGCTGCTCGGCCAGCCCGTGCGCGATACCCTGTGCGGCACCAAGGCCTTCTGGAAACAGGACTATGCCGATATCGCCGCCAACCGTTCGTACTTCGGCGATTTTGACCCGTTCGGCGATTACGACCTGCTGTTCGGCGCTGCAAAAAGGAACCTCAAGATCGTGGAAATTCCGGTCCGCTACCAGGAGCGCACCTATGGAAGAACCAACATAAGCCGCTGGCGAAACGGGTTTATGCTGCTGAGAATGGTTCTGTTTGCAATGTGGAAGATCAAATTCGTGTAGACAGCAATACTTGCCCACCACAGAGACACAGAGGACACAGAGAAGATTAATTGCTGGTTAAAAGTTAATGACAGCGGATTGCATTCTCTCCTTTCTTGTTTTTATAATCAAGTTGTATTCCTCTGTGCTCTCTGTGTCTCTGTGGTGAATATTTCTCCCCGTCTATGAAGAACTCCCCCCAACCCCAAAACGAAATCGCCCACGGCCGCCTGCTCGCGCAGGGCGATCCGGAATCGACGTGGGGGTGGGGTTCGGCCGCAGGAAAAGTTCGTGCGCAGCGCAGGGCCCGTTTGATTGCAGAGGGCGCCGGGCTTGGCCGTGCAAAAAGAATCCTCGAAATCGGCTGCGGCACAGGCCTTTTCACGCAAATGTTCGCTGGTCTCTGCCCCGGCAAAATAACCGCAATAGACATCTCGCCGGAATTGCTGGCCATTGCAAAGGGTCGCGGCCTGGCGGCGGAAAGGGTGCGGTTTGCAAATGTCTCCCTGGATGACCTTATTGACACTTCGGGATTTGATGCCGTGATCGGTTCCTCGATCCTTCATCACCTTCCGTTGGAAGCGTCGCTGCGAAAGATATACGATTTACTGTCGCCCGGCGGGCGCCTGTGCTTTGCCGAGCCCAATATGCTCAACCCCCAAATCGCTTTGCAAAAGAACATTCCCCTGCTCAAGAGGATGATGGGCGATTCGCCGGACGAGACCGCGTTCGTTCGGTGGCGCCTGGCAAAGGCGCTCAAGGGGGCCGGATTCACGAACACACTCATCCGGCCGTTCGACTGGCTGCACCCGGCGGTTCCCGATAAGCTTGTGGGCATTGTATCCGCGGCCGGACTGCTGCTTGAAGCCGTGCCTGCAATGCGGGAATTCGCCGGATCTTTGTGTGTGAATGCGGAAAGACCGTGATTCTCGCGTAAGTTTCCTGCGATTCTTGCAGATAGCCCCACTTGGGGGTCACGCGGCTCAGCCACCCAGCAGCATTTGACTCTTATTTGGATATTGATGCAGTCACCCCGCTCAGCCAACCGGACGGTTTACATTCATGAATACAAAAATTGACAAACTAATCTCTCTCGGCGAGTCGGAGACGGTTGAATACAAGCTTGCCTTTGGGAAGGACGTTATTGAAACGCTCTGCGGTTTTGCCAACCATCGGGGCGGCATCGTTCTGATTGGCGTGTCCAACGACGGCAAGATTGTCGGTGTATCCCTTGGCGCGGAATCGACGCAAAACTGGGTCAATGAAATCAAGCAGAATACCTCGCCATCAATCCTTCCGGATATCGAAATAGTCCGGTTGAAAAACAAGGCAGTCGTCGCACTGCATGTAAGCGAATTCCCGGTCAAGCCGGTTGCATATCGGGATCGATATTTTAAGCGGGTGGCCAACAGCAACCATCGTCTGTCTCTGACGGAAATTGCCAATTTGCATTTGCAATCGCTCCAACTGTCCTGGGATTCCTATCCCGATCAAGAGGCAACAATTGACTCCCTGTCGGCATCCAAAATTGAGCTATTCCTGAAAAGGGTAAAAGAGGGTGGGCGATACCAGGTTACGGGACGCCGGCAAACGGTTCTGGAAAAATTTGGCTACCTCAAGAATGCACGTCCAACGCACGCCGCCATACTATTGTTTGGAAAAGAACCACCGCCGCATAGTCTGCATATCGGTCGATTCAAGACGCCCTCTACGGTCATAGACGATCGGATGATCCGCGGCACGCTTTATGAAGTCGTTGAAGATGCCCTGAAATTCGTTTTGTCTCATGTGAAAGTCGCTTTTGAGATTACAACGGAGAAAGAACGTGCCGAGATTTATGAATATCCTTTGCCTGCTCTGCGTGAGTTGATTCTGAATGCGGTTGTACATAGAGACTATACCAGTCCGGTTGACACTCAGATCAAGATATTCGACAAGGCCATCACTTTTTTCAACCCCGGAAGGCTTTTTGGCGATTTGACTATTGACAAATTGAAAAGAGACGACTATCAGTCACGGGCGCGAAACAAGCTGATCGCCGAGGCATTTTATTTGACCCGGGATATCGAGAAATATGGAAGCGGATTTATTCGGATCCGCAAAGAAATCTCGTCGTATCCGACCATGACGATGTCGTGTATGGAAAGTGGCGATGGTTTTCTTGTCACGTTGGCCTATGAGCAACAGAAGGTTGCATCCACGCCCGCATCCCCTGAGGGAGTAAGTGAGGGAGTAAGTGAGGGAGTAAGTGAGGGAGTAAGCAGCCTGCTTCAATATATTCGCAACTCACCCGGGAAACGTATTCCTCAATATTCAAAAGAGCTCGGCGTTCCCGGAAAGACAATAGAACGCTGGATTGCACTTCTCAAGCGAGAGAATAGGATAGAATACCGCGGTAGCAGCAGAACCGGGGGATATTTTCTGAAGTGAAATGGTTTGCCAAGCGGGCGCAGCAATATCAAGATAATATTAAGGATTGCCGAGCGTGTGCGGGAATATCAAGATAATCAAGATAACACTATTGTGTGCTAAGCGGGTGCAGCGTGGGTGTGCCCTTGCAATCAGGTCAAGGCAAAGATCAGGGCGCCCCGTTGCTGCGCAACGGCGGGCCTCCGTACGAGCTCGGCCAAGGCCTCGGTGCTGCCTGCCGCTAAGCCTGCCGGCGCGGTCAGGCAGCCCTGCGCTATAGCGCACTCTGCCGTCCACCCTGGCGCTTGGCAGAAGATCGTTGCCACAATTGTCAAGGTCCGCTATGCAAGATCCGAATGCGTCAAACGCGCAAACTGGAATTCTTTCCTTTGCCTTCACAGCGACACCTCGTGCGTGTCTACATAATCTTCGCTCAATATTTTCTCCCTCGCCCATAGGGAGAGCCGGCGCGCCCAACGGAAAGGGCGCAATAGCCGGGGTGAGGGTTTCCTGCGATTCTCGCAGACAGCCCCACTTGGGGGTCACGCGGCTCAGCCATCCAGCAGCATTTTACTTGTATTTAGATGTTGATGCAGTGATCCGGCTCAGCCACTCAAAAGCATTTGAATTGGAATTAGATATTGTCAACTTTCAACTTGTTACTCTTCTCTGTGTCCTCTGTGTCTCTGTGGTGAGTCTTCATGAACTCTTCAACTTCTCAACCTTTCAACTCTTCAACTCTCTTTAAATTTGCAACGACGGAAACTGATACAGCAACAACACATTTCTCTGATCCAGGTTCGCCTGGGCGAGCATCGCAGCACCGGCCTGCTGCATGATTTCCTGCTGGGTATAGGTTTGCATGACCGAGGCCTGGTCGATGTTGGTGAGGGTGGAGGAGAAACTTTGGAGGTTTGTCATTGTGGCGGAAGTGATGTTGAGATGAGATTGGATGGCGGTCTGGTATCCGCTAACATTGCCGATATACCCCTGCACGTCAACAAGAGCGTTGGAAATCGCGGTGTCCATGTTGCCGATGTTTTGGCCGCCGCCAGGGTTGAGGGCGTTGTAGGCAGTAGAATTGTCTCCCACAGCTCCAATCACTTGGCCAAGATTGATGTTGAGTTGAGAGGCCGGGGCGGTAGAGCTAGGCGTAAGACTAATGGTTGCCAATGGGGTCTGGTTCCACAATAGCAAGGCGCCATCGTTCACGGTCGAATTGATTATGGTGCTTATATCATTGAAAAGCTTTGAGTACTCGGACGTATCGGCAGCCTGCGCCGCCGGATCCGCGCTCGCATACCCCTGGCTCAATTCCTGCATCTTCTGCAGGTCGTTGTACACCTCGCCGGCCGCGGTTGATGCCGTGTTGAGCACGCCCTGCCACTCAGTCAAGTTGCTCTTGATGTCCGAATATTCATCGTACTGCTCGTTGAGATCCTGCGAGCGGAAATAGTCGGTTATGTCATCGCTGGGCGTTTGAAAGTTCTTCTGGGACACCAGCTTCTGAAGCGTCTGTGCAAGATCGAGATTGTTTTGATCGTAAATTCCCGGAAGGCTGGAAAGATAATAATTGATACTCGAAACCATAGGCACCTCCCTTGTGAAAAACAAAATCCGGCATCACTTTTGGCAAAGCTTCCCCGATTGCCAAGAGCGGCTTCTTTTCCCGATCGATTGTTATAGAGTGGCTGGATTTCGCCTGTCGCTCTATAGCTTCCCCTATCAGACAGTATCGGCAGGATTTGAGAAAACTTTAGGGGAAAAATGAAGAATGTTGAGCGTCTTGCCGCAAGGCAGATTGACGGATATATGCAACCCTTTCAGGGTAGCCGAAATACCATCGTTGCATTTGGCCCAGGGTGGTACCCCGGGCTAAAATATCTTGCCCCTTCAGGGCAAGGAATCCCCGAAGGTCGCACCCTGGATCATGATTCGCCGACGGGTGCGAACATGCGAATGTCAAGAACCCCAACCTGGTTCGATATTCCGGACCCGAGGCCACTTCGGGGCGGCAAATTCTGGAAAACCGCAACCTTGATTGTAATTTGCCAATGAAGAGAAGATGCGAATGTCAACGAACCCCAACGGCGTTCGATATCTCAGATTGACGGATATATGCAACCCTTTCAGGGTAGCCGAAATACCATCGTTGCATTTTGCCCGGGGTTTCGCCCCGGGCCTGAAATATCTTGCCCCTTCAGGGCAAGATCAAATTATGAGCCACAAGGTCGAATATCGCGTATTTGAGGGTCTGCAACATGCAACCGTCAATAAACCCTAACGGGGTTCGATATTCCCGGTGGGTCCCTTCGGGGCGAAAAATTCTGAAAAACCGCATTACTGATTCTAAATTGTCAATAAAGAGAACGTGCGCATGGCATTGAACCCCAACGGGGTTCGATATCTTAGCCCGGGGCATCGCCCCGGGCCAAATCATCCGATGCGAACAGTATACCCTGAAAGGGTTACATAAATCATGCCGCAATCCCTTTCTCAAGTCCTCATCCACATTGTCTTCTCCACCAAGAACCGGTTTCCCTTCCTGGGGGACCACGCTATTCGAAGCGATATGCATGCCTACCTTGGCGGAGCGTGTAACCGGCTCGAATGCCCCTGTTTGACCGTGGGCGGCGTTGCAGACCATGTCCATATTCTCTGTGCGCTTTCTCGCAATCATTCGATTTCGGAAATCCTGGCCGATATCAAACGGGAATCTTCCAAGTGGGTAAAGACAAAAGGGACCGACCTGGCCAAGTTTGCCTGGCAGAATGGATACGGCGTGTTTTCGGTGAGCCGATCGCATGTCCAGGACGTGAGCAGGTATATCCGGGAGCAAGAGGAGCACCATCGAAAAAAGACGTTTCAGGAAGAATACCGGGAATTTCTTGAAAAACACGGGGTTGAATACGACGAACGTTATTTGTGGGATTGATCAGAGTATGCAACCCTTTCAGGGTAGCCGAAATACAATCGTTGCATTTGGCCCGGGGTTGCACCCCGGGCCTGAAATATCTTGCCCCTTCAGGGCAAATCCAATTTATGACCCGCGCGGTCGTTATCGCGCACGTGAGGGTGTTCAATACTCATTCGTCAAGAACCCCGAAGGGGTTCTATATATCAGCCCGGGGCAACATACCCACGGTCGCGTCATCAACGAAACGTTCGAATTTCAACCTGTTGCAAGTTGTTGATTTTGCTATTGAAATTCGCATGAGTTAAATGTATTATTTTATTTCAATCAAAGGTAATAGTCAAAGTCGAAAAGCGTAGTCATTTTGTGCTGCAAGTATAAGCGTGAAAGAGAAGCCTGCGGCGTTTTCTTGAAAAGAGACCACGCCCTATGGGCGTGGAGCACAACGTTACGAAAAAGCACTGACGTGCTTTCTTTGATTTCGGGGGGTTCTCACAATAGTTTCGTAAGGGCTTGGTAGTGGTGCTGCGCACCATCCATTATGTCGTTTGCCCTTTTACCCCTCATCAAAGCCACGGCCTATGGCCGTGGTTCTTTTCTTCCAATTGGGGCGCTATCTTTTTAACAAGGTACCGCCGACGGGTGAGAGGCGTGCCCGGCACGGCGGGCAAGACCGCTTGACGCACCTATTTGTAATGCGATCCGTACACGGATGAGCATCATTCGAAAGGGAATCGGCAAGGTTGCGACAATGATCGCGGCCCGTGATTCCGGAAACTATTATCTTTATCTATGATGGACAATTTCGAAGACACCAAGACATTTCTTTCGTTTGCCCGCAAGGTGATTGAAAACGAATTCGCCAAAGCCGGGGTGAATGTGAGCGGCATGATGCTGTTTGGGAGCCGGGCTCGTGGGGACGCGAAGTCGGACAGCGATTGGGATTTCCTCGTTATCACGTCCGGGCAAATACCGCAAGCAGAAAAGGCGCGGATCATTCTTGCAATACAAAGAATTTTCGCAAAAAGGTTGATCTCTGTCGATATCATGGTGAAGACCCAAGAAAGGATCGAAGCGGAGCGCAACGATGCCGGTTTCATGGTACAAACGGTCTTGGCCGAGGCCATATCGGTATGAGCAGGGAATCCGTTCCTCTCTGGTTGCAACGCGCCGAAAGCGACTTTAAAACTGCGACTGACGAAACAAAACGAGCAATCCATCTGGCCAAAAGTGTCAAGGATCTGATACTGGCTGAGCTCAAAACAGCAAAATAATCCGCTCTTTCCGTTTTCAACCATAAGCTCTCAACTGTCAACCTCTGACCTCGGCGTGGCGACACAATTCCTACAGCGGGAGACTCGCTATTGGCGGAAGACAAAGGGCAAATGCGGATAGGAAAAGAGTTGTACTGTTTCCGATGAAAAGTGTTGAAAGGTTGAGGATGAAAAGGAAGTGTATGCTCGTGATCGGCGGGGTGGACAGGAATGGGCAAACAAAAGATAGTGTATACGTTGCAGGGAATAAAGATAATCGTAATTGATATTATAACATACGCTGGCTTTTTGGCGATCTGACTGTTGCGGCCATTTTCGATGCCGACAAGAGGAATGTGTGACGGTGTTTCAGAAAAGAGAAGCGCTTCGCAAGAACCGGTACGTCAGGGCAAAAGCAACGGCTCTTCGCCTCGCCGATATTCTTGCCGGGCGATATCGCGCTCGCCGGATTATACTCATTGGATCGCTTACGAATGAAGATCGTTTCGATCTTCATTCCGACATCGACATCGCCGTTGAAGGACTCGATTCCGAAAGTTATTTTCGTGCCTGCGGCGATCTAATGATCTGCGCGGAAGACTTCGACGTAGACTTGGTTCCCGTTGAAAATGCAACCCCCAGGATGAAAAGCAAGATAAGCCGCGGCGAGGTGCTTTATGGATAGAACGGCCCTTGGTATCGTTCGATAAGAAGTTCTTCAACAACGCCCTTGCGGCTTTCAATAGGTAGCACTTGTGAAGATTTACGTTGACAATTGCGTTTTCAACCGGCTTTTCGACGACAAGTCCCAACCGCGAATTTGGCTTGAAGTCCAGGCGCTGCAAAAACTTATTGAACTTGTCAAGGAAGGACGCTTTGACCTCATTGTCTCACAGGTGAATGAGTGGGAAAACGGGGAGAATCCTCAACCCATCCGGAAGAAATGGGTGGATGACTGTTTCAGACTAGCCTCACGGAAACAACCCATAACAGAGCGATGCTTGGCACGAGCTCATGAACTCGAAAGCCGGGGATTAAAGGGTCTTGATGCGTTGCATGCCGCGTGCGCCGAGGAAGCAGGGGTGAAATACCTGGTTACTTGCGATGATCTGTTCATTAAAAGATACTCAAACGGGATAACGATTATGAACCCAACCGATTTCATTTTAGCATATAAGGGGACACTATGAAAAAGAACCCGCTAAGCGACTTTACCGTGCTGGAGGAAGCCACCAATGCACTGGTAGCAACAATCGGACAGGCAAAGACTGCTAGATTTCTGGCTCAAACACATATAGGGAGCGGTAATTATCTGGCCATCAAAGAACGTCTTTTCGGCAACCTTTCCGTTTCGGAAATTGCCGGACGGATTCGACGCCAGTCTCGTTCCGCGCCAAAGCGTGCTTCCAAACCCGTCAAGCGCGGTGTCTGTAAATGGTAAACGTTTGCCACGGGGATCGCGCGGGTGCCCCGTGAAACCAAAAATCGCAACCGTGTGGCACTGCCGCCCCGCAGTGGCGCTGATCGCCGCGACGTTCACACGCCACGTCCGGTGGCGTGCACTTCGTGCGCCTAGCGGCGTGCTCTCCGGCCATCCCTGGCCTCAGAGTCGGGCGACTGCGGAACAACCGAGTCAGGAGCTCCGCTCGCCCGACACCCTGGGCAGGGAGCGCCTGCAGCTGCGCCCCCTGCACCCCCAGCCGCGCCTACAGCTCCGCCTGCTATCACTTCGTTCCCCAAGGAGAAGTAGTTGGCGCTTCGCGCCAGATATTATGTCGTTTGCCTTGTCGCTCGGCCTGCGGGCCGCTCGTAAGTTCACGCTCCGCATCCAGCTCCGCGCCCGCTGGGCGCACTTCGTGCGTGGTCTCCGCACGTCCTGTGCTCCGGCTCACCCGGCAGGACGGTTGTAGGATCTAAACAAAGATGCCGGGCTCGGACAGCACGAGCGAGCCAATCCTCCGGCCGAGCGGGCGGCGCTGATGGCGAAAGAAGAGATAGCAAATACAATTACTCACTTTGCAATGGCACAATATGACCACTAACCCCCAAACGATCATCCGGCCCTCGCCGAAGATTTCCTTCCTTAACGCCAGGGAAATATGGCGGTATCGCGAGCTGCTTTATATGCTTGCTGCGCGGCCTGGCGCCGGACGGAGTCCGGTTTGTGGACATCGCTCTGGACGCAATGACCGGCATATCCGGGTTTGATGCCGTGATCGGTTCGTCGATCCTTCATCACCTTCCGCTGGAAGCGTCGCTGCAAAAGATGCGCGATTTGCTGTCGCCCGGCGCGAGCCTGCGCTTTGCAGAGCCCAACATGCTCAACGCGGAATTTACCGGATCTCTTCGCGTGAAGGCGGAAAGGCTGTGACCTCCTTACGAACGACACTGTCCCTTATGTCATCCTGTCGCTGTGTGAAAGGTTGAAGGCATGAAAACAGTCATTCTTTGTGGCGGCCTTGGAACCCGTTTGCGGGAAGAGACCGAATTCAGGCCCAAGCCCATGGTGTATATAGGGGCGCAGCCCATCCTGTGGCACATCATGAAGACGTATGCGCATCACGGGGTCACGGACTTTGTGCTCGCACTCGGGTACAAAGGCGAAATGATAAAGGAATACTTCTTTAATTACGAGTACCTGAACAACGATTTCACCATCGAACTGGGAACTCGCTCCACCAAGATCTATCCGGTGCACCATGAGGAAGGTTGGCGAATCACTCTTGCCGATACCGGCCAAAAGGCGCTTAAAGGCGCCCGGCTCAAACGAGTCGAAAAATATATAGACGACGAAGACTTCTGCCTCACCTACGGAGACGGTCTATCTGATGTCAACGTTCCGGAGTTGATAGATTTTCACAAGAAGCATGGGAAAATCGCGACCATTACCGGCGTGAGCATTGCATCCCGTTTCGGTGAACTCAAAATAGACGGCAACAGGGTTTCCAGGTTTAGCGAAAAACCGGATGG
>Ga0182027_10005017_pt1 | contig 20251 bp, 15 predicted proteins | sample 712E1DmetaG_FD_121300 | JGI IMG/M metagenome (GOLD analysis project Ga0182027, IMG submission 121300) | Permafrost microbial communities from Stordalen Mire, Sweden - 712E1D metaG (Illumina Assembly) | ecosystem: Environmental > Terrestrial > Soil > Wetlands > Permafrost | place: Sweden...
TATTCATCCTCAAACACTATAACCATGCGCTGGATTTGCTTGTTATTAATAACTCTGTTCCTGTCGGGCGGACTTATTGCTCAGAATCAGAAAATGACCAAAGAAGCTAAAAAAGAAGCTTCAGACAAGAAAAAAGCAGAGAAGGAAGCTAAGATTGAACAACAATTCAAAGCAACGGATACCCTTCTGACTTCAAGAAGGTTTGTCCTTGAAGCCCAGTTCCTTAGGAACAACAGAGGTATGAGAGTTGATGTCATTTCGACACTGAACTTTATCTCTATCGATTCTCTCCTGGGAGTAATCCAGGTTGGAAATCCGCAACGGGTTGGCTATAATGGTGTTGGAGGAGTATCAGTCCAGGGCAGGGTAATCAATTGGAAACTTGAAAAAGATACAAAAAGGAAAAGTTTCTTTCTCGTCATGACCATCCAGGCCAACATCGATATTTATGACATCAGCATAACGATCGATTATAGCGGCTATGCCTCCGCAACCCTGAATGGAGTCAATACCGGGAAGCTGATATTTGAAGGGAACATCGTTCCCAGGGAGAACTCCTCAGTTTTTAAAGGTCAATCGCGATAATGATAATTTCCTGCATGTAGAGGAAATTGCTTAATTCATTGATTTCAATTATCTTTGATTCAGAAATCTCATCCTGGTGAACAGATCAGGATGACCGATAATCATAATCAAAAAAAGTAACGCCAGATGTGCTTAGCCATTCCTGCAAAAGTTATCAGTATTCATGAAAAAACTGCGCTGGTTGCTATTGGAGAAGTTGAATACCAGGCCAGCCTCTTGCTTTTGGAGGATGTTCATCCGGGTGATTTCGTGATGCTGCACGCCGGTTTCGCGATTGAAAAGATAAACCCTGAAGAAGCGGCAGAAATGATCCGGCTTTTAAATGAGATTGAGAACGCTAACCCTCAATAGAATTCCCAATGGATTACCTCCTGGATTATCGGAAGAAAGAATCAGTCCTCTCAATTGCAAAGGAACTGAAGGAGGTTTCAAAAAAAGAAATCACCCTGATGGAGGTTTGTGGCGGTCATACCGCCGCTATTCACCGGTTCGGACTGAATTCGTTGCTTCCACCCAATATCCGGCTGTTATCAGGTCCCGGTTGTCCCGTTTGTGTATCCAGCCAGCATTTCCTTGATATTGCAATCGCTTATAGTCGCCTTCCCGGTGTGATCATCACAACTTATGGAGATTTGATCCGGGTGCCCGGCTCTGAAAGCTCACTTGAGAAAGAAAAAGCCGCAGGCCGCGATATCAGGATCGTCTATTCAGCGCTGGAGGCGCTGGACCTAGCTAAAAAGAACACCGACAAGAAAGTCGTCTTCCTTGGAATTGGCTTTGAAACCACAGCCCCTGCTACAGCCGCAATCATTGTTGAGGCACAAAAACAGAATATTGATAATCTTTTTATTCTGACTGCACATAAGATCATGCCTCCCGTAATGGAAGCCCTTGTTAAAGAAGGTGTCAGACTCGATGGATTTATCGCTCCGGGACATGTGAGTGCCATCACCGGAACTGCCATTTATAACGATCTGGTTAATATTCATCGCCTGGGAATTGTAGTCGCCGGTTTCGAACCCGCCGACCTGATGCAGGCAATCCTGATGCTGGTCATGCAGATTGAGAACGGATATCCAAAAGTGGAAGTCCAGTATAAAAGGGTCGTTCAGGATCAGGGAAATAAAATTGCCAAAGCATTGATGAATGAAGTTTTTGAGCTCAGGGACGACCAATGGAGAGGTCTCGGATTAATTCCGGACAGCGGACTTAAGATCAGGAAGGCCTTCTCGGAGTTTGATGCTGAACAGCATTTTACTGTCAGCGTCCCTGAGGCCACGGAACCAAAGGGCTGTATTTGTGGTTTGATCCTCAGAGGATTAAAAACGCCGACTGATTGTTCCCTGTTCGCTAAAACCTGCACCCCAGCCTATCCTGTCGGGGCCTGTATGGTATCGGCCGAAGGAACCTGTGCCACCTATTATAAGTATCGCTCATGAATACCTTAGACGATAAAATATTGCTGAGCCACGGGAATGGGGGTCTCAAAATGCATGAGCTCATTGAAAAGGTTTTCCTTCGCCATTTTAAAAATACGATCCTTGAGGAACAATCCGATGCTGCAATTCTCCCGGAAAATCATCACAGGATGGCCTTTACCACCGATTCTTTTGTGATCGATCCCATCTTCTTCCCTGGCGGAAATATCGGTAAGCTGGCTATTTGCGGCACTGTGAACGATCTTGCTGTCTCAGGAGCAGTGCCACTTTATATAAGTGCTTCATTTATAATTGAAGAAGGCTTCCCAATGAGTGACCTTGAGACCATCGTCAGCTCAATGGCTAGAGAAGCAAAAAATGCAGGAGTACTCGTGGTTACCGGCGATACAAAAGTGGTTAATAAAGGTAAATGTGATAAGATCTTCATTAATACTGCTGGAATAGGAAGCATGAGTATGAAAGATCTGTCGATAAGTACTGCCGGGAATATCAAAACCGGCGATGTGATCATTATAAATGGTACTATGGGCGATCATGGGATGGCGATCATGAAGGCACGTGAGAATTTCAACTTCAAACTGCCTGTGATTTCCGATTGTGCCTCGTTGAACCTCATGATCAGGGAAGTGCTTGACCGGACTGAAGGTGTGAAATTCATGCGGGACCCGACAAGAGGAGGCGTCGCTACTGTTCTGAATGAACTTGCTAAGAAAAAAGGTGTTGGTATTGAATTAGATGAATCGGCTTTGCCAGTCGACCAAGGCGTGATGGCGATGTGTGAGCTTCTGGGATTTGATCCGCTTTATATCGCCAATGAAGGGAAAGTTGTTATAGTTGCTGATCCTGATGAATGTGATAAAATATTGGGAATCATGAAGAAAAACGATCTGGGCATTAAAAGTGCGGTCATTGGAAGGATCATTGATGATTATCCCGGGAAAGTACTGCTGAAGACCTCCTCAGGAGGGCATCGGTTCATTGATCTTTTAACCGGAGATCCTTTACCGCGGATCTGTTAATCTGCTTAGCCATGCATGAACTGTCACTTGCGGCGGATGTAATTGAACTTGTAACTCAAGAGGCCGGGAAACATGAAGTCTCTGTAATTGAAGAGGTTCTCATCGAAATCGGTGATCTAAGTGGAGTTGAGGCCGATATCTTTGAGCATGCAATGAAAATGGTTTCCAAAGACACACTTCTTGAAGCAGCAGTTGTTAAAATAAAACGAACTCCCGGTAAAGGCCATTGCAATTTCTGTAACAATGATTTTGAGATGAAGTCATTCTTTGACCAATGCCCAAACTGTCAACACTTTACGACTGAGATACTGGAAGGCAGGGAATTCAGGGTAGTGTCGTTGGTGACATCATAAGGCAACAACAATTTGAACTAAAAGGAGTTATGTCATTAAATAAAATAGAATTCTATGTGTGAAACATGCGGTTGCGGAAATCCTGATGAGGTCAATATCCATGGTCCCGGTCATCATCATGATCATGAGCACGATCACCACCATGATCATGAACACGAACAAGCTCATGTTCACGAACACGAGCACGAGCACGATGGCCACTGGCATTCACATTCCCATGAACATAAGCCGAAGAAGGTCATTGATCTGAATCAGGACATTCTCACTGAAAACAATCGACTGGCAGAATGGAACCGGGGCTACTTTGAAGGGAAGAAGGTGATTTGCTTTAATCTCGTGAGCTCCCCAGGCTCAGGAAAAACAACCATTCTTGAGAAAACAATCCGGGAATTGATCCCCTCCCGAAAGATATTCGTCATTGAAGGTGATCAGCAAACCTCAAAAGATGCCGACCGGATTGAGAAGGCTGGCGCTCCTTCGGTCCAGATCAATACCGGGTCAGGCTGCCACCTCGATGCCAGAATGGTCCATTCGGCATTGCATAAAATGGAGATTGAGAATAATTCGATCTTATTCATTGAAAATGTCGGAAATCTGGTCTGCCCTGCCCTCTTCGACCTTGGTGAAAAGAAGCGTGTGCTGGTAATCAGCGTGACCGAAGGCGACGATAAACCGGAAAAATATCCCTATATGTTCAGATCAGCAAATTTGTGCCTTATCAATAAAACAGACCTGCTGCCATATGTGGATTTCGACATTGAAACTGTCATGAATTCGGCAAAGCAATTAAATCCTGATCTTGAGTTTATCCGGGTGTCAGCAAAATCAGGAGAGGGAATGGATAAGTGGTATGAATGGCTTGGGAAACAGGGATAAACTAATTGATAATTAAGCTGGTAGCATTCCCTGATTAGTTCCTTAGTAAGACAAAAGTGGAACTTGATAAAATGCAAGATGGCAAAACTATTTGTCTTGCCATCTTACTAATTTACAATATTCTGATTCACTACTGCCCGAAAACTTTCTTCAGTAAATCAGTCGTACGGGCAGCAGGATTCTGCCGGATCTTTACCTCTTCCTTTGCAATCATTGTAAACAGGCCACTGATCGCCTTATCCGTAACATAAGCTGCCAGGTCGGGATTTTGTTTAGTGACGAATGGGATCTGGTTATAGTCATTTATCAGTTCAGACCACATCCGGGTCGCATCAACCTTGTCGAGTGAAGATTTAATTACAGGCTTGAATTTGGTTCTCAAATCCGGTGTGGTTGTCTTTGAAAGGTACTGAGTAGCAGCATCATTCTTTCCTCTGATTATTTGTAAAGCATCAGAAATATTCATCCCTTTTATGGCAGAAACAAAAATAGGTTCAGCCTCTTTTGCTGCATTCTCAGCCGCATGGTTGATGGTTTGGACCATTTCGTCGACCTTGCTGCCGAGGCCAATGGCTCTTAATTTCGATTCTATATTTTTTGCATTCTCCGGGAAAGGGATCTTTATTTCAGGGTTTAGGAAGTAACCATCGGTCTTCGAGACAAATGCTACACTCTGACCTGTTCCCTTGACCAGGGCTTCCCGGATCCCATCGGCAGCATCCTTTTCCGTTAATCCTCCTTTACCCTGATCAATTACCTTCATTGCATCCTGCAGGATCTGGGCCTTTACAGAAAGAGGTCCGATCCCTATGAGAATAATAACTACCAGGTATTTAATTATCCTTTTCATTTTTATTCCGTGTAAAAATTTATAGCATTACTTTTTCTGCGGCTCCTCTTTATGAGGGGCCTGTTTTACTGTTTTCACATGATTATTTTGGTGTTGAGGCGACTGATTCATCTTATGTGGCTGATTGTTACCCTGATGCTGAGGTGACTGATTCACCTGATGAACCTGGTTACCCTGATGCTGTGGGGATTGATTTACCTGATGAACCTGATTACCCTGATTATTAGGTGTTTGGTGAATCTTTTCCGTAGGAGGATTATTTGTTCTGTTCTGAACCGGGTGAACTTCATGGGATCCTGTACGATTATTCGGAGAGGGATTCAGCTTTTCAGTCTGATGGTTCTGAGGATTTACCGGCCGTACAGTTGTATTTTCACGATGATTACCAGGTAGTGGCCTTGGTCCGGGATACTTTTGATGAACATACTCTGAAGTCACTCTGTGCGGAGCATAAAAGGCATGTGCTTCCGGCGAACGATATGTATAACTCCTTCTGTAAGAGTGATAATAACGAGGATGGTAGCCGTAATAAACCTGGTATTCTACAGGGTGCCATGGGTGCCAGAAATGCGGATAGAATCCCCAGTAGAAAGGAGAGTGCCATACAACATAATTCGGTTCATACATATAGCCGACGATTGCCCAGGATTCGGGCGGATAATAGGCAGCTGTTTCCTGCACATTGCCCTGGTAACCAGGATTTGGAGTACTGTGATAAGGCTCAACAATATAATCCTTTCCATATAAGGCCTCATCGCCAATGATCTGAACATGAACCTGATTGTTGGCATCTCTTTCGACCTCAATAACAGCCACATCCTGTGTTTCATGTTCATTGATATCGACCCTGAGAACGATGTCGTGGATTGACCCGTTCGCATTGTCAACCACATGAAGATAATCGATCTGGCCATCCCCGTTCAGATCAAGATTATTTATCTTGGAATCCTCGGCATTCAGGCTCTTTTCGAAATCCTCCAGCGTCTGGGATTTTTGAAAAATATTGAGTACGGAATACAGGTTTAAATTATCCCCGGGCAATCCTAATTCGGTCTGCTGTGCAAACAACGGGATAAAAAATAAACCAAACACAATTAACAAGGCTGTTGTTTTCATATCTGAGCTTTTAAAGTTTCATTTATTCAAATTTTGAGGAAAGGTAGTAACGAAATTAGGTTTTTTTCTATAGTTTTTTATTCCCGGACGTGTTTTTAACAAAAAAAAATCGATTTTACAGAATCAAGGATTGACTCTATCTAAAAAAATTAACAAGTTTTAGAGGATATTTAAAACCAATTTTAATTTCTTGTAGGTGTTAAATTTACAAATCAATTTTAATATATGGATATTCACTAACAGCATAAGATACTTAGTAAAGTCTTTGCTGTTTATTAAGATCTGGAAAGTTAGGATATTGTATAAAAGGCATAATCTTTATTTTGTATTATTAGAAATGCTGAGTCTATTGATTTTTTTATTATTTTTAGAGAATATTTTAAAAGGTAAATATTATGGCTGTATCTCAAACCAATGTACTAGTAAAGAATTTTCATGGGAAAGTCGGGAATATCATTTTAAGGGTATTTGGAAATAAGATGGTTATGTCTGCCTTGCCAAATACGAGGAATAGAAAATGGAGCGAGGCTCAACTGGAATGCCAGGACCGATTCAGAAAAGCAACGAAATTTGGGCACAAGGTTCTTGGTGATGCTGAATTGAACCTGATTTATAAGAACAAAGCCAAAGAGAACCAGAGCAGCTGGAACGCTTCAATTTCAGATTTCTTGTTAAAACCTGAGATAGAAACCATAGATACCTCAAAGTACCATGGGCAAGAAGGGGACACGATCAAGATCGAGGCCTATGACAAGTATAAAGTTGCAAGTGTTATTGTGATGATCATCAATGCATTGGGACTGCAAATTGAGAATGGACCCGCTGTTCAGATGCCTACCGGTGAGTGGGTTTACAAGGTATCGGCAGAGAACCCTGATTGGAGAGGAAGCCGCGTAGTGGTGAGGGTCAGTGATTTGCCGGGGAATATAGTGCAGGGGGAAGCGGTTCTGGACGGCACCTAGATAGATCGTAACACGTAACGCGGAGAAATCGTGACACGCGACGCGTGACGCGTAACGCGGAAATCAAAGGGAATTCCAACATTATTTTATTAAAAGTCAATTAACTGGCATGGGAGAAGTATAACCAGTTGTGACTTTTTTTATTATTTCCGCGAGCAATTTTCATGTTTTTATTAGAAGGAGGAGTAAAAAACCGATTATTTTCATCGGAGTTGGGTTTCTTTTAAGGAGCATGGGAGGAACTTATATGAAGACTATAGTCTGAGCGAAGGAAGAACGAAGGGAGAGCGAAGGAAGCCTATTGGAAAGCTATACTTAAGTACTACATCCAGTGTTTGAAAAAAGGATCAAAACAGGAATTTTCGGATCAGAAGACCGGAATTCAGAGATTTTGAAATGATGGAGGTGAAAAGGGAGAGTTTTATCTTCTGATAAATTGTCAGCGTTTTAATAAAGTAGTTCCCGGTTTTACAACGGATTTTTAAGAACCGGAATGAGAAAACTAATCAATCCTGTTGAATTTATTATTACTTTTAATGCTGAAAAGAAGTATAACATTTTGAGTGACACCTGGGTGAATGGTTTGTGAGTTTTCTCCAATTAAATTCATAAGAAAATATCCCCTTGAGACAATAACCATTCTCGGGTTTATTATCTTCATCTTATATAAAATCAGTGATATTGGTGCACCTTACTTTTGGGATGAAGCTGGCGTTTATGTGCCAGGAGCGTTAAATATGAAAGATTCAGGGCATATTGGGCTACTCCCAAGAGACCTTGATCCCGATCTCTCACGAGGGCATCCATTATTGTTCTATTTTTGCAATGCCTTGGTATTTAAATATTTCGGTGATACTGTGATTGCAGGGCATATTTTTGCCTTAATACTTGCAATCAGCACCTTGATTGTCTTTTACTTTTTCGCCAGGAAAGAATTTGGACCAATCGTAGCGACTATATCGACCGGATTGCTTTCGATCCAACCCATATTTTTCTCTCTTTCTGCAATGTTGTTGCCTGAAATGATGTTGACATTATTTACTTTACTCAGTCTCTGGGGAATGATTAGAGATAAATGGATTCTTTATGCATCAGGTGCTTCTCTCGCAATATTGACAAAAGAGTCAGCAATTGTACTACCTGTGCTGGGGGTAACAGTGCTTTTCATTTCAGGTATAAAGGACCGGGATTTGTTTACTCTAAAACGTCTGAAATTACTGATGATTGGATTGATTCCCGTCCTGATTTTCGGACTTTTTTTCATCATCCAGAAGATTCAAAGAGGCTGGTTTTTTTTCCCGGAGCATATTGGCTACGTTCATTACGACTTGCCAAATTTGAGAAAGATTGGTGGACGGATTCTCTATGAAATGTTCCTTGACCAGGGAAGATGGCTTATTGGATTAACATTCCTGGCTGGGCTAGCGCTATGTATCCTGGCGAAACCATTAAAGATAGAATTCAAGTGCAGACCCTTACTGGTCTTTGCCGGGTTTCTCATGCTCGTTCTGATCTTCGCAGATATAAATTATTATCTGACCCGTTACATTTTATATACCATTCCTGTTATCGTGCTTGGCGGGGTTTATACTGCTGTCAATATTCTCAGGCGAATATCACCTCAAAAGAAAGCAATATCTTCAATTCTGATCATTTTATTTACATCCGGTTCGATCATTAACGCCCAACAGAATATGGTCAAATTCCCATATACTTGTGATATGTCTTACAAATGGGTGTTGGATGTTACAGAATCATCAATCCATTGGGTTGAGCAACAACCCTGGAAAAATGATACCATCAATGCCAACTTTCCGATCAGTAACGGACTTTCAGATAAGAGAAATGGCTTTCTCCTCGGTGATCCAATACCATATATCCCCAACCTGGAGAAAGTGAGAAATTATGCTCTTTTCTTTTATGAATGGGGGCCTGATAACATTCCTGTCCCTAAGGAAATCAAATATCGCATATTAAAAACGTGGTCAAAGTCATATGCAAATGTTGTAGCGATTCAATTTATTAAACCTGCTAAGAGTCGGGTCATTGAAAGATAACGGAAGTAAGAAGTTGGAAGAAAATGGTTTAGCCCGATGAAGGAAAAAAGAATAAAACACATGAAACCAATAAAGATGGATGGCCGAAGACGAATAATGGTGTTTTGACCCCATATAAAATGGATGATTTTTAGTCGACGAAAAGCTTATATATAAATTGGTTTATGATCCACCTTTCACATAGGTATCCGGATTTTTTCTATACATTTGCCCTAAAGAGAATATCGAAAAATAATGATCAGAATCACCTCAGGTAACCGTACTTCATTAATGATTTTTTGGGGAATTTCTTTCATTATTTTAGTGATTCGTGTTTTCGTTCCCAATATCTGGAAGTTAACCCTTTTAGCATTTGTAAATCCGCTTTTAATAATCGGGACCCTTTGGTTTATCAGAAAGACACTGTTGTTTTATATTCCCGATAAGATCACAGTATACACACTTGTTCTGATTGCATTTGCTACAAACCTTTATGCATTGATGACGATCAATAATCCCATGCAACAAAATATGGTATTATTCTGCTTTACACTCCTGATGTATCTAACGGCCTCTTGGCACTATAATCCACATATTGCAAAGACCATTCTGATGGCAGTTATTTCTGCAATAACCATTCTGATTTACCCGGAAGGATACCTGGTTTTATTAATTCCTGTTTTTTGGGGCATATATAACGAAGATAGCTGGAAGCAGAAATATTTCTTCTACAAAACGATAAGAAAAGACCTGTTTATATTTATTGGTATCTTATTGGTATTGACTATCATACCAATACTTACTTTAGGGATTTCACCCGGTGAGATCAGCTTTTTAGATTTCAAATTACCCGGGGTTTTTATGACGAACTTCAGGCTTTTATGGATTGAATTATTTTCATTTAATCATGGTTGGCTGATCTATACGCCATTGATGTTAATCCCTGCTTTTGGCTATTATTTCTTTGCTGACAGAAACAGGCAGATCTTCTTTGCTTTTTTTATCACCTGTGTGGCTGTGATCCTTGCTGAATCATGCTGGACTGCAATTGATTCCTCTCCTGTTTTTGGGCAAATGACTTTTATGCCATTGTATGGACAACTTTCATTACCCATTGCCTATTTTCTAAAAGTTATCGACGAGAAGCACAAAATTATAAAGATCGCTACAGGATTAATCTGCATCTTTTTTATTGTTCTGAATCTGTTTCAGACCTGGCAGTATCAGACGGGATACATTTTAAAATCAGGCATGACTCCTACTTCATATGCCCTAGTTTTTGGACGAACATATCTTACGGATTTTGAGAAGCAAAGGTTGACGGGTGCTGAGCCTGATGGTGCAACTATGCTTGGAAGCGGGTTGAAATTCAACAAGCGGTTAATCGCATTTTATAATTTTGAAAACACCGAAGTAGTTTATTGGAAGAATCTTGTTTCCGATTACAAAAAAAGTGGCAAATTGGCAATGCGGTTAGATGGTATTGAAAGATTTTCCCCTGCAGTCAAAGTTCCTTATTCGGCAATATCGATGAAAAAGGATGCGGTAGCAAAGATCACTGTTTCCGTCTTTGTTCCTTCAAGCCAATCTTTTTCGGGAGGGAATCTGGTGTTTTCATCTTTCCATCAAGGCATGGAGTACCGTTACGCATCATTGAATCTTGAAAGCATGCAATTAAAATCAGGCTTATGGCACACGGTTTCCTTTGATTATTTATTGCCTCCTGGCCGGGATCCGAATGATCTATTTGCGGCATATGTCTGGTACAGTGGGAATTCAAATCTATTTATAGACGACCTGAACGTAGAAATTTTTGAACCTGTTAAATAAAATACCCGTCAATTTCAAAAGTGAGAGAAGGACAGAGATTATTTTCTTTCTTCTACTCTTCCCCTTGTGTCTTTTCCTTTCCTACGAGATCAATTTTATACACCCTGTTGGTGGGCTGCCAAAGATTCAAAGTGATAAAGCGAACTATTATATTTATTTACCAGCCACCTTTATTTACCATTGGGATCCAAATAAAATATCCCTGGGATTAGAAAAAAAGTGTAATGGGTTCATTGTGGACAGGAAAGACAAAAAAATTAAGACAAAGATGACTTACGGCGTTGCTTTACTTTGGATGCCGTTTTTCCTTGTAACCCATTATATTGCAATTCACTGGAATCTTCAACCAGATGGTTTTTCTGATTTCTATGAAAGGATGACTGTCATTCCTGGAGTTTTTTATCTTATCCTGGGTCTTTTTTTCCTCCGGAGGTTCCTCAGGAATTATTTTCCACGATGGGTTTCGTATGTTACTATCATCCTGGTCTTTGCAGGAACCAACCTGTATTATTACGGAATCGATGACGGATTGATGTCGCATGTAAATTCTTTCTTCTTGTTTTCATTATTCTTATATCTGCTAAAAAAGTTTATCGACACGAAGAATGCTGCATGGGGATTGATAATAGGACTAAGCATAGTTTTCTCACTTGCTGTTCTGATACGACCGACCAATATTTTATTACTTACCTGGGTGATTTTTCTTGATGTCAGGACCCGAAAAGACATTGGAGAGCGTTTAAGGTTAATTTTCAGGCCCAGGCTCATTATTATTTTCATTATAACGGCCTTTATTGTTTTTCTTCCCCAATTCATTTATTGGAAATACCTTTCAGGTCATTTTATCTGGTATTCATATGCGGGAGAGACATTCAGTAACTGGAATCATCCTCGACTTTTACAGGTTTGGTTCTCAACGCTTAATGGACTATTCCTGTATACTCCACTTGCATTATTCTTTGTTGTGGGAATGATTATGATGATTAAGGAAAAGGCAACAAATGGAATCTTTCTCGGGATATCATTTCTGTTAGTCAGTTATATATTTTCTTCATGGTACAGTTGGTTTTTCGGAGGAAGTTTCGGGTATCGTCCAATGGTTGAGTACTATGCCTTATTTTCTCTCCCATTTGCGTTTTTTATTGAAAACTTATGGGGTTTTAAAAACCTATATGTCAAGTCGGTATTGATTTGCCTGATCTTTTTTTTCGTAAACTACAACATCCGTGCGACATATCACCAGCGCTGGAATGTATATTCAACCTGGTCATGGGATGATTATCTTATTTACATGCAATCATCTGAAATGTATAGTTTCCCATGGAATTCATACACTTACAAACAGGATTTTGAAAACATAGGTGAATTGGAGGAACTCCCGCTAAGTACTTGCGCACATTCATTAAATCAAGCAGGATATGTTGACAAATCCTTGGTGCAAAACCGGATTTTTTCCAAGTGCATAAATGATATTTTCGTCAGGCCGATAAAACATATAGATATGGAGTTCTGGATTAATCCCGGGAAAAATTTGAAAACGGATGCCCGGTTAATTTGTAAGATAGAAGATCCCTCAAAGAATACGAAGTACGACAAAGAAATTAATTTTGATGATTATCTGTCCAAACCAAAAAACTGGAATAAAATTTCGACTACATTTGAAATACCGGAGTGGATTGATCGAGCTGATATTCTTTCCTTTACTGTCAGGAATTCAGCAAAAAAAGATACCATCTATTTTGATGACCTTAAACTCAAATTTGAATAATAGGGGCAGCAACCATGAATTATATTAAAAAAAGTATTTTCGTTCTGGTTCTGCTCTTGCTTTTCTTCCCTTTTATTCAGGGAATATTTTATCTGGTGAAGCCAATTCCATTGGATGGCTATTATGTCCCGAATAGAGAGCCTGAAATTACTATATCTTCCTGGTTTAATGGCACATACCAGGATAGTTGTATCACCTTTATTAAGGAAAGTTCGAGCTTACGAAGTGTGTTAGTCAGGATGTATAACCAAGTGGATTATTCACTTTTTTCTGTGCCACATGCAAGAAAAATAGTAATAGGTAAGAATGACTATTTATATAGTGATGAATACATTACAGCATATCTTGGGACAAATTTTTCCGGAAAGCAATTCTGTGATGAGAAGGTAAGACTATTAAAAAAGCTTCAGGATCTTTTGTGGAATGAAAAGAAGATATTTCTGTTAACGATCCTTACTCCGGATAAATGTACCTTTTATCCTGAAAATATTCCTGAACGATATTTAAAGCATAAGAATGAGAATACAAATTACGGATATTATGCTGAAAAATGTAAGGAAGCCGGGATTAACCTGATCGATTTTAACCAGGCTTTTCTCAGGCTTAAAAAAACAACTCCTTATTCACTTTATCCAAAGACGGGGATCCATTGGAGCACATATGGTTCAATTGTCGCTGCTGATTCAATGCTAAAATACCTGGAAGTAAAGCTGAATGTTAAATTCCCCAAAATTGTGATAGACAGCATTCAAATTAGTAGTGTTGCGCTTGATGTTGATGATGATATTGAAGCTACATTGAATTTGCTTTTCAGGTTACCGCATTCGGTTTACGGATATCCAAGGTATCATTTTATTACAGATACGACCACAAAAAAATTGAATGCATTATTTGTTGGCGACAGCTTTTACTGGAACTGGTATCCCCAAATTATTAGGGGAATATTTAATAATGATGATTTCTGGTATTATAATATGGAGATATTTCCCAAACCAAAAACCAAGAAGGTTATAGTCTCGCAAATTAATATTGCAGATGTGATAAACAAGGAAAATATTATTATCCTTATGCAGGTCAATGGTGCCAAGGGGAACATCGGATATGGATTTATCGACGAAGCACTCAGCGTTCTTGATACTTCCAAATCAGAGGAGCTAAAGAAAACCGAAGATGTTATCCGGGGTAACAATAAATGGATGATAATGATTCAAGAAAAAGCAAAAAAGAATCATCTTACTGTTGAGGAACAACTTAAGCTGGATGCCCTTTATATGATTGACCTCCAACAGAAGGGAAAAAAGTAAAATAACAATAGTTATGGTTTTTAACAGTAATCTGTTCCTACTTTATATTCTCCCTGTTTTCCTGATCATTTACTATATGATCAGGAGGAAATATGCGAACGGGTTTCTTCTTTTGACAAGTATTTTATTCTATGCTTGGGGGGCACCGATTTTTGTATTCGTGGTGATGGCATCTGTTGTTGTAGATTTTTTCCTGATCAGGCGAATGTCTATTTCAACAGTGAATACGGCAAGGGTTCTGTTCTGGATTTCTGTTTTATTGAACCTGGGAGTGCTGATTTATTTCAAGTACATGAACTTTTTTATTGATCAGTTTAATGTGATGCTAGGATGGATTGGAAGTAAACCTGAAACCTGGACAAGAATTGCTTTACCGGTAGGAATATCATTTATCACCTTTCAGAAACTGGCATACACGCTGGATGTATACAAGAAGAGGCACATTACTTTTGAAAGGATTCAAGATTATGCTCTTTATATTTTCATGTTTCCGCAGCTTTTATCCGGACCTATTGTTCGTCCGGGACAAATTTCAAGTCAGATACAAAACCGTGATGATCAGATCAATATCGATAGTAGCTTATCCGGTTTTTACAGGTTCATGATCGGGCTCTCAAAGAAAATAATCATTGCGGATACACTGGGAATAAGTGTTAATGAGATCTTTGCACTTTCGCCTGCGGAATTATCGAGTTGTTTGGCGTGGATCGGGGCCATTGCATATACCTTCCAGATTTATTTTGATTTTTCAGGATATTCAGATATGGCCATCGGGCTTGCCCGTATGCTTGGATTTCAGCTTCCGGAAAATTTCAATTTCCCTTATATTTCAAAGAGTATTACTGAATTCTGGAGACGGTGGCATATGACCTTATCGTTCTGGTTCCGCGATTATGTATTTCTTCCTTTGGCTTATGCAACATCAAGAAAGCTACCGAAAGAGCATTATGCAGGGATCCGAACGGATAAAATCCTATATTTAATAGCCACCAGCATTACTTTCCTGCTTTGCGGGTTGTGGCATGGAGCTGCATGGACATTTATTGTCTGGGGAGTATATATGGGATTTTTTCTGATTATTGACCGACTCTTTCTTTTGAAATACCTTAAGAAAAGCGGTAAAGTTGTTTCCATCGTCATCACCTTCTTTATTCTCACAATAGGTTGGGTAATTTTTCGATCACAAAGCCTTGATGATACATGGTTTTTTATGAGGAGGATGTTTCTATTCCAGACTGCGGATAACCTGGTTTTATTAAGTACGAAATTCTGGTTTATGATGACTATTGCAGTACTGTTCTCTTTCTGGGGAGGTTTTAATGTTGTGGAGAAGTGGATAGACAAGCTCTATCTCAAACCGGGAAACACAATGTTGATCGTCTTTTCTGTGATCTCGATTATTTTACTAATATTGAATGTTGCGACTCTAACGGGTTCGGGATTCAGCCCATTCATATATTTCAGATTCTGAACAGGTTACTCCTCTGAGTGATAATTATTGTTCTTCATCATATGGTGTGATGGGTTTTTGGGGTATGTTGGCCAGGTCAAAATGAAGAAATGAAAGGAGTGATTGAAATCCAAGAATAATTGGTAGACCTGCAAGAAATACAGTACCTGCCGTAGCAGGGGTATTTGATCTAATTCCTTCGATCCATTTGATCCCTCCAAAGATGAATCCAAAACCAAGTAAAATAATTGTCATAATCAGCTCAAGCGAACCAATATTGAAATCTCTGAGGAAGTAAGTATAAAAGAGTCGTTTAAAGAAACGGTTCAAATATTTAAACGGGAAGACAAATAATACCTTACTGATACTGAGATTACTCATTTCGTTGCCATACTGAGAAGGCATAGGAATGTCTTTTACTACGGCCCTTATTGTATTGAGTCTGAATAACATATCACATTCAAAAAAGAAGCGGGGGTCAATTTTTTCAAAGGGAAGCTCTTTCAGCGCAGATGAACTAATTGCGGTAAATCCATTAGCCGGGTCCATGATATTCCAGTAACCGCTGGTGATTTTATTGATAAAAGAAACCATTGAGTTTCCAAAACGGCGGACAGCGGGCATTTTTATCAGAAAGCTAAGTTCATAAAACCGGTTTCCTTTGACATAATCGGCTTCATGTTTTAATATCGGCCCAATCAGTTTACGAATGAAAGATGGAGCCATCTGACCGTCTCCATCTAATTTTATCAGAATTGTACAGCCATCCTCAAGTGCTTTTTTATATCCTGTAATGACAGCGCCTCCCACACCAAGGTTTTTTGAATTAAAAAGAACTAATACTCTTGGGTCGGAACAATTTTCTTTGACATAATTCCCTGTGCCCTCGGGACATTGGTCGTCAACAACATAGATCCTGTTCACTTCAGGCCCAATCGCGGAAATAACTCCCAAAATTTGTTCTTTGACTTTAAAGGAAGGGATAATGACAGCTATCATAAGTTTGACATTTAACTTTATTACTATTGGATATTTCAGTTTTCAGAAACTTCAAATATGTCTCAAGAACTTAATTCTTACAACTGTTAATTTACCTGAATAACGTTCTGAGTATACTGCAAAATCAATGACTTTATCCTTTTGATCATTCAACAGGGGAACCTCGAAATTAAACACTCCTGTTTGCCACCTGTTAAATTCCCTTTCAGGAAAATGAAGTAAATAGCTTTCGTGCCAACTTAAGGATTTGTTTGCTTTTGGATCCCGAATATCGAGAATTATCTTGGTATCATTTCTGGCATTAAAATCATTATTAATTAGAACCTGAATCATACACAAGTCTTGAAATCCAGGAATTTCCTTACTATTAATTCTGCGAACCAAATGAAATTCTTTCAGGGGGACATTGACATTTCCAATAGGGATCTCTGTTAGAATTTTATACTGACTAAGATCATAGGTTCTCTTCCAGGCTAATTCTTTAAAACGCTTATCTGTTCTTAAGAATATTTTCCAATACAATTCTTTATTCATTTCTCCCCAGTTGAGAATATAATTTTTATACTGGTAGGTTTGAATAACATTGACCGGTATGGTTAAAAGAGAAAGAAAGATAACAGTTACTTTTAAGACTATATTTACTTCATTCAGCATAATTGCTAATGGGATGAAGAAGATTGTATAATAATCGATAAAAACTCTCATTCCATAGCTGGAACCATATGACCATGCCCACCATGAGGAGAAGATATATGTGACCAAAAGGAAAAATGTTAACCATGATAATGCAAGATAAAATTTTCTTTTCAGTGCCAAATAAAATATTCCAGACAAGGCAATGAAAAGAACAGGAGTGTAGATAAACAGACCTTTCCGGTAGCTAAACAATACTTTAAATGCTCTTGGGTGTAGAAAATCGAACTTTTCACCCTTGTACGAATAGAGCAAAAAATGTCCAGATTGCAAATACCATAGAATGCACTGAATAAAAAACATTCCAAATACCAAGGATGCTCCAAATAACAATTTACCCGGATGCCTGAAAAGGTTAACTATACCGGCTTTAAGTTTTTCAAAGGAGCCTGCAAGAAAAGGGACAAATAATAAAATGATGATATTGATCTGACGTAGAAGAAGAATCAGCCCGAATGTCAAACATGCAAGTATAAAATGATTGATATTATAACGGGTAAAGTAAGATTTAATAAAATAGATAAAGGCAGTCATCGTGACCAGTGAATAAATATGACTATAAGAAGGGTCATAACTCACATAATTGGTCAAAGATGTTGCAAAAACGAAAATAACCTGTGAAAAGATTATAATTGGCCTTTTTACATTGTATAGCTCAAGTATTTTCCTCAGAAAAAAGATGCTGAGAAATAGGTAAAAGATTGCAGCATAAAAAATAGCAACCTGAAAAGGAAATTGATAACCATCATTATAATTTCCTTCGAGGTGAGTTGTAATAAGAGCCCATGCAAAGAAGGGAAACTCTAAAATAGCTGTTCCGCAAGGACATTTATTGACTTTATGACCATCTACATCAACATATAAAGTAATCGGGTCAAAACGATCATAAATATGCGGATTGTTTTGATTTACAATGTCCTTTCTGACGAAGTCGTGATGAATGAATATTGATGGCAAATATTCATAATATCCGACACCATCAGATTTGATGGTCACTTTCTCATTTATAAAATAATTATTGATTAAAAATATTAAGCAAAAGATGATAAATACTTCAACAATAATTGCATGGAAAAAATGACCGATAATATTCTTTAGTTGCATGGAGTTGCACCTTTATTTATCAACAGACTCAAGCACATCTACTTTCAAGTCATCAATATAAAACACTTTTTTCCCGGGATTATAAATATAGACTTTCAGAAAATCCTGATCCGAATGAATCTTTGAAATGATTATTTCTTTTTCGACCTGTGTCCATTTATTAACGATGAGGTCCATTATGCGTAGACTAAATGAATTATAGTCATAAGATCTCTTTTCATCATTCAGAGAGATAACAAGAGAAGGTTGGTCGGTATTTATTAACGTCTGTGACAGGATAAATAAAGAGACTTTTACTTTTATTTTTCCATGGTTTGGATTAAAATTACTGGACTTCATTTGAAAACCAGGGCTGAACTCCGATTCTCCATCCATCAGGTATGAATATTTCCCGGATTGGGCAAATTCAGTACTTAGTTTTGATTTATTAACTTCAGGAATTGGCTTTTCAAAATCGTTAATGTATGAATCAATGAGTTTAAATTTTTTATCTTTATTCTCTTTTAAACTTTTCAGAAGCTCAATGTTATCAGTAGGAAAGCCGACTGGTAGTTTCATAAATACCATAATTTCGTATTTTTTCCCGCCCAAAGTGTATATTTCATTTTGAGGTTCAAAGTAGTGAATCAGTTTAAACCTTTTATTTAATAATAAAGAATCGAGGGGAATTCCACTTTCATTCGGACCGAAATGAGCGTCCCAGACTACTAGTGAACTATCAGAGACAAATCCCAATGTCTTAACATGATACATGTGATAAGATTGTTTCGTATTGAAGGGATCGATATTCATATAGAAAGGCACTCGGACATCGGCATAAAAAATCTGTCTCCCTGCATATTCTGATTTTGACAGCCATTCAGACGTTTCTTTGATAACTTTTTCATCATCATCAAGTTTGAACGGGAATTCATAAGTCTTAAAATTGACAAATATAATCCAAGTGCCGATTCCAATCATTGCAAGGTATCGTAACCATGGGATTTGCTTTAATCGTTCATCTATTAAACCATACCCTTTTAAACAAACAAGTGCAGAAAGGGGTATTACGGAAGTTATTACTCTCAAGTAACCGACCGATCCTCCAAGGGCTTTCCAATAGAGAACCGAATGCATTACAAAAAATCCAACAAAAGGAGAAAGGATCAGAATTAATTCATAGAAGGATTTTGTTCTTATGGCCTTGTCTTTCAGCGTTAACTGGAAGAATAATACGAATATTCCCAAGACTACCAGGATTTCCTGTGGAAATCCGAAGATCAGGTTACGGTAATTGAAGAAATGTAATAATGGACCGCTGTCTTTGTAAGTAACACTATGAACAGGATATGGGAATCTATGAAGAAGCCAGAGAAAGTCCTTAAAGAATATTCCTCCTATAAATGTGAATATCAGGATCCCGGTAAATAAAAAAGGAATTGCCCTGAACTCTTTTTTAAATAAAAAGGCTGCCAGGAAAATCGGGTAGAAAATCATGGTTTCTGCCCTGGCAAAATAAATAAAAGATAATGTTACAGCTGACCATAAATACTTTTCCCGGAAAAACAAATAGACAGACAGGATAAGAACGAAGCCGGCCAGAATCTCAGTTAATGCAGAAAAAATTGTAATAAAGTAGATGGGGGCAAATCCGATCATCACGAAAGCCAGTAACTTTGAAGAATATCCTAACTTTTTAGCAGTCAGGAACCCAAGAAGCATAGTCATCAAAGCAAGGATGACATTGAAAACCTTGATGCCATAAAAGCCAAATTGGGCGAAAGGGGAACTTAAAATAGAAAAGAGAGGGCGGCCCCATCCATCAAAGAAAAGATCATGATGTTGGAATGAGTAACGTGATATAAGATAATGATTTAAGTTATCAGCA
>Ga0182027_10005018_pt1 | contig 20251 bp, 17 predicted proteins | sample 712E1DmetaG_FD_121300 | JGI IMG/M metagenome (GOLD analysis project Ga0182027, IMG submission 121300) | Permafrost microbial communities from Stordalen Mire, Sweden - 712E1D metaG (Illumina Assembly) | ecosystem: Environmental > Terrestrial > Soil > Wetlands > Permafrost | place: Sweden...
AGCGCTTGTAGATGTCGTTGACAAAATACGGCGGCGCCGCGTTCACGGTGGACGCGAAGTTCGACATGAAGGCGGCCAGCAAGCCTGCGATCAGGAATCCCAGCAGGCCGGCGGGAACGAAACGCCCGAGCGCGAAGGGCAGCACCAGCTCGAAGTCCATGTTGGGGCCCATGGCCTTGATGTTTTCGTTGAAAAAGACGGCTGCGAGGACCGTTAGCCCGATGATGAGGAAGTAGCGCGGGAAGGTGAGCACAATGTTGACCCAAGCGCTCATCATCGAGGCTTCGCGCGGCGTTTTGGCTGAGAGCACGCGCTGCATATCGTAGTTGGGCGCTGGTCCGGCTGCCGAGATCAGCACGCCCTTGAAGAACAGCATCATGACGAAGAAGCCGAAGAGGCCATAGCCATCCCTGGCAATGGTGGTGCTGGCCGCCGGCAGCAAAGTGGACCAATCCAGATTCAAATGCCAGCCGAAGAAAAGGTTGTCCCATCCGGCCGGCACCCACTTGTGCAGCGTGTCCGGCGCTACTTTCATCATGGCGATGATGCCCACGGCAAAGGAGGCGATGGCCAGAATGATGAACTGCACCACCTCGGTGATGACCACGCTGATCATGCCGCCCTTGATGACGTAGATGGCCGTGATGCCGATCAGAATCAGCGCGTACTGGTTGGGCGAGAGATGCCAGGGCAGGAAGGTAGCGGCGAATTTGCCGATGCCTTTGAAGCCATAGCTGAAGAAGCCGATGATGCTGACGAAGGCGTAAATAACTACGATCAGGTGCGACAACTGCGCGCCCCGGCCGGCGCCGAAGCGCGTCTTGATCCACTCCGCGCCCGTCATCACTTTGGAGCGGCGCAGCCATGCGGAGAGGTAGACCATGAGGAATATCTGGTTGAAGGTGGGCCAGAGCCAGGGAATCCAGACGCTCTTCAAGCCGTAGATGAACATCCAGTAGACCAGCAGCATGGTGCCGCTGATGTCGAACATCCCCGAGGCGTTGGAGATGCCGAGCACATACCAAGGCATCTTGTTGCCGCCCAGGAAATAGGCTTGCATGTTTTGCGAAGCGCGATGCGAAACCCAGTAGCCGATCAACACCGTACTGAGCAGATAGGCCACGATGATGACGATATCGACAACATGAAGATTCATTGAACTCTCTCCCTATCTGAGTTGACCGGCCAACAGAAACACCAGAGACGCCTGCCAGTTGATGGCGACCTCATTGCTTGCATAAGAAGCCAGTTGATCGGAATAAACCCTGGCTGGAGGCGTGTTCGCCGGCAGCGCTTTGAGCACATCGTCTTGCCGGTTGGCGTTTGGGCCACCGGAGAGCAGCCCCGGCCAGGGCTGTGCGTGCTTGCCATCTCCGCTGGGCCGGTGATGCGGGTGCTGGAATGAGTGCTCGCCCACTTGCGTGACCCAGGAGAGCGAAAACGCATTCCGCCCCAGAAGATAGTGCAGGTTGTCCCGCGCCGCATCCGCGAAGCTCGGGTCGGGCGCGAGCACATTGGCGATCAGCAACTCCATGCCGTATTCGGCCGCAATGCCGTTCGAGCCCCATACATAGTCATTGGCCTTCAGGCTTACGTGGTAGGGATTGGCTCGCGTGCGAGCCACTATGGCGTTCGCCGCCTCAAGAGTCCGAGCCCGGATGGCCCGCATCGCCCCGGCATCCGCGCCCTTCCGCGTGGAGAGCGCATAGGTCCACAGAGCCTTCGGCCCCATCGCGTTCCAGTTCTCCACCGGCGGCGAATCCAGGCTGGGAAGCAGCTCCGCATAATGATCGAGGAAAAAGCCGTGATACTCCGCATCGCCCGTGGTGCGCCACAACTCCGCCGCCGCCCAGACGCGTTCGTCGCCGCAGTTCGCATCCGCATATTCCCCGGAGCTCACTCCGGGCGGATTTTTGAAGGTCACATTCGGATACTCCGCAGCCCAGGCCCAGGCCCGCTTTGCCGCTTGCAGGGCGCGCTCGGCAAACTTTGCATCGTAGGGCTTGTAGACCCGCGCGGCAATCGCGGCCACAGCCGCAAGGTCAGCGGTTGCACAGGTGCTTTTGTACGGGAAGGAGCCGGTCCCGATCACCTCGCTGGGGAGCGTGTCCTGTTCCGGCGAGATGAATCCGGGGAAATTAACGCTTGCCTGCTTGTGCCAGACGCCCCCGTCGCCGTCCTGCATCTTCAGCATCCACTCCAGGTTCCAGTGCGCCTCGTTCAGGATGTCCGGCGTGCCGTTTCCGGTCTCGGGAATCTTGAGTTGGATGGGCTTGAGGGCGGGCGCGAAGATCTCCCACGTCCACAGCAAGGTGGCTGTGGTCACCCCGGAATTGACCATGTAGCGGCCATAATCGCCCGCGTCGTGCCAGCCGCCCCGATTGGCGCGTGGTCCCATCATTCCCGAGGAAGGGTGGAATTCGCCCTGGGTATGGCAAATCTGGTGAGAGTAGCCGGGAAACTCCGGCCCCAGGTTCACTGCCGTGCCGCAGCGCTGCCCATAGAAGGCGCGCATGGCCAGATAATAGGTGCGCTCGAAGACATTGTTGTTCACGGCGAAGGTGAAACTGCGCCCCACGCCGGGGACCTCCAGGTAGAAGATACCCGGCTGCCGCAATGCGGAGAAATCCGCGGCCCACACCAGGTCGCCTGTATCAGGGTCGCTATGCGGTGGCTCCAGCCGACCCTGAAAAACAATCGAATTGTCGCTCGTGCGCCTGAGTTGAAAGGTTTCCGCGGGGGCGGCGACCAACGCGACCTTGGGGCCGTCAAGGGGATAGCCGACCTGGTCCACTTTGATGGCCGGGCTTGCGGATTCGGTCCCATGGGCCAAGGCGGCGGGGAAAAGAAGAAGAGCGGCAAGGACAGCGGCGAGAGGCAACTCTCGGCCGGATCGTGCATTCAGTAGAGCCAAAAACAAGGAACTCGCCATGGATGAACTTTCGCCTCGCGGAAGCGCCGGGAGTAACTGCGAAGACGGGCCAGTTTCTCACATTTTCCTACCGGCTGACAATGAATTGGGATAAACCCAAAGAGTGCCTCATTTTGCCGGCAAAGCCAATCACTTTGACACCCGCGTCTCGGCGCGTATAATCGCTGTTCGGTTTTAAAGTACCACAAAGCGCTCTGGAAAAACGTTTGATTAAGATTTGGGGCGAGAGCCGTACCGGCTGTTGCCGGTCCTCGAGGGAGCACCCACATGAAGTTCGGTTATTTCGACGATCGGAATCGCGAGTATGTGATCACGCAACCGGAGACGCCCTTGCCGTGGATCAATTACCTGGGCTGCCAGGAGTATTTCGGAATCATCTCCAACACGGCGGGCGGCTATTCGTTCTATCGCGACGCCCGGCTGCGGCGGATCTCGCGCTACCGCTACAACAACGTGCCTCTGGATTTCGGCGGGCGGTACATTTACCTGCGCGACGACGAGTCGAAGGAGTTCTGGTCTCCATCCTGGCAGCCCACGCGCAACGACCTGAAGGAGTACACCTGCCGCCACGGCATGGGCTACACGGTGATCGGTTCGGAATATAGCGGCATCGAGGCGCACACACGGTACTTTGTGCCGCTGGACGAAAATCTGGAAATCTGGCAGCTCACGGTGACCAACCGGCGGGCGGCGAAGGCGCATATCTCATCCTTCGCCAGCATCGAGTTCTGCCTTTGGGATGCCCAGGACGACACCACCAACTTCCAGCGCAACTTCAATACCGGCCAGGTGGAAGTGGAAGACGGCGTCATCTATCACAAGACGGAGTACCGCGAGCGCCGCGATCATTTTGCCTATTTTGCCTGCTCCGAGCCTTGCGCCGGCTTCGACACGCAACGCGAGGCGTTCCTGGGCCGCAACCGCGGATGGGAGAAGCCCGTAACCGTGGAGGCCGGCCAGCTTACCAACTCCATTGCGCATGGCTGGTCGCCCATCGGGGCACACCAGGTGAAGCTCGACCTGGCCCCCGGAGAGACGCGGCAGATCGTCTTCGTGCTCGGCTACCACGAAAATCCGAAAGATCAAAAGTTCGACCCGCCCGCCTCGCAGACCATCAACAAGAAGCTGGTCAAACCGGTGATTGCGAAGTACCTCGACCCCAAGCAGGCCGATGCGGCCTTCGAGCGGTTGCGCCTGTACTGGGAGAGCCTGCTCGGCATCTTCCAGGTCGATACGCCCGACATCCACACCAACCGCATGGTGAACATCTGGAATGCGTATCAATGCATGGCGACCTTCAACATGTCGCGCTCGGCTTCGTTCTATGAATCGGGGATCGGGCGAGGGCTGGGCTTCCGCGACTCGAATCAGGATCTGCTGGGTTTTGCGCACATGGCGCCCAAGCGGGCGCGGGAGCGCATCCTGGACCTGGCCTCAACGCAGTTGCCTACCGGCGGCGCATATCACCAGTACCAGCCGCTGACCAAGCGCGGCAATAACGACATCGGCGGCGGCTTCAACGACGATCCGCTCTGGCTGATCGTGGGCGTCTCTGCCTATCTGAAGGAGACTGGCGACTGGAGCATATTGGATGAACAGGTCCCCTACGATAACGAGCCCGGCTCGGAGAAGCCGCTCTACGATCACCTGCAACGCAGCTTCCGCTATACATTGGAGCGGCTCGGGCCGCACGGGTTGCCGCTCATTGGCCGCGCCGACTGGAACGATTGCCTCAACCTGAACTGCTTCTCCGACACGCCCGGCCAATCCTTCCAGACCACCACCAACAAGGACGGCAAGGTTGCCGAGTCGGTCTTTATCGCCGGCTTGTTTGTTCATGCCGGCCGCGAACTGGCCGACATTGCCCAGCGCCGCGGATTGAATGCCGAAGCATCGTCTTATCGCTCTGAAGCCGCCAAGATGGAGTCGGTGGTTATCGAGCATGGCTGGGACGGCGAATGGTTCCTGCGGGCTTACGACGATTTCGGCGCCAAGATCGGCTCGAAGGAGTGCGAGGAAGGCAAGATCTTCATCGAGTCCAACGGATTCTGCGTGCTGGCGGGAATCGGGCTTGAAGACGGCAAAGCCATCAAGGCGATGAAATCCACCAACAAGCACCTGGCCACCCAACACGGCATCGTGGTGCAGCAGCCGGCCTATTCCAGGTACTACCTCAATCTGGGCGAGATTTCCTCTTACCCGCCGGGATACAAAGAGAATGCGGGCGTCTTTTGCCACGTCAATCCCTGGGTGATGATTGGGGAGACGCGGCTGGGCCACGGCGACGAAGCGCACGACTACTACACCCGCATCAATCCTTCGGCGCGCGAAGAGATCAGCGACCTGCACCGCTGCGAGCCCTATGTTTACGCGCAGATGATCGCGGGCAAGGATGCGCCCAGCTTTGGCGAGGCCAAGAACTCGTGGCTCACCGGCACGGCGGCGTGGAATTACTACGCCATTGTGCAGTGGATTCTGGGCGTGCGCACCTCGCTGGACGGGCTGGAGATTGCCCCGGTGATCCCGAAAAGCTGGCCAGGATTCACGGCGAAGCGCATCTTCCGCGGAGTGGCCTACAAAATTTCCATCGAGCGCAAGGGCGACGGCAATCGGATCGCTCTTACGGTAGACGGATCGCCGATCGAGGGCAATATTGTGCCGCCTCCCACGGATGGAAGGAAAGAAGTTTCTGTCAAGGGCATTCTGAGTTAGGAGCTCACAGCAGCCGCATGGGCCAAGAGAACACGTAATTTTTGAGAAAACGATACTCTACGGCCTGTGCAGATATTTCTTAGAAAGAGGCGCTCCGTTGCACGACTTACGGCAGAGGGTAGAAGCCGAGCTGCTCTCCAACATTCTTCCTTTCTGGCTCAAGTACACGATCGACGACGAGTACGGGGGCTTTCGCGGCCAGATCGCCAACGACTTGACCGTTGATCCGCATGCTGACAAGGGACTGATTCTGAACGCCCGCATTCTATGGACGTTTTCAAAGGCCTACAGCGTCTATGGCGACCCGGTGTATCGGACCGCAGCTCGCCGGGCGTATGAATACATCGACAGCTTTTTCCGGGACTCGGAGTTTGGCGGTGTGTATTGGATGGTCGATTACAGAGGCCGCCCCACCGACACCAAGAAGCGCATCTTCGGGCAGGCGTTCACCATCTACGCGCTGGCCGAGTATTATCACGCGTGCGGCGACGCCGAGGCGCTGGGCAAAGCTGTGCGCCTGGTGGAGCAGATTGAATCCTCGGGCCACGACGCGGAACACGGCGGATACTTTGAGACCTACGAGCGCGATTGGACCCTGGCCGCCGACCAGCGCCTGAGCAAGGTGGACATGGACGAAAAGAAGTCCGTGAACACGCACATGCATCTCCTGGAGGCCTACGCCGCGCTGCTGCGCGTCCATGAGGATGCAACGGTTCGGCTCAGGCTACGGGAATTGATCGAGATCTTTCTCAACCACATTGTCCATCCCGCGACGCACCACTTTATCCTGTTCTTCGACGAGGAGTGGCGCCCGCGGTCCGCGAAGATTTCCTTCGGCCACGACATCGAGGGAAGCTGGCTGCTCTGTGAGGCCGCGAAGATTCTCGGCGATCTGGGCCTTCTGGAGCGGGTGCGCACGGTTGCGGTAACGATGGCGCAGGCTGTCTACGAGCAGGGTCTCGACGCCGATGGCGGCCTGTTTTACGAAGCCGACGCAACGGGAATTATCAACACGGATAAACATTGGTGGCCGCAGGCGGAGGCGGTTGTCGGGTTCCTCAACGCTTACCAGCTTTCGAGCCGGCGGCACTTCCTGGATGCCGCCGAACGAAGCTGGGCGTTCATCGAGAAGTACATCGTCGATCGAGAAGATGGCGAGTGGTTTTCGCTGGTGTCGAAGCCGGGCGTGCCGGATGCTGGACTTGATAAAGTCGGCCCGTGGAAGTGTCCCTACCACAACAGCCGCACCTGCTTTGAGGTGATGGAGCGGCTGGACGCAGCGAAGTCATTCCCGCAGGGGCTAAAGCCTGGGTTGATATAGCAGCCAACTGCGGCACCCTTCGACTGCGCTCAGGGCAGGCTTTAAAGTCGTGCCCTGACACAAGGCTGGTTTTTATAACACGCTCTAAAACCTCAACCGCAACCCAAACTGAATCTGCCGCTCGCGGTAGAAGTTCGTCGCATTGATATTCAGCGGCTGGCCAAAGGCCGTGGTGTTGGCCTTGAGGCCGGTGAGGAAGTTGAGCGTGGGCAGCGCGCCCGCCGACGAACCGCGCTCGATATAGTAACCGGTCGTTTCCAGCCGGGTCACATTCTGATGGTTGAAGAGGTTGAAGCTTTCGGCGAGCAACTCCAACTGCCGCATGTGCCCCAGGTCGAAGCGCTTGCCCAAGCGGAGGTCGGCCTTCCATGTGGAGGGATAGCGGTAGGTGTTGCGGCCCACGCCATAGACGCGGTTATCGCCGCCGGAGCCGTTCATCCCAGGCCCCAGCCCCACAATCAGCGCGCCGCTGGTCGTGTACTCCCCGGCCAGCGAGCCGGAAGTGCGCATGGTGTATGGCAGGCCGCTGCGGTAGTGCCCAATCCCAGAGAGCATCCAGCCATTCCCAACCCGCCCGGCAAGATTGTGCAGCTTCCAGGGGGCCTCGTAGATCACCATAGCGGCGGCGGAGTGGCGTACGTCCAGATTGCTGGCGCCATATTCCTGGCGGAAATTGGCCGGGTCCAGCACATCGCTGCCGGCTACCTGCGTGCTCTCGTTGGGGTTCCAGTCCATGGCGTGGGAGTAGGTGTAATGAGCGTGCAGGCTCAGGCCGCGGCGACTGGTACGGGCCACCTTGAGCATCGCCGCCTCATAAGTCGAGTTAGCCCGGCTTATGATCTGGGTAATCTGCTGATAGTCCGGGTTGAGCCGTCCCCCAAATCCGGTTGGCGTTGGCCCCAAACTTGAAGGCCAGGAAGCGTAGAAGGGCACCGTGATCCGTGCGGCTTTGATGGGTCCTAGGCCGGTGCCGTCCACCACAGCATAGGTGATTCCCTGATTGACTGTGGGGTCAATGTTGGTGTCGATGTTGGAATCGATGGAGACAGGCAACCGGCGGCCCAGGCTCACCATCGCGCTGGCGGTCACTTCCACGTGGCCGGGCAGCGTCTCTTCGACGGCAGTCACGGCCTGATGCACCTCCGGATTGCGGAAGTACGGCGCAAACTCGACGGCCCCCGGTTTGACCACGCTGCCCGGTAGTCCTCTCAGCACGTAAGGAAACGGCTGAGCATCGCTGGTCGCGGTGGGGGAGTTGAAGCCGTCCGTGGGCCGCATGAAGATGTTCAGGTCGCCGTTGAGGCTACCGGTCTGGGTGAGCGCCGTCATCAGGGTCGAGTTTTCCGTGCGGGCGAAATACATCCCGTAGCCCAATCGCAGAACCGGCCAGTGGCTCTCGGGGTCCCCCAGGGCCAATGCAAACCGCGGACCCCAGTTGTTGCCCAGGCTGGGCAGCTTGGCCGTCAGCGGAAGATCCGGATTGGCCAATGCGGCGATCGGCGGCGGCAACTGCTCCCGCTCCCAGCGCAACCCGGCGGAGACGACAAACAGCTTGCCTGGCTGCCACTGGGCGGTCGCGTAGCCGGCCCAGTCGTTGGTGCTCAAGTGCCAGTTAGTGGGCCCTATCACCTGCGAATAATAGGAGTAGCAAGGCAAGCTGCCCAGCCCGTTCACGTTGCCCGCCGAGTCGCGCCACACCTTGCCCGTCTGATCGCAGTTGTGCTGATGGAAGGGGTCGAGTTCGCCGGAGATTCCAAATTTCTGAAAGACCAGCGCATCGGAGATGAAGTTTTCCACGTTGGAGTAGGTATACGTTCCCGTCCGGTTGCGCAGCAGGCTGACGGCATCGGCATTGTGGCTCACCTCGAAGCCTCCCTTCACCAGCAGTTTGCCGCGAATCCAGTCCACCGACTCCCGCGCCTGGTAAAGGTGCTCATCCGGATAGCTGCCCGCGCCGAAGCGCGACGGGTTGCCGATGGTGAAGCCGTAACGATTGTCCACGACGATCTGCGGCAACTGGCCGTACGCATTTCCGGTGAGGAAGGTCTGCTCAAAGGCCGATGGCGTCCCGGCGTGCGCGCTCAGGATGTCGCGCCCCGCCGAGCCCTGGGTCACGGCCAGCAGGTTGGGGGTCAGGAATGCCTCCCAGCGGCCCAGCAGCCACTCCTCGCTGGCTTGGCTCGACCCGAAGCTGTGGTTGCCGTAGGTTTCAGAGACGCGGCTCAACCCTCCGCCCGGCGAGTTCCATCTGGCGCCGATCCCCTCCAGCGTAAAGCGATGGCGCTCCGTCGCCTGCCAGTCGAGGCGGCCAAAGCCGTTCCATTGCGCGGCGGTGCGCGGAGCCGGACCAAGCAGGCCGTCGAGTGTCTCCAGCATCGTCGAATAAGCCGTCAGCCCCTCGACCACCGGATTGGCGCTGCTCAACCCCAGCCGCGCGCTCAGCACCTGCAACTGGTCGTCGCTGGGTTGGGCAAAGAACCCGGTTGGGGAACAAGGGGGGATCGCGCATGCGCTCGGAGCCAGGTAGGGATGTTTCACCATCGAAAGCCCCGGATCGTTGCGCTGGTGGCCATCGAGAGCCGCAAACCAGAAGAGCTTGTCGCGGCGAAGCTGGCTGCCCAGCCCTACGCCCCAGGTTGTCTCGTGGTCCGGAGGGGTGTAAGACTCCGGCGGTCCGCTTAAGCCATTATCAAAGACCGGGACGGAGAGTGGAGGTCCAGAGGGATTGTAGGTAAGCGTGGCCGGCGCGGTCTCCGTCACCCACAGAGTAAAGGGGTTCCGCGCGCCCCAGGTGTTCTGGCGGTCGAAGAAAAATCCCTGGCCGTGCAGACCGTTGGCGCCGCGCTGGGTCTGCACATTCACACGCCCGCCGGCGGCGCGCGCTCCCGCGGCCTCCACGTTGCCGGCAACCGTCTCGACCTCGCGAACCGCCGCCTCGCTGACAGCAAGTCCTCGCCCGCCGGCCCAGGGCTGACCCATGCCCACCGGTTCAGCCGTCCCCTGGCCCGGCGAACCGGCGCCGCCAAAGGCCAGCCCTTTGCTGGAGCCGTCGAGGGTGGTTTCAGCGGGCTGCTGCCCGCCGCGCAGGGAGGCCTCGCCCTCGCCGCCAGCTTGAGTTGCGGCCATGGGCGTATCCAGCACAAACTCCTGCCAGCGCCGCCCGCTCACGGGTAGCGCCTGCAACTCGGCGGCGGTGACCGTGGTGGTGACCGCCGGAGTCACCGGATCGATGCCATGCGGCGCCTTTGGAACGTACTTGTACACCTGTTCCGCGATGAGCAACGTTGTTTGTAGAATGCCTGCTACCGCTGCGCTCATGGGTACATTGCGATATTCGCCGGTCAAAGCAACCGTCTCTGAATTTTCGCTGGGCAGTGTCGCGTTCAGAGCCGGCGACCCGATGGGAGGAATCACATGTGGAAGGACTGGCAATGGTTGCCCGTTTATAGAAAGCATCTGTAACGGCTCGGCTGCCAGCGTTGCAGTCGTCATGGGGGACTCGACCGCAGGCATTCCGCCATAGAGATCAACCAGCCGCAGCCCGCGTAGGACGAGCGTCTGCAATGGCTCAACAGCTAAAGCAGTGTCACCAACCGGCAAAGCCACCGGCTCAAGATCGTGCCGCTCCATCGTGCGCCCTGCCGCCAGGATGGACTCATGAGAACGCGGCTCAAACTCCATAGCCGTCTGCAACCGCGCCTCGTGGCCGGCGATCACGAGTATGCCGTCCAGACGCCCGTGGCCCAGTTGGGGACTCTCGGCCTCCAGCGTATACTCGCCGACGTCCAGCCCAATAAACCTGTAACTCCCATTTTTGGCCGTGGTGGCGCGCGTCTCTGCCCCGGTGGCCTGGTTGCGCAAGACCACGGGAACGCCTTCCAGCGGGGCTGAGTACAAATCGGTAAGCCTGCCCGCAAGCGACCCGCTCTGGGCCGATTGCGCCACGGCAACCTGCGCCGCTCCCACGACCGCAAGCAGAACGGCCACCATAAGCGGCTTCGCCCAACTCCGCCTTACCCTTGCTGCCATCGAGAGACCTGCTCGCGGCAGACCGTGGGAAAACGCGCAACACGCTTGCTGTCTGGCCCGCTCTGGCGGCGGGTCCGGGAGAGGCGGAATCTTACACTAGCAGCCGCCCCCTGGTTTACCCCGAAATATAGTTGCAAGCGATTCTAAGCCTAAGTTCGGTAAACTGGAAAGACGGCATCTTCATTTCGCGGCCGACAATGTACTCCCGGACGAACTGATCGCTGACAACTGAAAGCTGACGACTGGTCCCCCATGTTCATCGATGAAGCAAAGATTCGCGTCAAGGCCGGCGACGGCGGCAACGGCTGCATGGCCTTCCGGCGGGAGAAGTTCGTGCCCCGCGGCGGGCCTTCGGGCGGCGACGGCGGGCGCGGCGGCGACGTGGTCATGGCCAGCTCGCAGCGTCACAACACGCTGATCCACTTCCGTTACAACCCGGAGCACAAGGCGCAGCGCGGCCAGCACGGCATGGGCTCCAACTGCACCGGCCTCGACGGCAACTCCATTACTCTGCAAGTACCCGTCGGCACATCGCTTTACGACTTGGAGACCGGGGAGCTGATCCACGACTTCTCCACCCCCGATGACAGCCTGATCATTGCCAGGGGAGGCCGCGGCGGGCGAGGGAATCAGCACTTCGCTACTCCCGTCCACCAGGCCCCACGCGAACACGAACTGGGCCGAGCAGGCGAGGAGCGCCATTACCGGCTGGAGTTGAAGCTGCTGGCCGATGTGGGGCTGGTCGGCTACCCCAATGCGGGCAAGTCCACGCTGATCTCCCGCATCTCCGCGGCCAAGCCCAAGATTGCCGACTACCCCTTCACTACTTTGGAACCCAACCTCGGCGTAGTCACCGTAGGCGAGGAGCCGGATCAGGAATCCTTCGTCGTCGCCGACATGCCCGGCCTCATCGAAGGCGCACACCTCGGCTCGGGCCTCGGCGTCCAGTTTCTCCGCCACATCGAGCGCACCCGGCTGCTGGTCCACCTGGTCGATGTCTCGGACGCATCAGGACGGCCCGACCCGGTGGAAGACTTCAAGGTCATCAACGAGGAGCTGGCCAGCTTCACCAGCAGCGCTGTCATAGCTGAGGCTGACCCGTTCTTGGACGATGCCGGCAAGCCGTCTGAGCCCAACCACCCCCTGGCCCACAAGACCATGATCGTCTGCGCCACCAAGATCGACTCCGCCAACCCGGAGAAGCTCAAGAAGCTCGCCGCGCACGTGAAGCGCAAGAAGCTCGAATTTCACGCGATCTCAGCGGTAACCGGCGAGGGGATCGAGGAGCTGAAGTGGGCGCTGGCGCGGCGGCTGCCGGCGGGCGAGGGTAAGGAATAGAGCAGTATGAGCGCGGGGCGGCCCACGGATCATTCGCAGCAAAAATTTTGAGGCTAAAAGCTAAGAAATAGAAGCTGCTCGAAAGAACACCGCGGGCGAAACATGGAACCGCCGACTTAACCGCGCAATGTGGTCGCGGTTCAACTGCCGCTTGCCGGAGAGAACCAGCGAGACAGTGCTTTCACTGCCCAGTTCCGGGGCAATGTCGCTCTGCGAGAGTCCAGTCCGCTCCAGCAGATAACGCAGCACATTGGCAGGCTCGGCCTGTGGCACAGAATAGCGCTCCTGCTCGTAGCGTTCGACCAGCAGAGTCATCAACTCGATGGCCTCTTCTTCCTCCGGCGTGGGATCGGGCTTCGCCGTAAGATCGAAGAGCGCCTGTGTGTACTCCGCCAATTCGTCGTCGTTGTGGATCAGGCGAGGCGCTCCCCGCCGGATCATCTCGGTTGGATTGGCAAGCGCTGTGCTCATTGTTTGACCCCTTTGTCCCTTCGTCAGTACTGTCGCTGACCGAACGGCTCATTACTTAGCAAATAGTTCGCTATGCGACCCCATGCGCACCATGCGCAGAGTCTTTTCATTGGGGAGTTTGTAAATCAGCAGCAAATCCGGCTTCAAGTGGCATTCGCGATGGCCGATCCAGTTGCCGCTCAAACCGTAGTCGCGGTGCTTCTCCGCAAGCGGCCTATCGTTTGCCAGCAGGTCCGCAACCTCGGTCAGCTGTGTCTCGATGTCCTTGTGCCGGGGTGTCGCCTTGACTCGCTTATAGTCGCGTTTGAAGGCCGAGGTCCACTCAATCGTTCGCATTGAGCTCCGCCATCATCGCCGCGACGCTGGCCGCTCGGGAAACCTCGCCGCGCTCTCCAGCCTCCATGGCCGCAAGAGTCGCGCGATTGGGAACCCGCACCTCAAAGGGCATGGCCTTCTCTGCTGCCACACGAGTCAACAGGAGACGAACAGCGTCGGAGACCGTCAGGCCCATGCTAGCCAGCGCCTCCGCAGCCTGCTCTTTCACTTCACCATCCACGCGAATATGCACCATACTGGAAGCCATCAATTCACCTCAGATATACATTGTATACCTGTTGCGCTTTCCTCTTCCTGCCGCACGAAAGAATTTCTCCACCTTTGGATCGCTTATGCTTTGTTGTTCGTGGCTTACACTGGCGGCATGGACAACGAGCGCATTCGCGACCTCTGCCTGGGGCTGCCGCACGCACGAGAGACTCTGAACTGGGGACAGGTTCTCGTCTACTGGGTGGGAGACCGCGAGATCGGCGGCAAGATGTTCGCCTTAACCAACGCCGACGGCGGGGAAGATGTCGTTCTTTCGTTCCACTGCGGAGCGGAGCGATACTACGAGCTGCTGGAGCGCGAGGGCATCTGCCCCGCGCCGCACCTGGCCAGAGCCCACTGGGTAGCCGTGGAGCGCTGGGATGCGCTGCGGGCGCGGGAGTATGAGGAAGAGCTGGGCCGTGCTCACGCGCTGATCTACGAGAGGCTGCCCAAGCGGACCAAGGACGTGCTGGCGCTGCCGGAGAAGGAAAGGGCGAAGGCGATCCGCGAGCGCAAGAAGCAGTTGGTGGAGAAGGCCAGGGCCAAACGAGGGTGAGCCGGGAGTCCAATGCATCAAAACGAGACATGGGCACCCGACAAAAACAACCGCAGGTCCTTCGACTACGCTCAGGATGACAACCGTTGTGTTGGCTCAATTCTGTGAGGCATATCAGCAAGAATCGAGATATGGGACACGTAGCCATGACTGCGGGAACCGCTTCCACTCTGCCCTCGTATTCTTGTTACGACGCCCGTGGGCGCAAGCCCGGCTATGAGGCAATCAAGCGATGATTAAGTTCCTCTTGTCGTGCATTCTTCTGGTGCTGTGTTGGCCGCTGGCGCTGGTAGCTCTGGTGCTGTATCCGCTGGTCTGGTTGTTCCTGTTGCCGTTCCGCGTGGTTGGAATCGCGGTGGGCGGCGTACTGGAACTGGTAGGCGCGATCATTTTTCTTCCGGCGCGGCTTATTCGCGCTATTTAAGTCACAGTCCTTGTTTTGGCGTACTGCGCTGGTCCGCGTTTTTTTCGCGTTAGCGGCCCATACGGGACACTTCTCCTCGACATCTATTCTGAAAATGCGTTAGCGTGAGCCTATGGCTTTGGCCGGCGGAGTGCGTCCAAGAGGATGAGGAGACGATCGATGCGCGGAATTTTGCCGATGGCGCTGGCGGTGCTGATGCTGGGGACGCCAATAGCGACCCAGACGCAGACCACGGACGATGCCAGCGTGAAGAACGCCAAACAAGCGCGGGCGGCGCTGGACGCCATGGTGCAGGCTCTGGGCGGGCAGGCCTGGCTGACCATGAAGAACCAGATGCGGCAAGGGCACCTGGCCGCCTTTTTTCATGGCAAGCCCAGCGGGGGCACCACCGAGTTCTGGGAGTTTCACGAGTGGCCGGAGCGCGACCGCTATGAGTACACCAAGCATCGGGACGTGCTGGGGTTCTACCTGGGGCGCGAGGGCTGGGAGGTGACCTATCGGGGCAAGAAGGCGCTGCCCCAGGAGCAGGTGGACGACTTTCTGCGCCGCCGCGACCACTCCATCGAGACCGCGATCAAGAACTGGCTGCCCGATCCGAAGACGATCCTGGTATACGAGGGCCAGCGGCTGGCCGAGCGGCACCTGGCCGAGCAGGTAACCCTGATCTCGGCCCAGAATGAGGCGGTGACTATCCTGATGGACGTACAGACGCACCTGCCGCTGCGCCGCACCTTCGAGTGGCGCGACCCGGTCTACAAGGACAAGAACCTGGATGCCGAAGAATACGACGACTACCACGTTGTGGACGGCTTCCCCACTCCGTTCAACGTGACCCGCTTCTTGAACGAAGATATGACTCGGCAGCAGTTCCTGGACCACGCGAGCTACAACCAGCTGCTGGCGGCCGATTTCTGGAGTGTGGACACGGCCGAGCGGCGCATCAAGAAGTGACAAAGCGGCGGACTGTCCGCACCGCTTCCCCAAACCTAACACCAAGGCACAATATTGCTTTTCGCACGAACCGCAGATCGGGGGCGCGCTAAAGTACCCCCATAAAGGGTACTAATGTAAACTAAAGTAAGCTTTTATTGGCTACATTTGTTAACTACAGTAACCTGTGGAGGTTACTTGTGACCATTGTTGAGATCATTCGGTCAATCTCACAGGGGCTCTGGGATGACGACAAAGGGAAGAAGCAGTCCGGAGACGCGAAAGAAACAGCCGTTCCCGCTTTCAGCAGCACAATGGATGCAGAAAAGCGACCGGGGAGTCTCTTGGATCGCAAAATGGACGCTGAAGTCGAACAGCAGACACTGCTGAAAATGGCCAGTTACAGTTGTGCCCTCAAGTATTGCGATGTGAACGACGAGCTGAACCAGCAGATGGTGGCGTACGGCCTGCGGCACGACATTGAAACCGGCCTATTGAATTACAAGTCCTTTCAGGAGTCGCTTGTGGCGCTTCTGCGGGACGGTCCGGCAGACCAGAAGGTCGCGCTGATCTGGATCGACCTCCTGAACCTGCGCCGGGAGTTCTCTACGTGGGGCTGGACGAGGTCAGAGGCTATAGTGCGGCGTGCGGCAGACGATCTACGATCCACGGCGGATGCAGGAACGTTGCTAGGCCGGTTCAACGGCGGCAGTTTCCTGATTACGATGCAGGCTGCAAAATTCGACCAGACCGACTGGCACCGTATCCAGGCGCTGGTGGACGCACAGCCACCGTTGCGGTTGCGTGCTTCAGATATCAAACCGGAGGTTGCGGCAGGCGTCGCGTTTTACCCCTCCGACACTGAGTCGGCCGAGGACCTGATCCGTTTTGCCAGCCTGGCAGCCACCCGCGCCGGCTATGCGAAGAGTCCGGTCGTGACGGCCTTCCATGCCGACATGAACAGTCTGAATATGCGCGACAGGAAGCTGGAAGTGGACATGCGCAAGGGACTGGATCAAGGCCAGTTCAGTGTCTCTTATCAACCAAACGTGGATCTGAACGGGGGGCGGATGCTTGGCGCGGAGGCGCTGATTCGCTGGTACCACCCGGAATGGGGTTCGGTGATGCCTGGCGAGTTTATTCCTATTGCCGAACGCTCGGGTCTGATTGACCGCATCTTCGACTACGTGTTGCGGGCCGCTCTCCAGGACATGCAGAGGTGGAGCAGCCTTGGCCATTCCGTACCGATCATGTCAGTCAATGCCTCCGTGGCCAACATGCGCAGGGACGACTTTGCCAATTCCGTCCGCAGCATCCTGGAGGAGATTCCGATCGCGCCTGCACATTTGGAGTTGGAGGTGACGGAGTCGGTGCTTTTCGATGACGAGGAATTGTTCGCCGCGCGCGTGAGACAGTTGAAGGAGATCGGCGTGCGTATCTCCATCGACGACTTTGGCACCCGCTTCACCGGCTTCAACGTGCTCAAGGAACTGCCGCTCGACACCATGAAGATCAACAAATGTTTTATCCAGGGCATCGACCGCTCCCAGGACATGCGGGTACTGTGCCAGACCATTGTTGCGATGGCCCGGCAATTGAAAATGCGCACGGTAGCTGAAGGGATCGAGGAGCTCGGAGAGCTGGAGGTCTTGCGGCAGATCGGCTGCGATGCCGGCCAGGGATACCTCTTTCAGCAATCGATTGTGGCAGAGGAGTTCACGGTTTTCCTGCGCGAGTGGCCTGAACGGATGCGCGCCCTCGGCTTCACGGATGTCCGTGATTTTCACGATCTCGATCCCCTCTACGGAATTACCTAGAATCAAGCCCCAAGCCCGGTCCGGGACGGCCTTGTTTATAATCCAGAGAAGAGCGAATTGGCCGCGCCCACCCGCTCTCCGGAGTTAGAGAATGACCTTAGACATCCAGGAGATCCTGGGTTTTCTTCCCCATCGCTACCCGTTTCTGCTGATCGACAGGATTGTGGAGTTCGAGCGCACCAAGCGTCTGGTGGCCATTAAAAACGTGACCTTCAACGAGCCGTTTTTTCAGGGACACTTTCCCGGCTATCCCATCATGCCTGGCGTGCTGGTGGTGGAGGCGATGGCCCAGGCCGGCGGCATCATCATGATGGCCGAGATTCCCGACCGCGAAAAGAAGCTGGTGGTCTTTACCGGCATCGACGGGGCCAAATTCCGCCGGCCGGTGACGCCGGGCGACCAGTTGCGCATCGAGGTGGACGTGCTCTCGATGAAGACCCGCGCCGGACGCATCCTGGGCAAGGCATTCGTAGACGGCAAGCTGGCCTGCCAGGCTACGCTGACCTGCCAGGTCGTGCCGCGTGTGCGCGAGCCTCACCCGGCGGCGGAGACCGCGGCTGCTGAAGAGGCGGTGGCGCAGGAGTGAGCATTCATCCCAGCGCCGTCATCGCTCGCGGAGCCGTCGTTCCGGATTCCTGCACGGTCGGCCCGTTCTCGACCATCGGCGCGGAGGTGGTGCTGGGCGAGGATTGCACTCTCATCTCCCACGTGGTTCTGGACGGGCGCACGCGCATCGGCGCGCGCAATGTCTTTCATCCCTTTTGCGCCATCGGCGTGGCGCCGCAGGATCTGAAGTACGGCGGCGAGCCGACGGAGCTGGAGATCGGCGACGGCAACACGATCCGCGAGTGCGTAACCATCAGCCGCGGCACGGTGAGCGGCGGCGGCGTAACGCGCATAGGTTCGAACTGCCTGCTGATGACCTGCGTGCATATCGGCCACGACAGCCAGGTGGGCAGCCACTGCATCCTAGCCAACGCGGCCACGCTGGCCGGCCACGTGGTGATCGAGGACTACGCCACGGTAGGGGCGTTCAGCCCGGTCCACCAGCATTGCACAGTCGGCAAGTACGCCTTTATCGGCGGCGGCACCATCGTCACTCAGGACGTGCTGCCCTTCTCGCTGACCTCGTCGCGGCGGGAGAACAAGGCCTTCGGCGTCAACAAAATCGGGCTCCAGCGGCGGGGCTTCTCTCCGGAACGGCTACAGGTGCTGCAAAAGGCCTTCCGCCTGCTGCTGGCGGCCAAGCTGAACACCGCGCAGGCGCTGGAAAAGATCAAAGAATTGGAAGGCGAAGACGCGGCGCTGCTGGCCGCCTTCATTGAGCGCAGCGAGCGCGGGGTTATCAAGTAGCCATGAAACTCGGTCTGATCGCCGGCAACGGCCGTTTTCCGTTTCTGCTCTTAGATGCGGCGCGGGCGCAGGGGCTTGCCGTGGTGGTGGCGGCCATTCGCGAGGAGACCGATCCGGATATTGACAGGCGCGCGGCCGAGGATGAAGGAATCACCGTCCAATGGCTTTCGCTGGGCGAGTTGTCGCGGCTGATTGAGCTCTTCCACAAGGAAGGCGTGCAGAAAGCCGTGATGGCCGGGCAGGTGAAGCATAAGCAGATTTTTTCCAGCATCCGTCCCGACTGGCGGCTGGCCAAGCTGCTGCTGAACCTGCGCACCCGGAATACCGACATGCTGCTGGGCGCAGTGACCAAGGTGCTCTTGGATGAGGGCATTGAACTAGTGAGTTCCACGGCATTTCTGGAGCCGCTGCTGGCCCAGGAAGGCGTTTTGACGGCGCGGGCGCCGGACGAGGAAGAGCGCAAGAACATCGAATACGGCCTGGAAGTGGCGCGCGCCCTGGCCGGATTTGACATTGGCCAGACGGTGGTGGTGGCGGCGCAGGCCTGCGTGGCCGTGGAGGCCATGGAAGGCACGGACGCGGCCATCGAACGCGCCGGCGAACTGATGCGGACGCTGGAAAGTGACGCATCGACCCTCGAACGGCGGCTGACCGTGGTGAAAGTGGCCAAGCCAGAGCAAGATATGCGCTTCGATGTGCCCGTCATCGGCATCAAAACGGTGGAGACGATGATCCGGGCCGGGGCAAGCTGCCTTTCCGTCGAGGCCGGACGCACGCTTCTCTTCGACCGCGGCCAACTGCTGGAACGCGCCGTCGAGGCGGGGATTGCCATTGTGGCCACTCCGCGCCGATACTGATTGCCAGGGAGCTTTCCTCGTTTCCGTTCCCTAGTCCCTAATCCCTAGTTCCTGTTTTCTGGAGGTTCCTCGTGAGAAAGCCAATTCTTTTCGCCTTTGCCGCGGTCCTGGTGCTCGCGGTTGTGTTCGTCAAAGTCCATGCAGCTGGGCAAACAACGCCAGCCATGCCCGCCGCTGGGCAGATTGCGCCTAACTTTGCTCTCCCCTCACAGGACGGCTCACGGATCGCGCTGGAGAGCTTTCGCGGCAAGTGGGTGGTGCTTTACTTCTATCCCAAGGACATGACCTCGGGCTGCACCATCGAGGCGCACAACTTCCAGCGCGACCTGCCCCAATATGAGGCGCGGAACGCGGTCATTCTGGGCGTGAGCATGGACACTCCCGACAGCCACAAGCAGTTCTGCACCAAGGAAGGATTGACCTTCCGGCTGCTCGCCGATCCGAATCACACCGTGGTTGATGAGTACGGCTCGCTGGGCGACTTCATGGGCATCAAGATCGCCAGCCGCAACACCTTTCTCATCGATCCGCAAGGCAAGATCGCTCAGGTGTGGACCAAGGTGAACCCTCAGATTCATTCGGCGCAGGTTCTGGCCGCGATCCCCTTGCACTAAGGCCTATCCGTCTAGCCGCCTACCGTGAGCAAATCCGGCATTGCGGTAACACAGGAGCGAAGACCCGAGTCCAGACGCAAAAAAGCCCGGCGCGAAGCCGGGCCTTTTTGCTTGCCTTGTACTTCAAGTTGCCGCTGTTGCCTGGTTACTTTTTCGCGGCCTTCTTGGCTACCTTCTTCTTCGCAGGAGCCTTCTTGGCTGCCTTCTTCGCCGGGGCCTTCTTGGCAACTGCTTTCTTTGCTGCCTTCTTGGCGGGCGCCTTCTTTGCTGCTTTCTTAACTGCCAACGGTTTACCTCGTTTTGTCGATTTGC
>Ga0182027_10005019_pt1 | contig 20246 bp, 13 predicted proteins | sample 712E1DmetaG_FD_121300 | JGI IMG/M metagenome (GOLD analysis project Ga0182027, IMG submission 121300) | Permafrost microbial communities from Stordalen Mire, Sweden - 712E1D metaG (Illumina Assembly) | ecosystem: Environmental > Terrestrial > Soil > Wetlands > Permafrost | place: Sweden...
AACATCGCTCGAGCTTCTTGAACCGCTTCATGAGAGATGGGCACATACACGCTCATCTGATCCCCGTCGAAGTCGGCGTTGTATCCTCCCGTCACCAGTGGGTGAATCTGAATCGCTTTACCAGGAACGCGAAACGCATTGAAGGCTTGAATACTGTGCTTGTGCAACGCAGGGTCTCGCTTGAGTAAAACCGGACGGTCCTCCATCACAGCATCGAGCGCCTTGAGAATATGAGGATCCTTCTCTGCTTCCTTCTTTCCAAGCATTTGCTGAGCTTCAATTGGATGCTTAGCAACACCGTGATCCACCATTTTCTTGATCACGAACGGACGAAATAGAGTGAGGGCCTTACCCGCCGGCAACCCCACCTGATCAAGCCCCATGGATGGTTCCGGTACGATCGTAGAACGCATCGTCATATCTTGGCGACGGCTGAGCAAAGTGTGCTGAAAATATCCCCGTTTCGGTTGTGAACCACCGATCTGTAACAAGAGCCCCTTCTCTTCGCCCTTCCTCGACTCGTAGCTCATCCCGATACCCATCAAAGCCTTGAGGCCATCGTAAAGAGCCGCCCGGTGTTCCTTCTTATCCGCATCACTCAGGTATGTTTGGAAGTTGGGGTTACGCATCTCCCCGTTGAGGGACGCGATGTTCTTGTACAACCCGTTGAGGTCTGCCCAGCGGATTGCCCCATTCGGAAGAACAGACGCCGGACGCATAGCCGGAGGAATCACCGGAATATTCTTGAGGACGTAAGCATCATCAGCGCTCACGCCCATCGTATCCAACGCCTGTAGATACTTCACTCGTTTGAGTGCCCGATCAAGCTTCTGCGTTCCTTTACCCTGAGCGAAGTTCGCAGGAATCTTTGCAGCATCCAACTCCTTCTTGGCAGAAGCGAGATCCTTCTTGACGTCAATCTTAGCCAGCATGTGCGCAATAGCTGGTCCACCAGTTAGAGACCCCGCGGTTCCCAGCGGAACGGTGGCGTGACTCTTTGAATCAATAGCGTGGTCACTCTCCACCAAGCTGGTGTACTGCTTCTCCGTCATCCCCAAGACCTTCTGAATGGCCCCCTCAAAGACTGGGTTCGGCATCGGCTCTACTAGCCCGAAGTGAGACCACCTCTTACCACCGTGGCCACCGGTGATGTGTGGATCAAACAAACCACCCTTTCGTGGCTTGGGCTCTCCGTTTTCATCCAACGTCGAATACGTCAAAGCCGATGGGTCTTTGAGTTCACCGTTGGACATCGCCAGAATCTGAGAGTTGGTCAACGGAGACAGTTGAATCTTGTGTCCCTTCTTCTCGACGTTTACGCCAGCGGCGCGCAACATGTCCGTAAACTTCTGCCAAGCAAAAGTAGGCTTCGGAGTTGGTAGCGGGTCTCCGGTTTGTAACGCCTGCCACACCTCATCGTGTTGTGACGGCCAACGCTTTCCTTCTGGAGACGGATCTGAGCCCTCACTCTTCCAGGTTTGTCCCTCTCGAATGATGGCCTTCGAACCGTGGGCAAGGAGCGTGTAGATACCCAGATTCCCGATAGACTGCGCACCCGTCTTACCGCCACCCTGCGGCATCAACGTAAGGTCGTACGTCTCCTTCGGCATCCCGGCGATATCCATCCCGCCACGTGCTGACGTCTTCTTATCGATCTGATGAGTAAGCTTGATGATGTGCTGTGGGCCCGTGAGCACGTGACCAAGAGAAAGCCCCGTCTTCGGATCGATCAACTCTTCGGTGTCATGAAGACCGTGTTTCTTTAGATCCGCCTGCACCTTCTGCAGCATGTCTTCGGTGTGCCCGAAGTTCTCCACGATGTAAGGTTCCCCCGTCTTACGAGCAATCTTTGAAGCGGCCGTCTCCAAAACCTGTCCCAGGTTCATACGCCCGGGGACGGAGAGAGGGTTGAGCAACACATCCAGCGCCTTTCCCTCCTTAGTGTGGGGCATTTCTGCATCAGGAAGAATCAATGTCGCTATGCCCTTGTTTCCACTTCTGCCAGCTAATTTATCCCCGATCTGTAAAGGCTCAACAGTCTTCACATGGACTGTCACAGTGCCATCCGCACCGGTATGTACGCCCACAACCTCCCCTGGATGATCGGATTCCCATCGAAGAGAGACATCCGTATGTGCGCCCGAGATACTCTTTCGAATAGCCCGAATTCCAAGCTTGTCTCGAAGCTGGTAGGGCTTGGTCCCAAGAGCAAGGGGATCACCAGTCTTGACAAGAATCCCTGGTTTTACCAACCCATCCTCATCCAGCAGCTTGTATTGAGCTGTGGTGAAGGCCTCGGGATGCTGCGTCGCGAACTTCTTCGGATTTGTCACAACCAAGCTATCTCGCTTTACCTCAGGTTTGTGCATGTGCACACTCGAGAGCTTCTCTGAGGCGCTCTTACTAACCACAACCCCATCCTCAAAATTGTATCCGCGAAATGGAAGATATGCGACCTCAAGGTTCCTGCCTAAAGCCAACACACCATTCCTCGTAAAGTTGGTATCGGCGATGGCTTGATGCGCCTTAACGTGGTCACCGGTCTTAACGAGCGAAGTAGAATCCAAGACCGCCTTTGGATCATTCAACGGGAAGTTATTGTAGAGTTGAACCTCATGGCGTTGTCCCTGATTGCTCTCAAGCATGATCCCGTCTCGACGAACAGCAACCACCCTCCCATCAAACGGAGCGGTGTGTGAAGTGTGTCGCCCAAGCAACTCCTCGTAAGAACGGGCACCCTCAGCACTGTTAGATGTTCCGACTTGCACCAACGGAGCTTCACGATGAAGAAGTGAAATGGCTTGTTCAATATGTTGTGTTGCGTAGGATGCCCTATTACCGCTCGTGTTTCCCATGAATGGGATCAAGTTCGAGACCACATCAAACATCTGAGAGGGGTGACGCATCACGTACTGCGCTTGGTGGAAGTTCCCCTCCGTGATCTCATTCCCTTGTCCAGCCATCTTCACCTTCTCTGAAATCGGAACTGGATGACCTCCCCTCCAGGTTACCTGATCTGGCAGCACTACATTCGAAGAGACAAAGACTCGGGGGGGAACATACTCAATCTTGTTGGTGGCCAAATTGTAGAGAGGAATTGTTGGCTCATTTCCCCGCTTCTGTACCGCGATAGGTAAATGCAGAGACACACCTGTGTGCTCGCCCTCGGGTGTGTGGATAGGATCTAGAAACCCGATGTGCGAAGCATTGATAAGCTTCGTCTCTTCCATTACCCCCTGCTCGCTCTGAATTCCCCCGGGTCCCATAATGGTCGTTTGTCGAGCAGCAGCCAACATCCCCACTGGATTGATCTGCGCGGCACGACGCGACGTACTATCACTGCCAGAAAAGAGCTTCTTCACCGGCTCATTGAACATATCGTACTTGAGCACATCACGAACGGTCGTAGCTCGATCAAGACGCCGAAGAACCTTGTTCCTAACCGCGGCTCTCGTTTTGTAGTTATCGAGCTTGTCGAATGCGTAATCCCCCACAGACCGAAGATCCTTGAACACGAGCGAATCTCGATCGTCTTCAGGTTGCCCCCGATGTACTCGAAGCATCTTCGCTGTCGCACGAACAAACGTATCTCCGGTGATGTTGGTGAACCCTTTACCGAGCGTAATCTCAGTCGAGTCTGGCCTGAGCGTTGACTGCCTCATCGTCTCCAAAAAGTAGCGCTCCGCTTCTTCCGGTGATGTAGCCGCGTTCTTTCGATCAGCCTTGAAGAACTTCAGCAGTGCACTACCACCAGCCCTCGCTTTCTGGTTGGCGATGAGAATGTCTTTTCCCCACTGTTGCTCCAACGCTGCGTCATCGATCCCCAAAGACTTCATCAACGGATAAACAGGAATGGCCTTAGACTTTCCCCGGTCCATCATGAAGAGCTTGCTCTCCGGATCGAAGGTGACATCGAAGCTCTGCTTGTTGGGAACGTTGAAGCGTGTCTCAAGCTCCCCCGTCTGTCTGCGCTTGGTGTACACCCCAGGCTTGAGCTGCCACTGATTATCGACCTGGTACTCCTGGCCATCAACGATGTGACTGTAGCGACGAGTCATTCCAGGAAGATCGGCGACACGAACTTTCCGCTGCTCAACAACCTTCCCCGTTTGATTATCGCGCAGAGCCAAAGTTGCGTACAAAGGAACCGACCAAGAGGACCCACCCATCTTGGCTTTGTACTGTGCCCTCAAATCGTCAGGATCTGGCGACTCTGGGGAGTCCAAACCGACCACCTCCAAGGTCTTTAGGCGCCCCTGAATTGGGAAATGCCCGCGGATTCCCTCGATGACGCGTTGCTTGAAAGCCTCGAACGCTTCGTTCTGATCTACATACGCCATGAGCCCTCATCCTAGCGCAGTCGCAAGAAAAGCACGAGGCAGTTGCGGCATAAGAGACATGGAGAGTGAACGTACGCTCTTGAAAGGATCATAGTATGGGCCCAGATAGCAGCGGACGACAATTCGAAGATGAATTGAAAGAGCTGTTCGAAGCTCCTGTAGATGACCAGAACGATGACCAAGACGACGAAAAGGAAAAACCTAGTGAAGATCTTTCTCCTCGGAATGCTAGTCGGCTTTCTACAAGGAGTACTCAGCTACCTCACGGAGCGATGGCATGCTCTGCAATCCGTTTCGTGACACCCACCTGCTGAATGTAATCCCCGGCACTCGAATTCTGCAGGAGACCTTTGGGATCCTGGGCTGGCGTTTCGATGACCCAAAGAAACGAGGACGAATCTGGACCGTCCAAGATCTATACGCGCCCCTGGTAAGAAAGGTTGGCGGAATTAGAGCGGCTGTCGCAGACCAAAAAGGCTTCATCAGTTTCTGCAACCAACGAGATTTGGAACTCCTTCTACTGCTCGCGCAACCAGGGCAATGGTGCGTGTGGTTAGGGGCAGAATATCCAGGCATCAATGACCCAGATTTCTTCGGGGTCTGTACAGATCCCGAGGAAGCTCGAGATGACCTCTTTGAAAGAGAACTGAATCTACGTGCGCAACTTCCTGGAGTCTTGCCGTACGGAACCCAAATTACGCGCCGAATACACCTCGATTACAGTTGCGACGTCGAGGAGCTCGATATGGTCACCTACGATTGCAACCCAGAGACGGGGTATGGACCAGACACCCGTCTCGAAACAATCGACAGCAGGTGGGTACGGGTAGAAAGGAACCCCCTCCAGTGGGAGAGGATATAACGAAGATGTTTTACGCGGGGCACCGCTGTGCGTCCTGTGTCAAAAAGTTGTATCTGACGGATGCGGTCGCTCAACTCGAGGTGGTCTACCCAGCTCCAACTATTGCTGGGACAATAACCGGATATGCGATCGAATCAGATGATGGGGGATTCGCCTATGAGCCCCACCACTTTCATTTGGAGTGCTGGGAAAAACTTCAAGAAGAAGTGTACACAGACGGCCAAGATACGCCGCCTGTATACGACCCCATGAGACAAAAGTACGTTGAGTGCATCTTCTGTTCTTCGGATATAAGGATGTGGGAAACCAGCGGTATGGTCAGCTTTGGAGAAATTCACAGGTCTCAACGCTGCCCCAATGAGCAGACCGCCACTCACTTCGAGCTGATGGATCAAGACAAGGTCTTTATCTGTTTGCCCTGCCTCTGGACAATAAACAAAGAGCGCCTCGACATGTGGAATGGACTCACGCACGTTGGTGAGTGCGAAGAGGGAAGGCACTTGCGCTGCTGGCGCTTCGGCATCGGCAGTTGCGGAAATATCTGCAACCGTACTTGAGAATGAGACATGACTAAGAAAACAGATACCAAAGACGACGACGATGACGACAAGCGTAACGTAAACATCGAAAACTTTATGAGCGCAGCTATGCTGACGCCTCTTGTACATCCCGTACGGCACAGGGGGCCGGCAGACGCTGGTGTCATCTGGGGTATCCCCACCAACCTCATCGGGCTATCTGGCCTCGGAAAATCAGATCGCGTCAAAGACATCGGCGCTGCAATCGGCCTTCCGGTCTACAGCGTCTACGCTGCCACCAAGCAACCCACTGACTTCACAGGTCTTGCAGTTCCAACCCCGAACGGCATCATCATCGAATGCATCTTACCTGCCGCAAGACACTGCATTGAACACGGACGTGGGCTCATCTTCTTCGACGAAGCCTCTTGCACCAGTCCGCGCACACAAGCAGCCCTCCTGTCTGTAGTCAATGAGAGGCAAGTTGGGGATCATCTTCTTCCGCCAAAAACGCGAATGGTGTTGGCAATGAACCCGGCAGAGTACGCCGCCGCCGGCCACGACCTTGAGCCGCCAATGGCAAACAGATTGGCCCACGTTTGGTGTCGAGCCCCTACTCGAGATGAGTGGTGCTACTGGTTGCAGGGTGGGAAGCCCAAGGTAATCAACGTGGACCGCGGCGAAGCGATGGTCATACAGAACTGGGACAAGCACTGGCCTACGCTCGTTGGTATGGCTGTCGGCTTCATGCGATCTGGGATTGATAAAGATCTTCATGACCAGCCAAAACCCAGTGAGGAGTTGTCTGGTGCTGCGTGGCCAAGCCCCAGAACCACCTGGATGGCCCTGTCTGGGATCGCAACTTGCCGATGCTTGAACCTCCCAGTTCAAACAGAATTCGACATCCTTGACTCACTCGTGGGTCCTGGCGTAGCTGCGAAATGGATTGAGTGGATGCGCCACGCGGATCTACCCGATCCCCTTACAATGCTCACCAAAGGCTGGACTCCGGACCGTCATCGCCTAGATCGTACGTACGCTGCGATGACGGCAATGACCCAGTACCTCAAGACCCGTCAACGTCCCGAAGCGGTCCAGTTTGCACCAGCGGCCTGGACGATCATCAAAGACTCCTACAAAGCGGGCCTTGGGGATATCTCCGCCAGCTCTGCTCAAATGCTGGTACAGACCAAGCTGGGCATACATGGAGCCGATCTCCCGGAGACACTCAAGGTTCTTGCTGCCGATGTTATCTACCTCCTCACAGAAGGTGGATACGTATCGCAGGTAACCTGATGAGCGACCCCAAAGTAATCGAACAGGCCCTCGGTATCCTCGCGAGAGCTCGTGGGTATCTAAAGAAGAAGGCACCATACATTTACCCAACCCTCTACGGTCTGATTCCCCAACCGGTAGAGGGTATCGGGACAATGGGCGTCACCCCCAAAATGATTCTGTACTTCGATCCGGCTTGGATCATTACGGAACCCGCTTTCAAGGTCCTCGATGATCGAAACCATGACATCGGGTATCAAGTCGTTGCTGGATGCCTCTATCATGAATGCTGCCATGTTCTTCGAGACTTTAAGCGTCTGACCAAACTTGACAACTGGGGTGACGCCAATATCGCAGGAGACCTCCCAATAAATGATGACTTACGTGAGGCCGGTTGGGCTCTTCCGCCTTGGGTTGAATACCCAGAAAAGCACAACTTTCCGAAGGGTCTAACCCTTGAGGTGTACTACCGACTCTTGCTCAAAGAAAAACAGGAACAAGAGCAGAAACAATCCGGAAGTTCGGGCCCACCAACAAAAGGATCTCCCACCTCTGGGCCGCCAACAGCGGGAAACAAACCACCCGAAAAGCCTCAAAAGGAACATCGAGTTGGTGGGGGTTGCTGCGGAGGCATCGCCGGAAACAAACAGCATCACACTTTGGAAGAGAAGCTCGATCAAGACCTAGGACGAGACCCAATCGAAGTCGAATCAATCAAACGAGAGACGCTGGAGCGGATCAAAGAGCATCAGCAGCGAGAAGGCTGCGGGAGTACTCCAGGTTTCCGCGAACAAGACCTGGTCTTCGAAAAGAAGCAGCCAAAGATAAACTGGCGTCGTGAGGTACAACGAATAATCACCATGTCTAGTGGCGATATCATACCTGGTGGGGATGACTACTCAATGGCTCATCCATCACGACAGCTTCTTCTATTCGGAATCGTTCTGCCGGGTCTCATCGAAGAAGAAGTGGAGTTCATATTCGTTCGAGACACCTCAGCCTCCATGGGAGACGAACAGGTAAACGATGCGAACAACGAAATCGTTGGAGCTTTTCGAAAGCTCGGAGTCGAAGAAGCGTGGCTTCTGGATGTTGATACGCACGCATACAAACCTCGAAGAGTGCGTCTACGAGACATCCCGAAGATCCCAATTCAGGGACGAGGTGGTACCAACTTCTGTCCAGCCTTCGAGGTTGCTGCCAAGCTGCGCCCAAAGCCTGACGTTCTCATCTACCTCACCGACGGGGACGGGCAAGCACCAGCAACAGCCCCAAAGGGCATGACAACAATCTGGTGCATCGTTCCCACCTCACATGGACGACGCCCCGCAGCATGGGGGCACCTGGTGGTGTGCTCCAATGATCAGAAACTTCGAGCTCCGTACGGAGCTTGAAGTGAGGGAGGGGCTGTCCCCTCTCTTAGCTCTAAACCGGGGATGCTTGACGTCGTGGTGGAAGTTGAGTCGGTAGGGGTTGCTGCGGAGACATACCCTGAGCTTGGCTCTGAGGCATCTCTACACCCTTAGCCCGAAGCATCTGTTCTACCAGTTGTTCTAACTCGGGACTCTGCGCTGACAGAGCCTGCAAAGCAGACTGTAGGTACTGAGTGGGTAGTTCAGAAAGTTGAGCAGCGTATCCCTGTGCGAGCTGGACCAGGTCCATACCAACTTGTGGTTTCTTTCCTTGCGGAACGCCCATGTCTTGCCCCATGTTTAGGGGACTCTGCGCAGCCTGCGGAATACCACCAGGTGCCCCACCCAATTGCTCCTGAGCGCCGCCTTCGGCACCACCAGGCTCCCCAGGTGCCATAGGAGCGCTCTGAGCCTGCATCATGGTCTCCTGAGCCTTGGCCTGATACTTCATCATGATGACTTGTGCCTCGCCCTGCATTTCTGCCATAGCGAGTTGTTGCTTCTTGGTGGCCTCGAGACGCTTGTCCGTCTCGTTGAGCATGATGCCGTTCTCTTCATCTTGATCGAAGTCCGAATCAGCAAGCAGGGTTGTATCGCTGAGCTTGCCCGATTGGTTGAGCTGCAGGAAGTAGGCTTTACGTTGTAGATCATCCGCCATCTTGAACGGCTTGAATCGAATAGTCGCCTCTGGCCAACTCATGTAATGAGCGACCATTTTCATGATCCAACGAGCCATCTGACGATGACGGCTGATGTAACCAAGGAAACTGTTCTCCATGAGGCGCATGGAAACTTGACTTCCCGACCACGAATTATGGCAAATGAGTCCATTGGCTTGATATGAGTGCACATCATTCACGCCGAGGTCACGCATCGGGAGTTTGATCTCAAGATTCTCAAGCTCCTTGATCTCATCCCAGACGAACCCCTGCTCAACCAACTTCTCAATACGCTCAGCCAGAATCGGTTCTAGCTCACGAACATTTGTAAGATCCATTCTAGTGAGCTTTTCATAACTCATCTCCCACGCACCAACACCGAACGTTCTCCTTCGCCCAAGCCCGTGATTACGGAAAAAGTCCTCGAGGTCTTTGCGCTGCACTACACAACGAGGAAAATGCCCAAAGGGCTGTGGTACTTTTATTGCTCGTAAAGCTCCCGTACGCACATGAATAAGAATGGTACTACGTTCCCGATCGACTAGTTCTGCTATCTCATCAATCGAGTACTCGTCCTTTAGCAAAGGTATGTCGATTGGTTCAAAACGCCACGCACCAAAACCATGTGTGTACCTATCACGTGCGCGGAGGAGCGCGTCTCGTACGTAGGGGACTCGATCCGCTACCGTACCCGCACGACGAGACGGAGTACGCTGAGAAAGAATCCGACTCTTTCTAGAAGACACAAAACCGATCTCTTCCGCAAAACGATCTACAAAGGTTGAACGCACTTGAAGACCATAAGTTACCCTTCCCTCGTATGGGGGATACAGACTGGAAACGATGCCCATATTGAGAAGCAACAACTGCGTTTCTTGCAAAAGACGTCTAGATATCGAAGTCGCAGACACAACCTGCTTTTCGATGTCATCGTCTACACAACCATCCCCGTCAAAGTAAGCCCGAAGAAACTCAGCTACGAGATGCTTTGGGCTTTTTCGTACGCAAAGAGGAACATGTTTGCCATCAGCATAGCCGGTAACATCAGCCTTTTGCAAAAACTCAACTACGGTCTGTCGACTAATCTCGATCTTGTAGATCCGTTCTCCACCCTCTGTTAGAGCCTCCATAGGCGTTGGGGCGTACCCAAACACATTTTCCACGCAATGAATGAAATCATCTACGAGCTCAATATCTTTATTGGCAAAAGACATTCGACGCTCGTCTGCACAACTACCTTCTGAGACGAGGTATCCCATCAACCTAGCCAACTCAGAAGTGAGTCGACTGGGAATAGAAAGGACAGGACAATCTCGTCTTGCGAAATAACCACCAACCTTCTCGAGTTGGATATCGAATGTGTATGGCTCTTGAGGCCAAAGATTCGCCCCACTCTTGACAGCCACCACATCCCCTGGTTGAAGATCTTCAATTCGAACGAACTCTTGTGAGAGATCCTTACGAAGCGTGAGCAGTGGATGTGTGGGTGCGCCAACCAACTCAAGCCCTAATCTTGTTTGAAGTCGTACAGCTTTCTTCAGACCAACGTTATGCCCTTGAGAAGCAAGCTGTCGCCCTTCATGCGTTTGTACAACACGCTCAATAATCGACGTCCCCTCGATACTTGGTGTAATCTCAGAAAGTTCTTCGAGCCCGTGGGATGTAAATACTAGTGAATCCTCAGCTAGACACATCCCGCCCATCAGAAATTCTTTTGGAACGCCCAAACCCATAATGATTTGTTCGCTCTGCGCTTGCATCTCATTGAACAGAAGCAGCGCTTTACCATCCCCGCCCACAGTCTCCTGACCAAGAGGAATCGGGAGAATCGGGATGTAATTGGAATTGGCCCCAGCCATACCCCAAGTACAGAACGTACCGTGCGTCTCGGTATCATCTTCCAAACGCACTGCCGCTTCCTCTTGACTCGTCTGGAACCCGATGACTTCCTCCGCTTCTACCTCTTCGATGCCACGAATACGATGCCAGAAGTAGCCATCTCGGAAGACACCAGCGTTGCAGGACTCCAGCGGCTCTACACGTTCGCCATTGAAAAGACCGAGCAACCGATCTTTTGCTTCCCCGTGCATACGCACGATGTATGCACCGTGAGACCAGCCCGTTCTACCGCAAATGTTGTAAGCACTGGGCGGACTATATGAAATCAACGCCGGAACGCCAAGAGACAAACACATTCGTCGAAAATCTTCCGCAAGTTGAATGCTCGCAGAGCAATAACTCATCTTGTCGGACTGCCCATCTTCATGCAGACACCCATCACCACTCACCATCCCCGACAACAAAGCGAGAACAATCTTTGGAACGGCTTCCTTGTAAATCGCAGGCATGCGTTTGGTACACGCCGTGCCTGGACACAGCTCGCTGAAAAACTCCGCTGCAATCTTGCTGGAGAAGTATATCTGAATTCCATGCTCGCTTCGTCGAGCAGTGAAACTTTCCGCTCCGAAGCGGTGCAGAAAGAACTTCTTCAAGCGTTCGGCTGTCTCAATCTCCCCATCATGGGCAGCAAACATCACCTGCTTCGTAGTCGTATTCCCCTCCGCTAGGTAGAGGCCTACAACCCATGCAAGTTCTTCATCAAAAGGAAGGTATCGGGGGAGACGACGCAGCACCCTCCCCTCTCGATGGGCATCTTGAGCGGCCTTATAGGAATTCAGTCCCCAACCGGTTCGTTCCAAAAGACCCTGACGATCTTTGACATCGTGCTGGCTCAAGTACTCAAATGCCTCAGGTACATCCGCCTCAATATGATCGATGTAGATCCACTCTTGGGTACATGCTCGATCAGTCCATTCTTTCAAATCCAATTGCTGACGAACCACAACACTTCGACCCACCGGGTACCCAACATAATCACCAACGTGAAGATCCTTCACGCGAATCATCTGAGGCTGCCCCAGTTTATGACCATTACCGTTGTTGAACTTCCGAGCTGCCCAAAGAGGATGTCCCTCTGAGAATACCGAATCAACCGCTGACAGGCCTCGAGCATCGATTCGGTACGCCCGCTCCCCTTCCCTCAGCGGCCTTCTCCATACCTTCTCCACACGAGACAAACCGCCTTGATAGTTACGAAGAAGATCTCCCGCTTTCACCTCATCCGCAGGCACCAAACCTTCACTGGTTTCAACACGCGTTGCAGGAGTAACACAGTCCATTCTCCAGCGTGCAATTTCAGAAGCTATTTGATCTTTCCAATCTACAAGATTGAGGGAGGAAAATGGGTCGGAGGAACCTGAACCCGCTTGCGGAAACAAAACACGCAAGGGGACGACATGCTCAAGAAGAACCGACTCGATCGCCTTTTTCATGACTTGTAGAAGAAATGTGTCCTTGAGGACCGGCATGATGAGCGGCGTTCCCCAACCACGATCGTAAGTAGCCAGGGTAGGGCGCTTGAGGTGAAAGATGTTGTCTTTACTGAAGATGACACCCTTACGTTGTCGCAACGCCTGAATAAAGATCTGAGGAATACCCTCGACGACATCCTTCTTACCGACTGCGGTGTCATTTCGTAGAGGTCCGGGAATCGTGAAGAAGTAGCGGCTCTGCCCGTTGATGTCGTTGTACGTGATCTCGATGTCTTCAACGTTCCAACGAACAGGCTTGATACCGCTTGCATCCGGATAGTAGTGGTCGAAGACGTCCGCAGCCCCCGTCTGATCGCACTGCGGACAATTAAGCCGAAAATCATTGTCAGTGAACATCCAGTGCTCACGACATTTATCGGCACGCTCCGTCCACTTGCAGGTTCTACAGATCAGGTACTTATGAAACGGAAAGCTCAGACTGTTGATCGAGTTCCCCATAGCAAAGTAATCAAGCCCGGCTTCGATTCGAAATGCATTGAAGTGAAGATGATCATTGAAGTATTCAGTCCAGCGACGCTTAGTCGAGACGTCCTTATGGTCGATAATGATGTCTGTGATGGGGTACTCAGAGAGCTTCACAACCGTCGCATTGATCAACGGATTGGTCATGAAGTAGTAGCGGCAGAAACGAAAGAGCTGCTTTACCGTAGTCGGCAGGTAGGTGTGGGCAACATCGAAGAAGGGACTTGGGTAATTGACCCCTCCCGCCGCTGAACCACCAATGCGCCCTCGCGTTGGGGAATAGCGAGAGGCCGACATGGGATTACCCGCGGTACCAAAGTTTCCACCGGTGAAGCTCATGCGCCAAGACCTTCCGGCGGCCTACCAAGTGCCGCGTTCGTATAGTGCTTCTCCACCGGCGCCCCACCCACGGATTCTTCTTCGTGAGTGAGGATTGGAAGAGGTTGTCCCTGCCCTTGTGCTGCCTTCTTCCGATCAAGCTTTCGGTCTACCCCAGCTCCCACCAACCCGCCCAGAGAGCCAGCACCAACACCTAGTGCAAGCTGCCCGGCCAGTGGGATTGGAGCAGCCCCAAGGGCCATCTGTCCAGCAGCTCTGCCAAAACTTTCGAAGCGACCGCGCCCTTGTCCCTGTGGGTCATCGGCTTTCCCAAGCTGACTTGCCATGTCCGCGGCTGGAAGCCCAAACATTATAGCTTTGCTGCCCAAACCCCCAGAGTGCCACTGCTCCTTCAAACCAGTCTTCAGGGTATCGACCGGATTGGTGGCCAACGACTTGAGATATCCCGGAACACTGGTGAGGCCCATATCTTCGGCCTTCTGGGCAACTTCGAGATGCTTGGCAGCTCCCACATGCTCCTTCACAGCCTTGTGCAGGGCACCGGGCTTGCCATCCCCTGTCCATGCCGCCTCCAACCCCTTCTTGGCCGCATCAAGACGCTCTCGGGCTGGGTAGGCACCTGCCTGCATCGCACCCATCGCCTCACCACGGGAGGCGTATCCAGAAGGAACCGCACCGGTAAGTGAATGAACTTGCCGCTCACCAAAACGGGCAGCCCCAGCGAGCGAGTTCTTCCCAGCCACCAGTTTCTTGGCCATTCCGGTAGCGGCCTCCCCACCGGCGAGACCGGCCACACCGCCAAGACCCGCACCCACTGCAGTTCCGGTCAGCCCCCCATGAACGCCCTTCCCCAAGGCAGAGAGGGCGGCTTGCCCACCGCTGGCACCCTGGGCCTTCGCCTCCTGGTACCCACGCACAGCACCTATCCCAGTGCCAACGCCGGCGCCAAGAAGACCCCCAGCCCCCATACCCGCCCCGGCCGTCCCCGCCTGCCGAGACAGATACGATCCAGCAGTACGGAGAGCGTCAACAGCAGCCGCTTCCTTCTGGAGTTCTTCCTGAAACGCCCGAACTGTCGTGGGATTTAGGCTAACCATGTAGCAGTAACGGGAGTTGAGCTCGAAGCCGCTCCCGATCCTCCATCAAGGCTGTGTGCACCACCAACATACGCCGAAGTTGTTCAGCTTCTACAGAATCATCTCCATCCGAAACGACACCACTGCGGCGAACAAAAGGCCACCTCGTGTGGATCTCCTCCACATTAATTGGAAGGCCTGTCACATCGACGGACACAAAGTCCAAAGGGGCGGTCGGGCACAGCACGCTGTTGAAGCGATGCACGGACTCCAAGTACAACTTCATCTCATCGCTCCAGGGCACATCTTCTCGGATGAGCTTCGAGATCGCTATGGCAACGGCGCACTGAGCAACAGTCGGCACCTGCATCATCTCAAAATCTGGAAAGAGATCGTTGAGAGCCATGGCGCATGGCGCGAACACCTCCCAGTTAGTCCAGAAGGTGTCTACATAATGCAGAGTCTTCACAGCCTGAAGCTTCTCGTAGTTCAAAGCACCCACGGGAGCAGCGAAATCTTGCCCGGTCCTGAGCTCCAAAGTTTCATGTTCCCAACCAAACCACTCGGGACCGTATCGCTTTAGTAACGCCAGATCTAGGACGTATGGATGAGACTCTCGATGTTGAAGCAGGTTGGAAGCAGTAACGGTGGAAGGTTTCGAAGTAACAACGAGCGGAATTGGGGCTTTACCGTCTGTCAGAATCTCTGCGACTTCCGTCGTTAGATCATCCTCTACGGGCAGCGCTGTTGGTTCAAGCGACTCAGCGTACTTGGCGGCATCGAGTCTTTGAACGACGTCGAGAAAACGTTGTTCGAACCCATTCACGTAGTCGCCTCGCCGTCAGTGTTCGCCATGCGAAGGATCACTACCTTCTGATCTCTCGGCAGTGAATCGAAGATGGTGAAACAATTCTTGGCAAACTCCATCGCGAAGTCCTTGCCGAAAAGATCCTTCACCGAGTGCTGCCCACTCTTGGAGAATTGCTGGAGCCTACGCTTGGTGATGTACTCGTTGCCCACCATGATGGACTCATCAGCCGCTGCCTCAGCACCAGTCTTCGCAAACGTCGAGAAGTAAGGATCTGGGATGTCCCCGTACTGCTGGTTCAAACCGGTAATACGATCAAACTGATTAAGAGATTCGGCAAACAAATCAGGAGCCATGGTGGGGCGGGCTTCGGCCAATTTCTCGAGAACTAGGATCTGCTCCTCATCCTGAAGGAGACTGCGACGCACATCAAGAGCAATCTTGATCTGTTCCGGCGGCGCATAGCTCGCGGAGCCGTAACGTTCTGCTTCTTCACTGACAGAAATCCCAAGAGCATGAGCACGCTTGATCATGTTGGTGCAGTACTCACGACGCATGGACGGAGCCATCAGCACAGCATTCTGATCGAAATAGCTCGCGGCCTTGATTACCTGATCGTACCCATCAAGAGGATACATCTCACGACTTGGTAGGGCGTAACAGCTGGCCTTCTTGACCGTCACCGTCTTGGGTGGCTCTTTCCCAGAGACGTCAACATGAGGATGAAGCTGCTTGGCTTGTGGCAGGCTCTTGGGTTGCTCACCCGCCGGCGCTGCACTTACTCCTGGAGGAAGGGCTGTAGCGTCCGCCACCTTGACTCCGAAGGCCTCTTGAAGAAAATCGTCGATGTCTCGTGAACCCGCCGTCTTGTCGATAACAGTCTTGTCCTTCGGCGTGTCTTTATCCTTGGACGGACGAGACCAAGGCATATCGTAGGTACCGGAGATTTCCGCAGCTTTGTTCTGCGCACGACCGTACGTCTCCGTCTCGGAATCGTACATGTCCTTCCACAACTGCTGACGGTGTGTGACTTCAGGCATGTTCAGCTCCCCATCGAAGCGGTCGGTTTGAAGTTCAAGGCATGTGCGTTGATATTGCCACCATACCCCTTACTGGTGGCGAGGTTCTGGGAAATCTGTTCCTTGGTTCCCTTGGCGATGGAGGGAACCATAGCCGCGCTCATCAGCGTGTTCAAGCCGACGGCCACCTTGGTCAGCTCTTCCGGTACTTCGATGCCGTACCAACCGCATGCCGTCAATAGATTCTGCGCCGCCGTCTTCTGAGCCTCCACGGGCAACTTGTGCCCAAGCTTCATGAAGTACTCGACGGAAAGAGCGGTATTTCCTGCGTCCACGCAGGCGTACTTTCGGATGGAAAGATCGTCGTTGTGAAGAATAAGGGCGAAGACATCATCCGGAAGTCCAGAAAGGTCAACCTCTTGCGCTGTCTTGACGATCTCAGGCAGATCATCAGAGGTTGGAAAGATCGACCGGAGAACTTCCCCTTCGGGGTCATCGAACACATCAAGAACGATACCACTCAACTTCTGCATGAAAAGCCTCCGGGAAATGATGAATCACGTTGCAATCGTAGGGTGTTTTTCGGCGATAAGAGAAGCGGACACCACTTCTAGCCCATGGAGGACCAATGAGTGAGCCCCCTTGTTTCGGACAGCTTTGGGATGCTAAGTCAGTCGAATGCCGAGGTGGGGCAGATCCCACATACATCAACCCGGCTGATGGTACAAATCGACGAGACATCTGTCAGTGGTACAGCCAATGCGGAGCCAGAACGCAAGCCCGTAACCAAGCTCAACAGCAATACATCCCGGTACAGCAATTAGTGCGCCCTCCCATTCCTACGATAAACCAGCAGATGCCGCCAACACCGCAAATGCAACCGTTCCAAAACTTCACACAAGGACTCGCACAAATTGCACGTCCCCTGATACAAAGCTTTCAACAAACGCAGCAACCGCAACAGCAAATGATTCAAGTTCAGCAGCAGCAGCAGCCTCAGATGCGCCCGCCGCAGCCTCAGTATCCCCAACCACAGTACGGTTTCGCACAGCCTATCTTAGTAGATCCTAGAATGGCGGCCAATCCCTACGTTGTTCCAATGAATTATCCGGGGCCGGGCCAGCAGATGCCTGCATACCTAACCGTACCCGAACCCCTCAACGGACAACCATGGTATGTGCGCCTCGCATCAGTTCTTCTTCGCTCCATGCTCAAAGCAACTGGGCACAGCATCGCGAACTACTTTGACCATACGAGCTTTTATTCTTGGCCAAATCCCCCACCTGGGTGAGGTAACTCATGAAGGTTATCCGTCGAAAGCCAGACGTAGCCTATTTGGACCGTTGGCTCTGGCTTCCGAAGACATTACTGAACGTTGGGGCAACAAAGAGCGCCCTCAACTTTCTGTACACGGACTCCTATACCGGAAGTCAGAAGATACTCGAGCTGTGGAGAGAAACCGATACCCACCTGCTGGTGCCCAGAGCGTTCTGGGACACCGGCAGTTTGGCCTGCGTGACGGTAGACTGCAGGCCCCTCACCTACAAGCACGTTGCGTTCAAAAGTAAGATCAAGCTGGATCAACGTGTAACCATACTCAACGGCGTAAAGCAGTTCCTACCGACGGGTGACCTAGTTCAGCAACGCTCCATCGAAGCATTGAATGAAGCAACCGGCGGCGTACTACAGCTAAGTTGTGGTAGGGGGAAAAGTGTGATCGCTCTTGAAGACATCGCACGACACAACGTACCCGCCTTGATCGCTGCGGATAACACCAACTTACTCGAGCAGTGGAAAAGGATGGTCTCCGATTTCCTTGAGGTACCTGGGGGTGTTGGTATCGTTGGCGATGGTCACTTCGATTGGCGTGGGCGAGGCTTAGTCTTGGCCACATATCAAACCCTCGCCTCACGGGAGGCAGAGATGTCAGAAGAGTTTCGACGTTATTTCGGACGGGCATACTTCGATGAGGGTCATCACGTAAATGCTCCGACGTTCTCACGCGTCGTCGACATGTTCTACGGCGTGCGCATTGCGCTCACCGCCACACCAGAACGTGACGACGGCCTGCACATCATCTGTGATCTGCACATAGGCCCAGTATTGCACAAGGATTTGCGCCAACCCATGAAGGCCAAGTTCGCCTTCTTCTGGACTGGGCTTTCACTAGACCTCACCGATCAGCACGTTGCAGATTCGGTCCTCGACAAGAACAAAGAAATCCACAGTTCCAAGGTCTGCACCTTCTTCGGACAGTGGCGAAATCGTATGTGGATGATCATGCAGCATACGATCGATGCGATACAAGTAGGACGAAAGATCCTCGTCGTCAGCAACAGCGTCGATGAAACCATCAACCTGATGACGATGTGGACACGTGGCCCCACTACCCCCCTCTACTCCGACATTCCAATCCCAACTGCTGCGGAAGTTGGAGAGACCTTAGCCCCATTGGAGTTAAACAATGGAGCAGACGATCGACTGAAGCATGACATCACAACGTTCTGGAAGAAGCAGCTCAAGGGTGAGCAAGTTGATTATCTCACCGTCAATAATCTGATGTTGTACTGGCAGCAGTACCTCGTTCACCGAAAGATCAACAACGAACTGACGAAGCGCCAAAACATCTTTCTCAAGCAGCTACTAACCGAACCCAGTACCGCCGGTGTGATGACCTTCGGTGTCCCCCCAGAGATGCGTCAGCGTTTCCTAAATGAACGAGATGTGATCTTCGCCATCACGAAGTACGGCAAAGAGGGATTGGACTGTGAGGCTCTCGACACAGTAATGGTGAGCTCCCTCTTCTCAGGAAAGAACGGACTGCAGCAGCTCATGGGGCGACCAACCCGCCTCAAACAGGGAAAGAAGACGCCGCTGTGCCTATTCTACGTAGACGACGTAGGTCATTGCATCGGCATGGCCAACAAGTTACAGAAACACATGCGTGAGTGGGCCCATGAAGAAGGGGGCCCGTTCGCATACGACTACGTCAACTATCCGAAACTAGGGGCGTGGAAAAAGCTGACGCTCCAAATGGTATTGACCCAATAAGGAGATGAACATGGTTGAACTGATTGGTGGCAACGGCAAGACTGATACCTCGGACAAAGAAATCTGGGTCATGGTGTCAGGTGGTGGAAAAACGTACATCGGATGCTTGGGAAATCTAGATGTAGCGGTGGCTTTCCTCAATGGAACCAAGAAAGACCTCATCCTTCAACAGATCTCTAACAGAGTCCCCTTGGCTCTGATCAACGTTTACGAAGTCATCATCGATTCACCGCTCGTACCCGCACCTCAAGGGTTGATGAAGATGGACGTTCGCTTCATGCGACCGGTGGACAACTGCCTGCATGGCGCACGTCTTTACCTAGTGGTGGATCGCATCCACTTCTTTGAAGACATGGCAGAAGACGACCAGCAGCGGAATAAGAAGTTGGTCAAGGACCTACAAGACCAACTCACAGCAGCCCGCGCACAAGAAAGCGGACTCATCCTCGCAGGATCCATGCCCAATGTCCCAAGACCTGCTCACTAAACCAACCTTTCGAAAAAGTCTCCCCCAACTACGCGAAGAATGGTCCGAGTGCGAACGATGCGATCTTGGCGTGCGCCGAATCGTAAAGGGGGGTGAGTTCGTATTCGGTGAGGGTCAAAGCCACGGCATCATGTTCATCGGCGATGGCCCAGGAAAAACCGAAGACCAAACAGGCAGAACCTTCACAGGTAAGTCTGGGCAGCTCCTACGTACCGCCATCCAAAAACTTGGGCTAGACCGTGTCTACCTCAGCAATGTAGTGGCGTGCCGAAGCTGTGGGCAAGTCTACGACGGAGAGGGCAATCCACGCTTTCGCAAAGACTACAAAACCAAACTGCTGGTTCCAGACATTCAGGACCGACCGCCCACCCCCACACAAATGCAGGCCTGCCTGCCCAGGCTCTATGAAGAGATCTACTTAGTAGATCCAATCCTCATCGTCGCCCTCGGGTCCGAGGCCTCCAACCTCCTCGCCCATAAAGCCGTCAGCATTGCATCTAACAGCGGCATGCTCATGATGGTCAATGTGCCTGGAGCTGGAAGCCA
>Ga0182027_10005020_pt1 | contig 20246 bp, 18 predicted proteins | sample 712E1DmetaG_FD_121300 | JGI IMG/M metagenome (GOLD analysis project Ga0182027, IMG submission 121300) | Permafrost microbial communities from Stordalen Mire, Sweden - 712E1D metaG (Illumina Assembly) | ecosystem: Environmental > Terrestrial > Soil > Wetlands > Permafrost | place: Sweden...
TCTGAAATCAGTGCGCTTAAGACACAGCAGTTCAGATGGACCAAAGGTCACATTGAAACAGCCAAGAAGATACTGCCACAGGTATGGAGATCATCTGTTCCGTTGAGAGTTAAAATTCAGGCAACAGTTCATTTAACGAGCAACCTTGTATTTCCTTTTATTTTGCTTGCTGCCATTCTAAATGTGCCATTGATTTTCATAAAGAACAGCGGGCCGCATGAACTTTACTTTGCGGTAATGTCAGTATTTGTGCTTGCGTTCGTAAGTTCATTCATGTTTTATCTTTATTCACAGAGGGATATAAGATCCGACTGGAGGAAGAAGATAGTTCTTTTCCCATTGTTCATGGCGGGAAGTATGGGCTTTGCTGTAAACAATTCACGTGCGGTTATTGAAGGATTGCTCAGCCGCAAAAGCGAATTTGTAAGAACACCTAAGTTTAATGTGGGAAACGGAAGCCAGGCAGCAGCAGGAAAGAAATACGGCAATAAGAAAATAGGCTTATCAGTTTATGTTGAAATGATTATGGCTGTTTACTGTTTTGTAGGAATCTGTTCATCGCTGTATTTCCTTGAAATAGCAGCACTGCCGTTCCAGATTTTATTCTTTACAGGATTTGCACTCGTTGGTTTTTCATCAATTAAACAAGCATATTCCAAGGCATAGTTACCGAATTGAATAAATCTTCAGCCGAAGCATTTAATAATAAAGTAAGCCTCATATATGAGTTTGATAAAACATCTCCGCTATTTATCAGGAAAGCTGAAGTGGAGATTGAAAATAACCACATAGAAAGAGCAATTGAAATATTAAACGCAGGGCTGAAATTATATCCTGATTATATAGCAGCACATCTGTTATTGGGGAAAGCATGGGCATTAACAGGACATTTTGATGCGGCACTGAAATCAATAAAAGCGGGATGTGCCAATCTGCATTCAAGCCGTACCTACGAATATTACCTAAACGAAATAGAGACTGCGAAGAAACAAAAGTCGTTATTTGATTTCTCAAAAAGGACATCATTCTTTGACAATATAGAAGCACCCGTGCAGCCGGATAAGTTTGTCCCTAAGGAATTTAAACCAGGAATAATTGAGGAAACAAAAGAAGAGCCTTCGGACAAAATAACCCCTATAAATGTAGATGACCATCTTGAGGAGATAGCAAAAAAGATATCTACTGTAAGGATGAAAGAACCCAAAGATGATTATAAATTTGAACCTCCTATCAAAGAGGGGCTAGGCGAAAGCAGCATGATAGTTTCCGAAACACTTGCGAAGATATATGTAACCCAGGGGGAACTAAATGAAGCTCTTACAATTTACCGGAAACTGGTACAGAAAAATCCTGCTAAACGGGAATATTATCAGCAGAAGATAAGTGAAATCCAGTCGAAAATTGAGTGACCAGAGAGTCCTGCCAGAACTGAACCAATCCAAAATATTAAAAAGAAAATTCTATACACGTCCTGTTATTACAGTAGCCAGAGAGCTATTGGGTAAATTACTTGTTAATAGCACAGGGGGGAAAATTCTGGCGGGAATTATAGTGGAAGTTGAAGCTTATGATGGATCAGTTGATGAAGCAGCCCACACTTTTCTAGGGAAAACAAAACGAAATGAAATAATGTTTGGTGAAGGGGGATTCCTTTATGTATATTTTACATATGGAGCCCATTATTGTAGTAATGTTGTAACGGGACAGGAAGGAGAAGGAACTGCCGTTCTTATTCGTGCCATTGAACCTGTGCTGGGAATTGACGAAATGATTAAAAACCGTTTCGGCAGAGATTTGAAGAATGAGAAAGAAAAACATAATTTAACAAGTGGTCCCGGTAAAGTTTGTAGTGCTTTATCAATTACGAAAGAACATTACGGCACGGACCTTACAAAAGATGAAATATTTATTTTAGACAGGCCTGTAATAAATAAAAAAGATATAGCTGCAGGCAAAAGAGTAGGTATTTCAAAATCAATTGATCTTCCCTGGAGGTTTTATATTCAGGGGAATGCTTATGTATCAAGAAAATGATTGAACCTAAGAATTTATTAATAGTAAGAACAGACAGAATTGGAGATGTGGTCCTCACATTACCTCTTGCAGGGATTGTAAAGAGATATTATCCTGAATGCAGGTTAACATTGCTATTAAGAAATTATACCAAAAGCCTGGCTGATAAGCATCCCTTCATTGATGAGGTTCTTATTCTTGATGAGAAAGAAGGGAAAATGAGTTTCTTTGGAAATATAAAGATGATAGAGAAACAAAAATTCGATACAGTCATAGTTGTTAATCCTACTTTACTAAGTTCACTGATTCTTTTTTTCAGCGGCATTAAAAACCGGATAGGTACGGGTTACAGGTGGTATTCTTTACTGTTCAATTACAAGGCATTTGAGCACAGGAAATACGGTGAGCGGCATGAGGTTGAGTTTAATATAAATCTGCTTAAGTTTCTTGGCATAGAAGAGAAAGTAAAACCGGGAAATGCAGGTTTTAATCTTCAGATTGACAAGTTAAGCAGCGAAAGGGTGAAGACAATACTAAAAGTAAAGGGAATTAATTTAAAGAACCCTATAATAATAGTGCATCCCGGGAGCGGCGGAAGTGCTGTTGACCTTCCGCGTGAAAGTTTTAAAGAACTGATACAACTCATAAGCAGTAATCTGAAAGCGGAAATAATTATTACGGGAAGCAAAGATGAAATGAAGCTTTGCGAAGAATTACATGTTGCAGGGAAGACAAGGAACCTGGCAGGATTATTTAATCTGCCTGAACTTACTGCGTTAATAAATTGTTCAGATATTTTTATCTCAAATTCCACAGGTCCTTTGCACATAGCAGCTGCTTTGGGAAAATATGTTATTGGTTTCTATCCAAAGATAGCGGCGTGTTCAAAAGAGAGGTGGGGTCCCTATTCCGATAAAAGTTATGTTTTCACGCCAGATCTGGAGTGTACTAACTGCACAAGGAAGCAGTGCGAGCGTCTAAATTGTATGAGTTCAATAAAAGTAAATGAGATATTTACTAAGGTGGAATATTTTTATAAATTTATTGTTAAATAATGGAGAAATTCATGTTTAGAAAGCCGTTGTTATTATTTATTCTTTTGTTCCCGGTTATTTTTGTGTATACAGGAAATCCACAGCCCGGTGATAACTTCAGGACGGTTGAGAACAAGGCTTTTACTGTAGGGGAGAAGTTAGTATTTAATGTAAAATACGGATTTGTAACTGCAGGAGTTGGGACAATGGAAATTCCCAGTATGAAAAAAATGTCCGGCAGAGATGTTTATTATGTATTGTTTACGGTCAACTCCATGTCAAGTTTTGACTGGATGTACAAAGTAAGGGATAAGTACGAAACATATATAGATAAAACGGCTCTTTTCCCCTGGCGGTTTGAGCAGCATATAAGAGAAGGGCATTACTCGCGGGATTTCTCCGCTTTCTTTGATCAAAGGAAGGGAAAGGCGGTGACATCTGAGGGAGTGCATTTGATCCCAAAGAATGTAAATGATATACTTTCCGCTTTTTACCTTGTAAGGACGATGGATTTCTCCAAAATGAAGGTTGGGGCGAGAGTTAGTCTTCATAATTTTTTCAAAGACACTGTTAATGATCTTGATGTTGTTTACCATGGAAGGGAAACGGTTGAAGTCCCTGCCGGCACATTTGACTGCTGTGTAATAGAACCATTAGTTAAGGAAGGGGGACTTTTCAAGAGTGAAGGGAGCATAATTATTTATATAACCAACGATGAAGCTAAAATGCCAGTGCGTGTGAAAACCAAAGTCGTGATTGGTGCCATTGATGCTGACCTCAGTTCCTATTCCGGGGTATTAGGTAAATTAACCTCTAAGAAGTAACTGAAATAATTCAGTTACCACAACTTTAAACACCGGTTCCGTGTTGCGCCGGTGTTCCTTCCGTCTTGTTTCCGAGTTCTATTAGTCATTGTGGAAAAGCGAAGCGAGATGTTCTCCCGACAGGTCGCGGCATGCGTTTAGAATGACAAGGTGGAACAGGCATATAGGTATTACCTAAATAACATTAATACAAACATCCGGAATGTTACCGCCGTATTACTGGCAGGTTACCGGAGGGTTGGTTTTAATTAGCGATTTTTAGGAACCCCAAAGCAAAACCCCTACCGATTCTACTGTTTCAATGTCCAGATAAATCCGGGAACTGACAATAGCCCCCCCCTTTAAATATATTAATTATTAATACATATATATATAATAATATAATATAATAATAAATTAATATAAATGTCAATCTACAACCTTAGAGGTTTTCCATAACCCCGAGGTTTTGGATTTCTCATTTCCGGTTTACACTGAAAGCATTCCCCGGCAGTATAGATTGCGGCTAAAATTTACAAACATCTGGAAATGAGTCACTACTCATTAAAAACAATGGGGTACTTTATGCTTTGAAAATCGTTGTGGCGGCAAAAATATTGTCCGGGCGGGGATTTATACCCGTTTTGCGGAGATCGCCCTTTATAGGGGCTCTAAACAACTGATTTTGTTTTAAGGTTCTATACTTCCTTAAATTTCCCGGAAATATACTTATGGATAATACTAGCAATTAATGTTTGATAAGGCATTCCTTTCCAAATATGAATTTATTGAATATTTGCAATGGAGTAAGGATTCCTGTTTTTATGCTGATGGCAAATAAGGGGAAAGTGAGAGGCAGAATGAGAAAGCGGAAAAAAACCTTTAAGATTAAGAAAAACCCAGATGGTTAAATAATTGATTTTTCAAACCGAGGGATCTTTTGTTGATTAAAGAAGTTATGACTAATTTACGGTATTCCATTTCATTTAGTCATCGATTTTAATGATAGAAGATTTAGGCCAAAAAGAAACAAAACCAGAATTACCGGAAGATGAATTCTCATTAGCAGGAATTACTCCTACAATTTCGCCAATTGCTGCTGCGTTTATTGGTCTGATAGGCGGGTTTTTCCTTTATCAGATAGTAGGTGGAACCCTAACCCTGCTGATTTTTGGTCTGAATATGAAGAATGCTTCCGTTAATGGTTTAAGGCTGATGACCATGGCGGGGGAAGTTCTTTTTATTTTATTACCCGCACTTCTATTTACAAAATGGTTTTACAAGGATATAACGCGCGTACTAAGGGTTAAAATTCCTGAACTAAAGGAACTGTATTTATTCACGTTGGGGCTTGTAATTCTGATTCCGCTGCTCCAGGCATTCATGACGCTTCAGAATTATTATCTTGATAAACTGGCGCAGCATTATCATTTGATTAATTATTTGAAATCGTTAATAGATAAACTGGATTCATATGTTGAAACCACGTATGAGGGTTTGATAAAACCGGGCACCATTCCCGAAGCGGGGCTAATAATTTTAATTGTGGCAATTGTTCCTGCTATTTGCGAAGAGACCATGTTCAGGGGATTTATTCAGCGTAGTTTTGAATTCAGGATGAAACCATTCAAAGCGGCTTTATTAACGGCCATTTTCTTCGGACTTTATCATTTTAATCCCTATGGTTTATTTGCCCTTATTGCATTGGGACTTTATTTAGGTTATGCATCATATTCAAGCAATTCAATTATTTTAGCGATGTTCCTTCACTTCCTTAACAATTTTTCGGCAATAATAATTTATTTTGCTGCCGGGAATAAGGAATTGCTAGATAATGCACCAGCTACGGCCGCGGATGCTAAAATGGCATTTATTGTGTTTTTGGTATTACTATTGTTATTTGCAGGAGTCATATATTTGATTCGTCGTTATTATTTCCAAAAAATTATGAGGAACGAAAATGCCAGTATGCCCTAATTGCGGTTATGAATATGTCAGCGGGATAACTTATTGTCCAGATTGTCAAAAACCGCTTGTTGATGAGAAACTTTTTCTGAAGCCGGAGGATTGGACTGAAGATAACTGGGAAGTGGTTTATACTTCCAACCAGGAATATGAAATTGAAATGTTAAAAGATAATCTTGAGGGGGCAGGAATTAAAGCAACCATGCTATCCCAGAAGGACAGGAATTTCCCTTCTCCGGGAGATTTTTCTGTTGTTAAGCTTCTTGTTAAGAAGGAAGATTTGCAGGATGCGCTTAATTTTGTTCAGTCCTATTTAAATCAACCGGCTAAGGATGAACCGGAAGCGGAATAAGAAAAATGTCAATGAGTAACGGCATTACACGATTATTGGTAGCTTTATTAGGCATTCCATTAATTCTGGCCGCATGTTATTTCGGGAAGATCTATTTCCTGATATTTTGCCTGGGGATTGCATTACTGTCATTCTACGAATTCAGTCAGTTCGTAAAAAACAAGGGAATAAAAGTTAATATCTGGTTGGGATACGCGGCAATTATTTTGTTGGTGTCAAACAGATATGCCCCCTTCTTCGATAATTTTAATTTTCTCATATTATTTGTGGTAGTAATTTCGCTTATTGAACTTTTCAGGAACAATGGTTCAGCCATTTATAATTTAGGCGGCACACTTTTGGGCGTATTGTACCTGGGGCTGTTTGCTTCTTCATTAGTTGGAATAAGGGAATTTTATCCAGCCGTTGATGGTCTTTATTACAGAGGCGGATATATTATTATCTCTGTTTTTATTTCGATTTGGATGTGTGATTCGGCGGCTTACTATGGCGGTACGGCTTTAGGGAAGCACAAACTTTTTCCAAGAGTTAGTCCTAAAAAAAGCTGGGAAGGGGCAATATTCGGATTTGTTTTTTCAATTATTGCAATGGTAATTGCGAGGTTTTTAATTCTTGACTTTCTTAGCTGGAGTTCAATAATTATTTTAGGAGTAATTATAGGCATTATTGGTCAGTTAGGAGATTTGATAGAATCCCTTTTTAAGAGGGATGCTGTTGTTAAGGATTCATCGAATATTATACCAGGACACGGCGGCATTTTTGACAGATTCGATTCACTGCTTTATACTGCGCCGGTGATTTTTTTATATTTAATGTATATAAACCGATAGATGAATAAAGATAAGATAAATGTAATAACGCTGGGTTGTTCAAAAAATAATGTTGACTCTGAACGGCTAATGAACCAGATTAGACTAAATAATTGTAAGCTTGTGGATGAACCTGCTGATGCAGGAACTGTAATTATAAACACCTGTGGTTTTATTGAAGCAGCTAAAGAGGAATCAATAGGTACAATTTTAAAAGCAGTCGCATTAAAGAAGCAAGGAATAATTAATAAAGTGATAGTTGCCGGATGTCTTTCAGAAAGATACATGACTGATCTTGAAAAAGAGATTCCCGAAGTAGACCGGTTTTTCGGTACTGAGGATTATGAAGGAATTATCCATGAACTTGGTGGAGAACTTAAATATAATCTTCTTGGCGAACGGTTTTTGACTGCACCGGTGCATTCTGCTTATCTGAAAATATCCGAAGGATGCGACCATCCCTGTTCATTCTGTGCAATTCCTATAATGCGCGGGAAGAATCAATCAAAGACTATTGAGGAACTTGTAACTGAAACTGAATTCCTTGCGGGGCAGGGGACGAAAGAACTTGTTATTATCGCACAGGATACAACTGATTATGGAACCGATATTTACGGTAAAAGGGAGATAAGCAAACTGCTGCACAGGTTAAGTGAAATTAAGGGAATTGAATGGATTAGATTGATGTATACCTATCCGACAAATTTTCCAGACGATCTCATAGAAGAAATAGCAACTAATCCCAAGATGTGTAAATATGTGGATATACCGTTACAGCATATTTCTGATTCTGTGCTCAAGTCAATGAGGCGCGGAGTAACTTCTAAAAGAATAAAGGAACTAATAAATAAATTAAGGGACAGGATTCCGGACATAACAATAAGGACAACATTTATTACGGGTTATCCGAATGAAACGGAACAGGATTTTGAAGATCTCTGCAGCTTTGTAAAAGAAACGAGGTTTGACAGGTTAGGGGTATTTACGTTTTCAGTGGAAGAGAACACTACCAGTTTTATTCTTGGTGACCCCATTCCTGAGAAGGTGAAGGAGAAGCGTAAAAATAAGATTATGGAACTGCAAAGCAGGATTTCGGGTGAAATAAATAAAGATTTTATTGGTAAAACTCTTAAGGTTTTAATAGACAGGATTGAAGGAGATTTTTACATTGGCCGGTCATACCGTGATGCTCCTGAAGTTGATGGTGAAATATTAATCCCGGTTGGGAATAACAAAATAAAGGCAGGAAAATTTTGTAATGTAAAGGTATATGATTCTGATGAGTATGACCTTTATGCAGATCTTGATTGACACCGGAGGCTTATATGAAAAAAGCATTCTTTTTTATATTATTTTTTGCTTCTGTTCATAGCACTTTTGCACAATTTGAAGATGTGAATAAGGAACGGGAATTCAGCAAACCGAAATATTACCAGGACTTTCTGAATTTCCATTCTGACAAACCAGATATGACACGTCTGGAGATATTTATTGAAGTGCCGTATAGTGAGATGAATTTTGTGAAAGTCGGAGACAATTTCCAATCAAACTATTCAGTTACAATTTCAATATTTGCCGAAGACAAAGAAAAGCTGATTGAAGAAAAGATATGGGATGAAAAGATTAATGTACAGGATTTCCGTCAGACTACCCTGGGTAATAATTATAACATAAGCATTAAGACTTTTGACTTAAGTCCGGGTAAATATTTTATAAGAACCGAAGTGGATGATAATGATACCCGGAAAGCGTTTATTTCAACAAACATGTTTACTTTGAGAAATCTTGATTCTCTGCCGAATGTAAGCGATATAATGTTTATTGCTAAGGAGACTGTGGTGGCGGGATCCAAAAAAATACTTCCTAATGTTACCCGGCAGTTGAATGTTCAGAAAGAAGGTATACCTTTGTTTTTTGAGCTTTATGCTGACAGACGGCAGAAAGTGAAAATGGAATTTAAAGTTAGTGAAGGGGAGAAGAAAGTACTATTGGCTGATACTGTCTACAAAGAAATTGATTCCGGCAAGACACAGGTTTTTGAGCATTTAAAGATTAATGACCTTGGATTGGGGAATTATCTAATGAGTATGACTCTTCTTGATACCACCGACAAAGTAATTGCCACTACCTTTAAATCATTTTCTTCAAGGTGGGTAGGTATACCATCCGTAATTACCGATCTTGACAAAGCAGTGGCTCAGCTGGTTTATATAGCGACAACTTCAGAAAAAAGTTATATAGAAGATGCGCCGACAAAAGAAGAAAAAGTTAAAAGGTATTTGGCTTTCTGGAAAAAGAAAGATCCAAATCCGGCAGATGAGGAGAATGCGGTTTTTGATGAGTATTACCGCAGGATAAATTTTGCCAATGCAAACTTTTCACACTATATGGAAGGGTGGCGTTCAGACCGTGGAATGATTTATATTACACTAGGACCACCTAACAATATTGACAGGCATCCTTTTGAATATGATTCCAAACCATATGAAGTCTGGGAATATTATGATCTTAATGAACAATATGTCTTTATGGATGAATCAGGTTTTGGAGATTACCGTCTGATTACACCCCTAACCGGCGATGCAATGAGATACAGGTACTAACAGATGATTTTAACAGTTACGCTTAACCCGCTTCTTGAAAGAAGGCTTACTTACAAAAATATAAATTACGGTAATATAAACCGGGACGGATTTTTGAACGTGAAGGCAGGGGGAAAAGGGATAAACGTCAGCCGGCAATTAAAAAACCTTGGTGTTGACAATATTGCTTTGACATTTGCCGGTGGATTAAGCGGGAAGGAATTTAAGGATGTTATTCACCATGAGGGGATCAAATCTGTATTGGTAAGAACTGAAACAGCAACCAGGGAAGCATTGATTTTGATTGATGAAACCGGAGAGTCGATAACCACCGGTTTTAGTATAAACTCTGAAATATCTTCAGGCGAGGCGGAGGAATTCAGGATTAAGCTTGAGAAGATGATACCTAATTATGAAATTATTATTCTTTCCGGAAGCTCCCCATGTAAAGAGACTGAATCTATATTTCCTTCTGCGATTGAGTGGGGGATTAAGAATGATAAAATAGTAATATGCGATACTTATGGAAATCATCTAAAGGATTGTCTTGAAGCTGGGCCTACAATAATTCATAATAATGCAGATGAAATTATAAACTCACTAAAAGTTCCGTTTCAAAGTGATGAGGATAAGATAAGTTTTTTGAATTCAGCTTACGGGAAAAATATAAAGCAGGCATATATAACGGACGGAGCAAAGCCATTCTTCGCGTCTAATTTTGATTACCATTTCAGGATAGAAGTTCCTGCTGTTCATGCGCTGGATTCAACCGGCAGCGGTGATGCCTTTGTGGCGGGTCTGGCTTACGGATGGGAGAATGATTTAATATTTGAGGACACACTAAAAACTGCCGCGGCATTGGGAGCCGCTAATGCTGCAACATTTGAAGTTTGTAATTTATCTGCTGATGATTATGCAGGGCTGAAGAATAAAGTAACTGTTTCATCTGTAGGGAAGAAGATGAAATTTATTGACGTTACACCGCGATTGCTATAGATACCGACCTTACTTCTGTCATTCTCTTTTCCCAATTTATCATTCCCGTTCTAAGTAATCGGAAGGAATCCCATGTATCATTTATTTTAAAAAGATAATAATTGACTATATATAGAACTTTAATCAATTTTGATACAGGATTTATGTCTTACTTCATTAATAGATTTAGAAAAATGACGAGAATGTATTTTATATTTTTATTGGTTCTTCTAGCAACCACTGCTTTCAGCCAGGAAAAAGATTCCACTGTTAATAATTCTTCATACAAATATTGGATGTCTGTTGGTATGTTTATTGAAAATTATAAGGGAATTACATTCGATGCCGATTATAGTTTCTCTCTGGGTGATAATTTTTATAAGGTTGGTTATTTATCAAAAGGGGGTTTTTCCTCTGACGGCAGACCTAATGAAGAAGGGCAATATTTCTTCCGGTCAATTAATGTTTCTATGGGTAAACGGTTCAAATCGGAATGGTTTCAGGCATCCCTGTTTTGCGGTCCTTCATATGTATATGGTAATTCATATTCCAATGAATCTTTTACTACCATCAGTTTGGCCACTCAGGTGCAATTGTTATTCATGTTAGCTAATGAAATTGGAATTGGCGTGGGATTGCAGGGTAATTTGAACTTTGTAAAGAATTTCGGGGCTGTGTATGTGAACATTACAATCGGGAATGGTAAATAAACAAACAAGTTCTTCAGTATAAAAAAATGCACTTCCGGCACATTATTTTTTAGTAAATTTCGCAGTATAAAATGATAAACACCTTTTTTACATAGGAAATAAATAAAGAGTGCGCAGTATTGTATTAATATTAATTCTGGTTTGCCCTGTATTTATTTATTCCCAGGTAATACAATCAATAGAAGTTAAGGGGAGCAAAGCGTTCAAACCAAATGATATTATTCTTTGGACGGGAACGAGTGTCGGGGGCAAACTTACCAAAGGGATAGCAGATACAATAAGAATTAATCTTGCAAGGAATTTAGCAGCAAGGGGTTATGTTAACGACAGTTTAGAAATAATTTCCACCGTTACGCCCGATACACAGAAAGCTACTATAATGATTAACATAAAAGAGGGGCAGCCCTCCATGGTTAAGAATATTCTTTTTGAAAATGCCGATGCAATTGATTCCACAAATTTTCTTCCTGCTTTTGGTTTTATGGAAGGGCAGATATTCAATAAATATGAGATAGAAACTAACATAGGGGAAATTCTCACATATTATGAAAATAACGGTTACCCATTCATAAAAGTGGTAATATCATCGGTTCATTTTTATTCTGATTCTGTATCGGGAGATTATTTTGCGGATATTAGAATGAAACTTGATAAGGGGACAAAAAATAAAATAGATAAAATTGAAATTGCAGGGAATACAAAAACAAAGGATTATGTAATTGCGCGGGAACTTAGAATTAAAACAGGCGAACTTTATTCCCAGAAGAAAATAGAGGAACTTCCTGACCGGTTAAACCGGCTGAGATTTTTCGAACCGGTTAGTGTACCTTCTTTTTATCTGGATCCTAAGAATGAAGGGGTTCTTGTTGTAAATATAAAAGAGAAGGAGACTAATAATTTTGACGCAATATTGGGATATGTTCCGGGAACGGGGGTAAACCAGACCGGATATTTAACAGGGCTAGTAAATGTTACTCTGCTAAATTTATTTGGAACAGGGAGAGCGGGATCATTCAGGTGGCAGCAGTTAGACCGGAATTCACAGGAACTTGAAATTCATTACCTTGAGCCATGGATACTGGGTTATCCGTTTAACCTGAATGCTTCATTATTCCAGAGAAAGCAGGACTCATCTTATGTAGAGCGGAAAATTGAAGGGAATGTTGAATATCTTGCAACAGAAAATTTATCTGCCTCGTTAGACATTGCGACTGATTTGATAATTCCTACAATCAGTGATACGTATGTCCCTAATGTTTTTAATTCAAGTTCACTCACCACCGGAGTAACTTTGAAATATGATACCCGTGATGACCCATATGCTCCGACAAAGGGAATGACTTTTAATAACTCTTATTCCCTGAGCCAGAAGAAGATAAGAGGTCCCGCACAGCTTATTACATCTAATATAACGACATCAGAAAATCTTCAGCGGATAACAGTTGATTTCAATTTCTATTATAATTTTTTTAGCCGACAGGTTGCAGCATTAGGATTACATGGCAGGGAACTAAGGGGTTCATTTTTTGAAGATGCTGATTTGTTTAGATTGGGAGGAACAACTACATTAAGGGGTTATCTTGAAAATCAGTTTCTCGGATCAAGAGTTGCGTGGAGTAATTTGGAATATCGTTTTTTACTTGCGCGCCGTTCTTATATATTTACTTTTTTCGATACGGGTTATTTTCTCAGGAATGCAGAACCTGATAGGAATATAGAAAGACTGGAAGGATTTAAGATAGGATACGGAATAGGATTTAGTCTTGAAACAGGACTTGGTTTATTAGGTGTAAGTTTTGCTCTTGGGAAAGGAGATACATTTTCGCAGGGGAAGATACATTTTGGAATAATTAATGAGTTTTAGTAAAAGTATTTTATCCACATGAAAAAAGCAGCAGCGTATTTAATCCTGATAAGGCCGGTAAATTTTGCAATTACCTTTATCACTGTTATTGTAGCTGCCGCAATAAGTTATATTTCTGTTTATCCGGTTGGGAAGGTAATGCTTGCCGCACTAACAGCATCATTAACATTATCAGCCGGGAATATAATCAATGATATTTTTGATATTGAAATAGATTTAGTAAGTCATCCGGAAAGACCGCTGATAACGGGGGTCATTTCAGTTAAAGACGCATATATTTTATACATCACAATTCAGGTGATTTCATTACTTCTTTCCTTTTTTATATCCGAAGCTAATTTTTTAATTAATATTTTAGCTGCATGGGTCCTCTTTTTTTATTCATGGGAGATTAAGAAGATTGTGCTGTTAAAGAACATTATAGTTTCAGGGTTAACAGGACTTGTATTTATTTATGGAGGAGCTGCAGCGGGGAGTTATAAATATGCTATTGTTCCTGCTCTGTTTGCTTTCCTTATAAATATGACGAGAGAAATTGTTAAGGATATGGAAGATGTTGAAGGGGATACACATTATGGGATAATTTCATTCCCTATAAAGGCGGGGGTGGTTAAAACTAAAAATACTGTTTTGGGGTTAATTATTTTTCTAATAGTCTTTACATTTTATCCATATATAATAGGAAATTATAATAAATATTACATTCTTGTAATTATAGTGTTAGTTATACCGGTGCTTATTTATTTTCTTTATTCTTTTAGAAAAGATGTTTCAAAGAAAAACCTTATCAAATTATCTATTCTTCTTAAATTGGATATGGTTTTAGGATTAATCGCAATCTATCTGGGCAGATGAAAAACTTCGATAACTCTTTTTTAAGCGGCAGTATAAGAAACATAGCCGGAACGGATGAAGCAGGCCGGGGGCCTCTGGCGGGTCCTGTAGTTGCGGCCGCGGTTATCTTTGCCAAAGATGTTTTTATTGAAGGGGTTAATGATTCAAAGAAGGTTTCAGAATCTGAAAGAGAAAGGTTATTCCCAATTATTATTGAAAAATGTTTATCATATTCTGTGTCGGTAATTTCAAATGAGGAGATTGACAGGATAAATATACTGCAGGCATCATTGCTGGCAATGAGAAATTCAGTTGATGGACTAACGCTGGTGCCGGATATTGTTCTTGTTGATGGAAACAAAGGATTGAATCATACAATTAAATCGGTTCCCATTGTTAAAGGAGATTCAAAATCATTTGCGATTGCAGCCGCGTCAATTATTGCAAAGGTAACAAGGGACAGGATAATGAAGGAATTATCGCTTAACTATCCTCAATATTTATGGGCAAAGAATAAAGGTTACCCGACGAAGGAGCATATTGAGGCAGTGAAAGAATTCGGGCCTTCGCCGTATCATAGAGTTACATTTCTAAAGAATTATTTTACGCAAGAATATTTACTTCAATTTAATTTTAATCCTAAACCGGAAGCAGTGTAAATATGGCAGCTAACAATAAATCATTCGGAAATGAGGGGGAAGAAATAGCAGCGGGATATCTAAAATCAATAGGATACAATATCATTGAAAGAAATTACAGATTTCATAAGGGGGAAATTGATATTGTGGCAAAGGATAAGGCGGAAGGGTATCTTGTATTTGTTGAAGTGAAATCAAGAAAGAGTCTTGAATACGGGGAGCCGGAATATGCAATAACAGCGGCGAAGATGAGACAATTAAAGAGGATGGCAAAATATTATTTGTTAGACCGTCATGTAATAGACATGGATTGCCGGATAGATGTAATTACTGTTTTATTCACTCCTGATAATCCGCCGCTGATTAACCACTATAAGAATGCGGTGTAGGGACAGCTTTTATTCCCTTTAACTGATCACTACTAATTTTCATTGCTTAGAAATTTGCAGAAAGCGGAGAAAGCAGGATTCAAAATTGGGCAGGGGCCAAAGCTGCCATTTAGTTTTTCTGCGGTCTTGAGGGATAGATCGGATCAATTGATTTCTAAATCCTCGAGGTCAATGAACCGACATTTGTCGGGCACCCAGAAGGTTTATTTTTAATATTTAGGGATTAGTGGAATGATAAATTTATTTTAGAAGATTAAGAAAATTACCTTGACAATAAAATGAATAATTATTACTGTTGCGATTCAATAAAAGATAGTTTATTAAAGAACTGATATTGTTTTGCGTTTGATTTCTTGAGCGACGATAATTTAGGGGGAGATTGTGTTAACTATTGCTGCTTAGCAATAAAAACAAGGGAAATAAATCAATCCCAGGTGGCTCTCAGGTACCTGACAGATGCCTCTCACGTGCCAAAACGACGGTTTATCGACGGTTTTACGCAAGTCAAACCGCTTAGTCATTCCAGTAGTATTTTATAGACAATCCTGTAGTAAATCATAACCAGAGGGGGAGGGGCTGTATTTCTATGTTTTGGGGGAGGCGAATTACGGGGATGGAATGATTTATTTGCGTATTAATAATAATATAAATACATTTTCAGCGGGTAAAACATACACTGTTGGTAAACATGTTATTGAATCCGGGTTTTAAGAATTTATATATTTCAATATTTAGCATTGTTTCGATTTTAAACAAAACGAAAAGCTATATTCTTTTCTACAATTATTGGGTAAATGTAAAATGAAAAAATTATACTTAATTATTTTATTAATTCTCTCAGCAGTAAAATTATTCCCTCAAACACTAATTGATTCTTCAGAATATTATCCACTACAAAACGGGGATCATTGGGAATACATTCAATCAGGCAGTTGGCCTTCTGTCTATTTCTTTGATACTGCAATCGGTGATACTACTATGAATAATGGTAAAACATATAAAATAATTGAACGGACCAGTTCTGATGATCCGGGCATAGATTATTCTTACTATAGAAATGAAGGGAAACAACAATATAAATATTTTGGGGATTCAATAAGCTGCCCTGATAGGGAATATATTAAATATGATTTCGCAACAAAGGATTCGTCACTTTGGCCAGTTTGTTTTCATTTCAATGCTGATTATAGAACTTGCTCGAGTACTTTTAATAATTATATCCGCGAATTTGATAAAACTTTTGAGGCAAAAGAATTTTTATATGTAGCTATAACTAATGGAGATACAATTTATAATGTTCTTGGTACACCACCTGAAATTATTACCAAAAATATCGGCTTAACTTCAGTTATTGCTGATGCGGGCGGTTATTACACTATAACTGGCGCATTAATAAACGGTGTAAAATATGGAACTTTCGTGGGTATAAAAAATGAAAATGAAAGGACATTAAAAGGAAATAGCCTAAAATTGGATATCTATCCAAATCCATTCAATAATTCAACAAGAATATCTTTTTCGTTACCCAAGCCTTCAAAAGTAACATTTAAAATATATAACATTATAGGAGAAGAAGTATGGAGATTTAATCAGGGGGAATATACATCGGGGGATCATCAAATTTATTTTAATTCCTCCAATTTAGGGAGTGGTTTATACATACTTAATCTTAAGACAGAATTTCAAAACGTATCTAAGAAAATAATTATTCTTAAATAACAAAAATGATATAACATCAATGATTTTATTTGCGTATTTATAATAATATTAATAGATTTTCATCGGGTAAACATACAAAGTTGGTAGACATGTTATTGAATCCGGGTTTTAAGAATTTATACATTTCAATATTTAGTAATGTTTCGATTATAAACAAAACGAAAAGTTATATTCTTTTTTACATTTTATTTAGGCTTAATTAAAGGTGTAAATAATGTATTTAAAAACACTCTTCCTTTTTCTCATAGCTTTAGCAATTTGCTCAACGGCAATAAATGGACAAAATCACCATATACTTTCGGTTTATCCAACAGCAAACTTTATAGGAGCTGCAAGAAACTCAAGTATTACCCTTCAGTTAGATACCGAACTTGATACATTATCATTTCCAGATCATGTGTTCAATATATTCGGCACTAACAGCGGAGGAGTAAAGGGGACTGCCCGCTATGACAAAACAAACAAAACATTTACTTTCGCCTATAGTAAGCAATTCTTTGCTGGTGAAGTTGTTACAGTAGGATTTGGCCCGGTAAAAACTATGAGCGGAGATACAATAACAGCTTATCATTGGCAGTTTACGGTTAAAATTACAAAAGCTACTCCTCCGTATTTTAAAACTCCTGTAACATACCCTGTACGAACTTATGCTCCGCTTTTCGCCGTTGATATGGATAATGATGGAAGTCTTGATATAATTTCTACTAACGGAATTGTATTTTATAATAATGGAGATGGCACATTTTCAAAAACCTCTTATAAACCCGAATTGATTGATTTAAGTTATGTTAGTGACCTTAATAATGACGGCAACCTGGATATAATTTGTACAGAACATAATTTTATGCCTAATACTAAAATATTCATAGGAGATGGGAATGGAAATTTCACTCTTTCTCAGGATATTTATCCGGGAATAACTGTTTTGGCTGTAGGAGATATTGATGGGGATAATTATAATGATTTTATTGCAGTGAATGGTAATTGTAGTGATTCAGTTATGACCCTGCAGGTTTATATAAATGATATGACGGGTTATTTTTATCCTGATTCAACATATAAAATAAACAGTCCGCTGGGAGTCAGTGTAATATTAGCTGACATCAATAAAGATGGCAGTCTTGATATGATTGTAGTAAACCCGGGTTTTTTGTATCCACGTCAGGATCGCTTTAGCGGTCTACAGGTATTCCTGAATGATGGAAAAGGACATTTTACAAATAGCCAAAATCTCCTTATCCGTGACTTGTATAACTCTGAAATATTATCAAACGATTATAATAATGATGGGAATACTGATTTTGCACTTTTCAATACTGTTACAGGAAGTAAAATTGTCACAAGTGATAACTCAGGCAATTTATCATTAATGAATATGCTGAACTATGGAGGGGGGGAATACGGTGGAGTATTAATTACCGGGGATATGAATGGGGATAATAAAATAGATTTATTACTCGATGCAATGATTGTAGGAATTGAAGCGGGAGATTCTGCCGACGCATCCTTTTCTATTTTTCTAAATTCTCAGGTAAATCCATTTTCTTCATATCAAAATATTACAGGATTCCAATTAGGGAAATTATATAATAACGCTAATGGAGAACCCGTTTTAGGAGATGTTAATAATGATGGAGCTATCGATTTGATACATGGACTTTCGAGTGGGTTTACAACAATTCTAATTAATACAGATTCAACAAATAGCATTAAAGATCAATCGCAAAATATTAACAATTATGCTCTTGAACAGAATTATCCAAATCCATTCAATGGGCAGACGGTGATTAAATATAACATGAAGTCTGGAGGCAAAATCAAGATTGCATTATATGATCTGATGGGAAGAGAGGTTAAAGTTCTGGTAAATGAATTTCAGAATAAAGGGGAACATGAAATTCACCTGTATGCTAATAACTTTTCAAGCGGTGTATATTTTTATCAGATGGAAGTGAATTCATTAAGGCTGACAAAGAAAATGCTTTATATAAAATAAGGAAAATTTCAAGAGAGAGTAATTTAGACCCTCTCTTAATTTTGAAAGTACTAAATTTATCTCCCCGTAATAATATTATTAATGTCCTGAGTTAATTTCATTTTGAATTCGTTCCATGGAACCGACTTACCATAGCCCCAAACATTATTTCTGTCGATAAGAATTCCATTTTCAATTGGATATCTACCATAACTTGCATCTTCTCCTTTTTTATCATTTTCATAAAACAAAAAATCCGTAATACCGTTTTTATCATCAGCAGTAATAATCGCTGCAAACACTGTTTCACCTAATTGGAATCTATAATTAGTAGTCCTCAATTCCGGAGAATAACAGTAAGTTATGCTATCACCTTGTTTGAACATATTAATTCCTTTAATAATGTCCAATATTGAAGCATTTATTTCAACCCGCGGATATGTAATGCCACTATTGCTATGATAATCTTCCGTTTTTATAGAATTAATTTTCATCTCCAATAAATAATGAACCCTTAGTAGGGTCGTCACTTTTTCCCCTAACATTTTGTCAATGGCTTCTAATGTTCCTCCCCCTAATCCTTTTCTGCTTTTCATAAGCCTAGCTATACTGATATAATCTTTATCATAAGCTTGATAGCGCAGACTTGCAATTTTTTTAATATAATCTAATGGCTTGTTCATTAATTCCTTCTCAGACAATTTCCCGTTTTCTTTCTCAAGAAACTGAATATAATTTTTTATTTCAGGTTTAGAGAGAGTACTGTCTTGCGGAATAATCTTATCTAACATTAATAATGATAAAAATAAGATTAACAAAAAATGAGGGTGAAGTTTCATAATGCTTCCGGGTTTAGCTTCATTACCTTTGGCCCATATAACTGATCAAATAAATAATTCAATTTTTACAGGTGTATAACACAAATCGCCTAAGGATGTCCTAAAATATAACTTTCTGAAGAATACAAAAAACAAAGGTATCTTTTATCAATAATTGATGTGTTGATAACGTAATAGATTATTTAATAAAAAGATATAGTAACGTTACTAAAAATGTTAATGACAGATTAATGTTTGTTCGGTCGATGTAGTGTGACAAGGAGGAGATTCTTCGCTACGCTCAGAATGACATATCTATGTGGGGATGACAAAAAATCATGGGATCCCCGCTTTCGCGGGGATGACAAACAAGCACAGATTCTTCGCTTTCGCTCAGAATGACAAAGGAGGTCGGTCGGGAATGGCGTTACGTTTGAATTACCCTCGATTTTAGGTATTTTTGTATTTTTCAATATAATTTGTGAATTGATCAATGAGATATCCCTTTTCTGAAATAGAATCTAAATGGCAGAGTTACTGGACAGATCATAAGGTCGGCGAAGCTGACTTAGATGATGCAGTTAAGAAATTATACACGCTTGTAATGTTTATTTATCCTTCCGGGTCGAAACTACACATAGGGCACTGGTATAATTACGGTCCTACCGATTCATGGGCAAGGTATAAAAAGCTAAAAGGGTTTAATGTTTTTGAGCCTATTGGTTATGATGCGTTTGGTTTACCTGCTGAAAATTATGCTATTAAA
>Ga0182027_10005021_pt1 | contig 20243 bp, 16 predicted proteins | sample 712E1DmetaG_FD_121300 | JGI IMG/M metagenome (GOLD analysis project Ga0182027, IMG submission 121300) | Permafrost microbial communities from Stordalen Mire, Sweden - 712E1D metaG (Illumina Assembly) | ecosystem: Environmental > Terrestrial > Soil > Wetlands > Permafrost | place: Sweden...
AGCCGCCACCACCAAAGCCGCCGCCGCCGCCAAAGCTGCTGCCGCCGAAGGAGCTGCCGCCGCCGCCGCTACCGGAGAGTCCGCTACTGGTGGCCTGCCCCATAATTTGTGCCATCATCACTCCTTGCAGACCTTGCACAAAAGTATTGGGGTCCACATGGAACAAGCGGGTTTCCATCGAAGCCGTTTCCGGAGGCTTGACGAAGAACCACACCGCGTAATCCTCAACACTGAAGCTGATCGGTTGATCGGCCACATGGCAAATCGCGTCCAACACCTCCAACAGGCTCACCCGGTAGAGCGGCGGACTGATGGTGACCTGGATGGAGGCGGCGTTCGCGGCCGGCGGCGCCGCCGCCGCCGCCACCGGCACCTCAGGCGCCGCTTCCGCCGTGGCGCCGCCGTGGGGATTAAACATGAAGTTGATGCCAATGTCTTCCGGGTCGCGCCGGATGGAATTGGTCTTCAGGTTCCTGAGAATTTCGATCAACGGCAGACCGACCTCCCAGGTGTCGGGCGTTTGGTCCAGTGTGATTTCCCGCAGTTTGCGCATGATCTTCTGGCGGCCCGGGCTGGTGTTGACATTGATGTTGGTGGCGTAAGCGTTGCCGGGGTGAGGCAGTTTAGCCGCCGTGGTGGAGAGCAGCCACATCCGCTCCACCTGTTCCAGTTCGGTCTTGGTGTCCCTTTCGCGGTTGCGCGCGTCATTCATGTAGCGGGCTTCCTTGAGCAAATCCAAATAGTAAGGCGCGGCCCGGTTGGCGGGATCCAAGTCCAGGGCGTCCAAGAGCGCTTTTTCCGCATCGTCCAGCCGTCCCATTTCGTAGAGGAGCCTTCCGTTCTGCACCAGCGTGGCCGCATCGGTATTGGTTTTTAGAATGTTGGGCATCTGCTGGATGATGTCGGGGCTGGGCACCCGTCCCAATTGCGCGGCTGCCATCTGGTAAATCTCATTGGTCAGGGTGCGGAGCCGCCGGTTGTCGGGATCGAACTTGAGGGCGGCATTGGCCTGATCGCTGGCGAAGGTCAGGTAGTTGCTGCTCATGTATTGCCGGGCGAGAATTTCCCGCGTCTCATCCAGGCCGGCGATGACCAATTTCTTCTCCGCCTCGATGGTGGGATTTTCAAACTGCAGCTTGGGAAACAGATTCACCGCGGCACTCTCGTAAAGACCCGCCGCGCGGGAGATTTCTTTGCGCTTCCGCGCCGCGTCGGCGTCCCGGAGGATGGTTTGCAGGCTGGCCATCGCCTCCTGCCGGCTCGCCGCCTCGCGGACCGCTTGCTGCTGCGCGGCTTGAATGGCGTCTGGATTGTTGTTCTGGCCCTGCGCGGAGAAGGCCAGAAGGATAACGAGGCTGAGGGTGGTTTGGGCTGCTGGTCTCATGGTTTGATGTCTCTTTGGAATAAGTTCTCAGGGCTTACTGCCCGCCTTTCCATTCCTTTTCTGTCTTTTGGGCCGTCCTGGCATCCTGCACGGTAACGGCGTTGCTCGCAATGGCGATGATCTTAAACGACTCCCCGGAAAACTGCAACGCATCATCCACGCTCCGGTTGGTGAACACGTTGGTGGTGTCCGATCCGCTGTACTTCAAATCCGCCACAAATCCCACCACCCGCTTGTACGGCGTATTGGTGGTCACGGTTACCGTCTCTTTGGTTTCGGGGATGAGCAACTGGACCGCGAGCAGGGTGGGGTTTTCGGGAGGCGCATTGGTGCCCACGATGGTATAGGGCTTTAACGGGGTCGGCTTCGGTTCGTGAGGCCGGGCGAACTGGCTCATCACCTTCGGCCCTTTGGGAGGCTGGGCGGTAAGCTTATAGCCTTCGCCCACCTTGGAGAGCAGGCTGATGGTAAAATAAAGCGGCGCGATCTTGGTCACCTCCAGGGCCTCCACGCCCGACCTCGTCATCTTGAACAGTTTTCCGTCAGACGCCCTTCTCCAGGTCACCGGATTGAACACATTATGGTCGCCGCTCAAAGTGATGGGCGGCGCGTCCGTCAACTTCTGCAGCGCGACGCGCAACACCGCCAGATTGCTTTCCACTCCGGGCAGCGGCCTGGCCGTCGGCGGATCCACAAACCCGCTGGTCAAGGACTCCCTCGCGTCTTTCACAGCCACGGAAAGCCAAAAGGCCGCCGCCCCCAGCCCGGCCAAAACGGCGCTCAGAATAATCTTCTCGAAATGTTTCTTTAGAAATTGCATCAATTCAATTTCACCGCCTCCACGGAAAGGGTTATGTACAGCAACTGCTCCCGCAGCACCGTCACCGGCACCTTGGAAACCGGGCCCGCCGCCGCCCGGGAGGGAGCCGCTTGGCCGGCTTCCATCGCCGCCCGTTGCGCCGCCCTGGCCTCCATGGCCTGCCTTTCCATGATGGCCCGCTCCAGCCGGTTCATGGCCGAGAAATCCACCGAGGGCGCGGCCGAGGGCGCGGCCCGCTTCGTTTCGGCCACCGTGGCCGGAGCCGCGGCAGGCTCCGGCGGAGCGATCTCCGGAATTTTCATGCCGGCGGGCATGACCACAATATTCTTGACAATAAAAAAATTGCTCGACCGGGCCAGCGACTCCATGACGGAGGCCAGCTCCCGGCTAAAACACCGGAATTCCACCTTGTAAGGGGTCCGGGTCTGCGTGGACGCGATGACCATGCTGGCGGGAAAGGTGTCGTTCGGAGTGACAAACAGATCGTTGCTGGAGACGCCCACGCGCCGAAACAGCGCCAGGGAATTGATTCTGGCCTGAAAAAGAACATCGCAAAGCGCCTTGACTTCCGACAATTGCTGCATCCACAGCGGGATGTCGGCCAATTCATACCTCAGTTTGCCCCGCAGATCGGTGAACCCGAACGCAATATCGTCGGGCAGTCCCACCGAGGCGTTGGTCGCGCTGGCTTTCAATTTCGCGATCGTGTCCTCCAGATACTCCGAGAATCCCTTCTCATCCTCGCTGGGGGGAGTGGGGTACGGGCTGAACGATTTGTGGATCTGATCCTCAAAATCCTTCACCGCGGCCAGTTCCGCCTTCACTTGCTTGATGTGTTCGTCGGACGGATAGGCCGGCTTCCTTTGCAATTCGTTGTACCGGGTCTGGTCCCCCTGAAACTCGGTGTACACCGCCGCGTTCTGGCTCAAATCACTGAAGAAAAACAGGTAGCCGCAGTAACCGGTCAAACTCAAACCCGTCACCAGGCTCAGGATAAAGAACAAATTGCGTTTGATCCAGGCCATACTTATAGTTTGTACGGATTCTTCAGGCCGACGGTAAGATCAAAGGTCATGGTGTTGGTATCCGACGGGTCCTCCTGCACGCCGTTGGTTCCGAGCTGGACGTTGGTGGAGAAGCACGGCGATACCATCAGGTTCGACTGCACGGCAAACGCCAGGTCCGTGTTCGCGGAGCCGGAGATTTTGCTCCGGTTCACCAGCCGGCAAGTGAGGTTAATGCGGCTGATGGTGTTGGAGGCCGCTTTGGACGCCGCCGCCGCCGCCACCGCCTCTTGCAGCGCCTTCTGCTGCGCGAGTTGCTGGGGGTTCAGGCTGGCCGCGGGCGCATTGACCACACTGGACTGCATCCTCATAATGGCCCTCTGGTACCTCATCGCGGCCGGGTCCGTATCAGCCATGGTAGGCGCCCTGTACACGGGCGCGGCCGGCTTGGCCGCGGTCGCGATGCCCGTGTTCGGCTTCCCCCCGTTATAGGGGCAGCCCATGGGCAATTCCGGTTCAAAGGACTCCACCCAGACTCCAACGTCCACGTCATGGCCTTCGTTCTTCTCTTTGAGGGCGGGCTGAACATTGGCTTCCGCGCGGACCATGGCCGTGCGCAGTTCGATCAGCACTTTCTCCCAGTAGAAGTGCTCTTCTGAAAGTTGGGTGACCGCTTGAGCGGCCGCCAGCTCCTGATCGCGCTGTTTGAGCGCCGCCGTCAAGTCCTTGTCCGCGGTGGTCAATTTGGCCAGCTTGGTTTTCAAATCATCGCGGCCGGTCTGACGCATGGAGTAAATCCGCGCTTCGGCCTCGTGCAGCAGGAATACGGCCAAGGCGAGACTGAAAACCGCGGCGATGAGATAGGGCTTTTTCTGCGCGAACCGCTGCCGCTGAATTGAGCTTTTGGGCATCAAATTCAGTTCCACCGGGCAATGCGCCAGGTCCCGCAATCCCAATCCCACCACTTCCCCAAAGGAATGCGCGTACTTGGACAATTCCTCCAAATCCAGCGACGGCCCAATTTCAATGTTGCGGAAGGGATTGAAATAATCCACCGGCAGGTTGAGCTTCTCCGCGAAGAACTGCGCCGTGTACGGCATGATCGAAGCCCCGCCGGACAGGTAGAGCCGCTCCGGCGCCGAGCCGCCCTGCTGGCCGCGGTAAAACTGGATGGTCTGGTTGACTTGGATATGCAGCCGGGTCATCACTTGGCGGGCGATCTTGGCGATCGCCGCCGCCTGCGGATCCTCCGGCTCTTCGTAGGCCCCGCCCAGGCTGACCGAGCCTTTTTCCAGCTTCGCCGCTTCGGCTTCCGGGAACCGCAGCTTGCTTTCATGCCCAAAATCCTGCGTGATGGAATTGGCCCCGATGGTGATGCTCCGCGCATAAACCTTCCCCTTCTCAAAAAACAGCAGATTGCTCGTCTTGGCCCCGATGTCCAATAACATGCTGCAGCCTTCCACGTCCCCGTAGTTGTAGCGAAACGCATTGCACAGGGCGGCGGAGGATACATCCACCAGTTTGAGCCGCAGTCCGGCCGATTCGCCCACCCGGAACAGGCCCTCGATCACTTCCGATTTGACCGCCACGAGCAACACCTCCAACTCGTTGCTGGCCGAGGTGCCCAGGATTTGGTAATCCCACACCACCTCGTCCAGCGGAAAGGGAACATTTTGCTGCGCTTCGTAGCGAATGATTTGCGTCACCTTCGACGTGTCCACCGGCGGCAGCTTGACGAATTTGGAAAAGACATGGAAACCCGGCGCGCACACATTGCTCTGGCGCGTGCCAAAGTTCTTCTCTGCCAGCAACTCCTGCAAGGCCTTGAGCATCGCCGCCTCCCGGCTCGCCTCCTGCGATCCCTCGATCCCCAGCGGCTTGACCCCGTACTGCTTCAACCGCAAACCGCCGGCGTCGTTCTGTTCAAACTCCGCCACCTTCAGGCTTCCGGCTCCAAAGTCTATTGCCAAAAATGATTTCGAATTTAACATTGATCTTGCTCCTGCCGCCTCCGGCTCTTCAAGAATGCCACGCTCCCCGTCTCAACACAAATTGAAAAAGTCCGTGCTGATTACCGCAAATCGCCGCGGCGGTCAATTATTTTGATAAACATTTTTTTATTCAAGCTAAAGACATGCCACACCCGGATGCCGCCCATTTCCCCAAGAATCCCCCGTTTGCGCCGATTCCTTCGCCGCCTGCCGGCGGGCCGCCGTTTTTGCCTCATCATTTTCACGCAAAATGCGTGAAATTGCCGCCTCCAAAATCTCTCCGCTTCACCTCCCCAGCCTGCCCCGAAAATAGTCAATAGTCTTGACAAGTCCCTCCCCCAGCGCCACCCGCGGTTCCCAGCCCAACAGGCTCCTGGCCCGCGAAATGTCGGGCCGCCGCCGGCGCGGATCATCCTCCGGCAGCGGCCGGTAACAGATTTTGCTGCGCGAACCGGCCGCCGCGATGATTCGGCGGGCAAACTGCAATACCGTCAATTCCGCCGGATTGCCCAGGTTGACCGGATCGCTGCTCCCGCTCTGCATCAACCGGCAAATCCCTTCAATCAAGTCCGTGCAATAACAAAAACTCCGGGTCTGCTGCCCGCGCCCAAAGACCGTCAGCGGCTGGTTCTTCAGCGCCTGGCTGATGAACGCCGGCACCACCCGCCCGTCCCGCAATCTCATCCGCGGCCCGTAGGTGTTGAAGATGCGCGCGATGCGCGTCTCCACTCCGTGCTCCCGGTGATAGGCCATGGTCAGCGCCTCCGCGAACCGCTTGGATTCGTCGTAACAACCGCGCAGGCCGATGGGATTGACATTGCCCCAGTAGGATTCGGTCTGCGGATGCACCAGCGGGTCGCCGTACACCTCGGAAGTGGAAGCCAGCAGGAATCGGGCCGACTTGTGCATCGCCAGCCCCAGCGCCTTGTGCGTCCCCAACGATCCCACCTTCAACGTCTGGATCGGCAACTCCAGATAATCCACCGGACTGGCCGGCGAGGCAAAATGCCACACGTAATCCACCGCCATGTCCAGAAACAAAAACTCCGTCACATCCTGCTCGATGAATCGGAAATCCTGGTTCCCCGCCAAATGCGCGATGTTGTCCACGCTGCCGGTGACCAGATTGTCCACCGCCACCACTTTGTGGCCGCGCTCCAGCAGGCGATCCACCAGGTGCGACCCCAGAAAGCCCGCCCCTCCGGTGACGACGGAGACGGGTTGCGCGGGCCTGGCTTTCCTCGCTTTGCGTTGGATTACATTGCGCATAAATCGTGCCTCAACTCGCTCCTTTTCCCAGCAACACCACCGGAATGGTCCGCCAGAGAATCTTGATATCCAGCCATAACGACCAATGATCTATGTACTCCAAATCCAGCCGCACCCATTCCTTGAAATCACGGACTTCATTGCGGCCGCCCACCTGCCAGAGGCAGGTCAAACCCGGCTTGACACTCAGCCGGCGGCGATGGGCCAGGTCGTCGAAACGGTTGACTTCCTCCACCGGCAAAGGCCGCGGGCCGACCAGGCTCATGTCTCCGTGCAGGACGTTGAGGAGCTGGGGAAATTCGTCAATACTCTTTTTGCGCAGCCAGCGTCCGAACTTCGTCACGCGCGGATCGTTGGCCACTTTAAAAACCGGCCCGGCCATTTCATTCAAGGAAGCCAGTTCGTGCTTCAGTTGCTCGGCGTTGGAAACCATCGTGCGGAATTTATACATGGTGAACGGCTTGCCGTTCAGCCCCGCCCGTTTCTGCCGGAAAAACACAGGGCCGGGCGAGGTCCACTTGATGATGACCGCCGCCGGGAGGAAAATGAAGGGCAAGGCAAAGACCATGAGCAGGAACGCCCCCAGCCCGTCCATGAACTGCTTGGCCACCCCCGCCCAGGAGGCCATTTGCGGCCCGGAATGAAACACCAGCATCGGCCGCCCGCAAAAATCATCAATCGCGGTTTGTGAAATCCGCGTTTGGAAAAAATCCGCCACCAGCCACGCCTCGATGCCCTCCAGTTCGCAGGCATGAATGGCCTCTTCGATCCGCCCGAACACCGTGCGCCGCGCGCTCAACACCACGCTGTTGACCGAATGCTCGTGCAGAAACGATACCAGCGCCGGGGTGGAGGTCGTGTTCAGATCTATCTCCCCCACCACCTCCAGTTCCGGATGGATCTTGCGCATGTCCGCCCGCAGGCTGCCCGTTTCCGCCCGTTCCCCCACCAACACCACTCGCTTGGTGTACTGGGCCGCGCCCAACTGGCTTCGTCTGGCTCGCAGCATCAACTCCTCTTTCAGCAACATCAGGAAGAAGCTGCAAAACCCAAACAGCACCATCACGCCGCGCGCCTGCGTTCCCCGTATCACATAGATCACCAGGATCATCCCAATCGTCGAAAGAAAACACGCCCGGGCCAGTTGCCAGGCCTTCTCGCGCCGCGGGGCAAAGATCGCCTCCTCATAAAACCCCTGCTTTTCCAACAGCAACATCCCCATGGGAATCACCACCAAAAACAGCGGAAAGTATTCTGTGAAGGGAGTGATCGGGTCGGGCAGGTACGGCTTGTCGGGAATCGGGACGCCCAGCAAATCGTAGCGGACAACATGCGCCAGCTCTTTCAGGCCCGCCAACTGGCGGAGGCTCTGCACAAACAGATGCCAATGGAAACGAAGGAAATGCGCCAGCCACAATCCCAGCGCAAAGACCATCCCATCTACCCATTGGTGGACCTGAACCCGGATTTGACGATCACGACGCAACATTTTGCTTGTGTTGATTGATTACGCGCCAGCGCCCTTTCGCGCTTCCGCCTGGCCGGAAATCATTCCAGCCCTGCCACTGTCATTTCCCCGCCTTCTCTGGCGCCACGGATTCCACCCGTCCGCCCGTCACTGTTTGGAACTCAGGCACGGACAATTTAATGAACTTCAGCAGCCGTTCCAAAGTAACAGATTCGTCTCCGGGCAGGCAAGCGGCAAAATAGCTGATGTAAGCCCACCGTTCGGTCACCCCTTTCTCCAGAACCGTCTTCCACATGGACACCAGCCGCGTGCCTTCTTCCGCCGTGATTTTGTCCCCCGAAACAAACCAGTAGATGTAAATGCCGTGGATCATCCGTCCGTTGGCCAGCGCCTCGGTGGCGTTGAGCTTGAGCGCCGGGATGTCGTAGGCCCGCGGCCGTTCCATCCGCAGGCCGATCCGCTCGGTGCTGGTGATCTTCCAGCCTTGCCCGGACAGGCAGTATTGTGGCTGGTGAATGCTCGTGTGGTCCCTTCCCATCAAGACCACGCTCACCTGAACTTCGAAGTCGTTATTCGTGTAGAGACGCCGCCCAAAAGTCGTGTCTTGGGGCAACGCCGCCAATTCCTCGGGCGAGACAGCCACCGCCTGGGATTGAAAACCGGGCAAGTGGGTTGGCAGAACCACGCTTCGAGGCGAAACCAAACTGCCGTCCGGACCATATAGGCCAGCCGGTTCCACCTTGACGCCCGGCGCGCCCAGGTTCACCCGCCCCCGCAGATCCGTCAACCATCCCGCCGTGGCGGCAATCATGCCCAGCGCCACGCCAACCACCACCCACTGGCCGCTCCTCATGGCGGCACCGACAACGGTTTCTCCCTGAGCCACCGCCCGGCCAGCAGAAGCATCCCAATGGCGATCAGATACGTCACATAGCCAAACCAATGATCCACGAAGTCTCCCGCCGCCTGGCTCCGATAAGCCGCCGCCGCCAGAATGATCGTCGTCAACCGCAGCATGTTGCAAATCAGCGCGATGGGCACGGCCAACCCTATCATCACGGCCCGTTTCCAAAATGATCTCATTGTCAGCACCGAAAAAATCGTCGAAATCGCCAGCAATGCCGTCAGACTTCGGATGCCGCTGCACACCGCCGCCACTTCGTAATGCCAGTGGCCGCTGAGATCCACCAGGGTTGTCCCGATTCTCGCGACCCTGATTTGCAACACGTCGTGTGCGATGAAAGCCGTCACACTCGCCGCAAAGGTCCGCAAAGGCAGCGTCACCCTCTGCGCAAACGTCCCTCCCATCGGCACGCAAAACCCGAACAGGAAGAAGGGGAAAAAAGTCAGCTTCAGAGTTTCCCATCCCCAGACCAGCCCAACCAATCCCCATGCCCCGAAGAAAAATGCCACCATGGAAAAGCGCGGCTGCTGCACCACAAAACCCGCCACATGCAGCCCCAGCGCCAGCCCCACCACCAGCAATCCCGGCCACCAAACTCCGGCCACCGATTTGGCCAGCCGTTCCCGCCGCGACCACAGGATCCACAACACCACCCACGGAATCAATTTCCCATGACTCGCATCGTTGGTGGGATCGCCCCATCGGGTCCACATCCAGGAGAGCAAAGAACCCGTCCGCCCCGCAATGGTCGTCGTCCACCCAAAATAATGGAAGAGCAGAACCCAAGCCGCCAGCAGCGCCCCGAACACCGCCTTGTCCGGCAGCGCGCCCCACAAACGCTGGAACTCAGGCACGAACCCTTCGGCGGAAGGAGTCTCGATTCTTGCGGTTGCATCCATTGAGTCTTAGACCTGCTTCCGCGCCTTCCAGTTCAACTTCTCGAGGCCATTTCCCCTTCAATCCACCGATACGTCTTTTCCATGCCGTCCCGCAGCCGCACCCCCGGCTCCCAGCCCAGGAGCTGCTTGATGAGCGTATTGTCCGAATTCCGCCCGTTGACCCCCTTGGGGGCCTTCAAATTATAGGCGCGCTGGAGCTTGACGCCGGCAATCTCCTCCACAATATCCACCAGTTGGTTGATGGAAACCAATTCGTTGCTCCCCAAATTGATCGCTTCCACAATATCGCTGGCCATGATGGCTTGGATGCCTTTCAGGCAGTCCTCAATATACATGAAGCTCCGCGTTTGATGGCCGTCGCCCCAAATCTCAATCTCCTGTTTTCCCGACCGCTTCGCCTCAATCACCTTCCGGCAAACCGCCGCCGGCGCCTTTTCCCGCCCCCCGTCGTAAGTGCCGTGCGGCCCATAGACATTGTGAAAGCGCGCCATCCGTGTCACCACCCCGAAATCCTCCCGGAAATGCCGGCACATCCGCTCGCTGAAAAGCTTTTCCCATCCATAGCCATCCTCCGGCTGGGCCGGGTAGGCGTCCGATTCCTTCAACGCTGTCACATTCACATCGCGCTGCTTGTCCGCGTTATACACGCAGGCCGAGGAGGCGTAAAAATAGCGCTCGACGCCAAACCGCCTGGCCGCCATGAGCAAATGAGTGTTGATCAGGACCGAGAGCATGCAGAGCGCCTTGTTGTTCTCGATGAACCCCATCCCGCCCATGTCCGCCGCCAGATTATAGACCGTTTTCGCCCCCTTGAGCGATTGCTCGCACGCCTTGAGCTTCTTCAAATCGAGCTGCAAGTTTTCCACGTCCTCAAAACGTTGGTACCACTCGTCCAGCGGTTTGATGTCCACCGCTCGAATCTCCCGGACTCCTTGCCGGCGCAGGTCCGCCACCAAATGACCGCCAATAAACCCGCCGGCGCCGCAGACAACGACTTTGTTCGATTTCATAATTAGGAACGTACAGTAAAGGAACCGCCCGACTATTCAATGGCAAACTTCACCAGTTTTCCGTCATGAGGGTTGCGATTTTGGTTGGTTTGGCGCCGAAAAGGTTGTTAGACTGTCCCCGGATGAAAACTTTTGCCGAACTTGGATTTCCCGGACGCCTCATCGCCGTCGAGGGCCTGGATGGCTCCGGCAAATCCACTCAAATCTACCTGCTCAAACGCTGGCTGGAACTGCTGGGGCTTAAAGTGTTTTTCAGCGAATGGAATTCCTCCGAACTGGTCAAGAACGCCACCAGCAAGGGAAAGAAACGCGAACTGCTCTCCCCCAACACCTTCAGCCTGATCCACGCCACCGATTTCGCCGACCGCTACGAACGGCAGTTGGTGCCCCTGCTTCGCGCGGGGTACATCGTCTTGTGCGACCGCTATATTTTCACCGCCTTCGGCCGCGACACCGTCCGCGGCTGCCCGCCCGAATGGGTGCGCGGCATCTACAATTTCGCCGCCATGCCGGACCTGGTGTTCTTTTTCAAGGCCTCGCTGGAGGTTTCCCTTCATCGCATTCTGGAAGGGCGCCCGCAACTGAAGTATTTTGAGGCCGGAATGGATTTGCGCCTCTCCGCCGATCCTTACGAAAGTTTCCGCATTTTCCAGGGCCGGATTCTGGAGGAGTATCTGGCCATGAGCACCGAATTCAATTTCCTGGTCATAGACGCCAATCAGCCCATCGAGGCGCAGCAAGCCATCGTGCGGGACTTGGTCGCCGCCAAAGTGAACCTGAAGAAATTCAAGCTCCACAAACCGCTCCCACTTCCATGAAACGTCCTGATCGCGTTCCCGTCGAGACCAACCCGCGCCACATCATGGTGCCCAAGGCCAAGCCGCGTCAATTTTACGGACAAGGCGTTCCCGGCATGGACCTCTCCAAGCTGGGCGGCAAGCTCATCGTCGTGGAGGGGGCCGATGGTTCGGGCCGCTCCACCCAGATTGCCCGCCTGGTCCAATGGCTCGAAGGCTGCGGCCACGCCACCGTGCAAGTCGGCCTCAAACGCTCCACCCTGGTCAGCGAAGAACTGGACCACGCCAAGGCCGGCAACGTCTTGAGCCGCGCCACCTTCAGCCTGTTCTACGCCACGGATTTTGCCGACCAGTTGGAGAACATCATCCTGCCCGGATTGCGCGCCGGCATGATGGTCCTGGCCGACCGCTATATTTACACCCTCATGGTGCGCGACCTGGTCCGCGGCATGGACATGGCGTGGCTGAAGAACCTCTACGGCATCGCCCTGGTGCCCGACGTGGTGTTTTATCTCAACGTGCTCCCGGAGGAATTGGTGGAGCGCAATTTCGCCAAGAACCAGTCCCTGGACTTCTGGGAAAGCGGCATGGACCTGGGACTCTCGCGCGATATGTTTGACAGCTTCCTCAAGTACCAGACCCTGGTCGCGCTCAAGTTCAAGGAACTCCAGGCCACCTACGGCTTTACCATTGTGGACGGCCATCGCTCTCCCGACCAAATCAACATCGAACTCCGCAAACGCATCGAAAGCGTCCTGGCGGGCAAATACCATGTCTGAACCAGCCGGCAAAACCGAATACTTCGCGGGCGTTGACCTCGGCGGGACCAAGATCCTGGCCGGCGTCTTCGACTCCGACCTCAACTGCCTGGGCCGCGCCAAAGTCAGCACCAAGTCCGAGCGCGGCGACGAAGAAGTCATCGAGCGCATTGCCCGCTGCGTGCGCGACGCGGTGGATGAATGCGACCTGGACCTCAAGCAAGTCCAGGCCGTCGGCATCGGCGCGCCCGGCACCATTGATGCCGGGGCCGGCCGCGTCATCTTCGCCCCCAACCTCCAATGGGAGGATGTCCCGCTGAAGAAAATCCTCGAAAAGGAACTGGGCCTGCCCATCTTCGTGGAAAACGACGCCAACGCGGCCATCCTCGGCATCTATGAAACCGAACTGTCCGCCAAACCGCGCCATGTCATCGGCATTTTCCTGGGCACCGGCATCGGCGGCGGCATCATTCTGGACGGCAAATTATATTCCGGCTTCAACGGCACCGCGGGGGAAATCGGCCACATGGTCATTGAAGTCGGCGGACCCAAATGCAATTGCGGCAACCAGGGCTGTTTCGAAGCCCTCGCCAGCCGCACCGCCATTTTCCGCAAACTCTCCGAGGCCGTCGCCAGTGGCAAGAAGACCCTCCTCACCGAATCCCTCGGCCCTGACTTGAAGGACCTGCGCAGCGGCGACCTCCGCAAGGCGATCCGAAAAGGCGACAAATTGGTCGAAACCATTATTGAGGAAGCCGCCGAATACACCGGCATCGCCGTCGCCAACCTCATCAATCTCTTCAACCCGCAAGTCGTGGTCCTGGGCGGCGGCGTCATTGACGCACTGGGCGATGAAATGATGGCCATTATCCTGGAAACAGCCCATGACTACGGCATGAGCGGCGCCCTCAAGGGTGTGGACATCGTGGCCACCAAGAATGGCGACGACGCCGGCATCCTCGGCGCCGCCGTCCTGGCCCGCCGCCAATCCAAGCAATCCAAGTGACGGATGAACCGCCCGCCGCCGCAACGCCGCGCCGTCATTGACGTCGGCACCAATTCCGTCAAGTTGCTCGTCGCCGACGTCGCCGGCTCCCGCATCACTCCCGTTTTGGAAGTCAGCAATCAGACCCGCTTGGGCGCCGGTTTCTACGCCACCCGCAAACTCCAGCCCGCCGCCATCGCCAAAACCGCCGCCGCCGCCGCCGGCTATTCCGCCCAAGCCGCCAAATTGGGCGCCTCCTCCGTCCGCATCATCGGCACCAGCGCGGCCCGCGACGCCGTGAACGCCGCCGAACTGTCCGCCGCCATCTGTCTGGCATCAGGTCTGCCCATCGAGATCCTCGCCGGCGAACAGGAAGCCGAATGGGTTTTCCGCGGTGTGGCCAGCGATCCAAGACTGGCCCGCCTGCCCGTGCTGATCCTTGACGTGGGCGGCGGCAGCACGGAATTTATCGTGGGTGAAAACGCCGTGCCCCGGTTCTGCCGCAGTTATCCGCTCGGCACCGTGCGTTTGCTGGAACAATTGCAGCCGGGCGATCCGCCGGGGCTGGACGCGCTGGGCCGTTGCCGCGCGGTATTGCGGGAATTCCTGGAACAGCAAGTTGTCCCGGCCCTCGAACCCGCCCTGCGGCAATGCGCCGGCCCGGCGCAATTAGTCGGCACCAGCGGGACCGCTTCCATCCTCGCCCGCATCGAGGCCAAGGCGGATGATTTCAACCGTGAGCAAATCGAAGCGACCGTCCTGACGGCGGGCCGTCTGCGCGCGCTCTTGGAAGAACAATGGCAACTGCCTCTGGCCGGCCGCCGGAAAACCCCCGGACTTCCGCCCGACCGCGCCGATGTGATCGTCACCGGCATGGCGATTTACGAAGCCATCATGGAACGGTTCGGTTTTGCGAGCTTGCGGATCAGCACCCGCGGCCTGCGCTACTGGGCCTTGCTGCAACCGCCGGAAAGCCAGCTTGGCAAAACGTAGCTTTGCCCTGGTATGCAAGGTATGGCCCCTTTCTTGCTCGCGCACGGCGGGGGTTTTTGGTACATAACTCTCCCATGAACCGTTTGTTATTTGGCGACAATCTGAATTGGCTTCGCGACCCCAGGATTTTTCCCGACGCCAGCGTTGACCTTGTTTATCTGGACCCGCCGTTCAACTCCAATGCGGATTACAATGTCCTGTTCCGCGAGGCTTCCGGCGAGGCGAGCCAGGCGCAATTCCACGCCTTCACCGACACCTGGAATTGGGCCGACGCCGCGCAAATCTATGCCGAGTTTGTGGACCATTGCCCGAACACCGCCGTGGTGGAAATGATGCAATCCCTCTACGGCTTTCTCCGGCCCTCGCCCATGATGGCGTATCTGGCGATGATGGCCCCGCGTTTGGTGGTACTCCATCGCGTCCTCAAACCCACCGGCAGCCTCTACCTCCATTGCGACCCGACCGCCAGTCATTATCTGCGGATGCTGCTGGATGGAATCCTCGGGGCAAGGAATTTTCGCACGGAAATCATCTGGAAACGCAGCAGCGCGCATAGCGATGCGCGCCAAGGGCGCAGGCAGCATGGGAGAATTCACGACACGATTTTCTTCTATACAAAAAGCGACGAATGGAAATGGAACCACGTCTTCACCGACTACGATGAGGAATACGCGGATGGTTTCTATAAATTCGTCGAACCAGAGACGGGGCGCCGTTACAGGCTTGGCGACATCACGGCGCCCGGCGGGCCTTCGCCCAGGAAAAAAATCCGTATTACAAATTCCTCGGGGTGAGGAGATACTGGCGTTACAGCAAGGAACGGATGCAGGAGCTTTACGAGCAGGGCCGCATCATCCAGAGCAAGCCAGGAGGCGTGCCAGCCTACAAACGCTATCTGGATGAGATGCCAGGGACCCCGCTTCAAGATCTGTGGACCGACATAAAGCCGGTGGGCGCGCAGGCGGCGGAAAGACTGGGCTATCCAACGCAAAAGCCGCAAGCCCTGCTGGAACGCATCCTCGAAGCCAGCAGCAACAAAGGCGATGTGGTTCTCGACCCATTCTGCGGTTGCGGCACGACCATTCACGCGGCCCAAAAGCTTGGGCGGCAATGGATTGGCATTGATGTCACCTACCTTGCCATCAACCTCTTCAAACGCCGCCTCAAAGACGCTTTCGGCGCTGAGGTTCCCTTTGAGGAGCGCGGCCAGCCCACCGATTTCGGCAGCGCCCAGGCGCTGGCGAAGCTGGACAAGTGGCAGTTCCAGCAATGGGCGCTCTCCCTGATTGAGGCGCGCCCGCGCACCCAGGGCGAAGGCAAAGGCGCGGATCGCGGCGTGGACGGAATGCTCTATTTTTATGAGAGCCAGGACATCCGCCAGAAAATCCTCGTGCAGGTCAAAGGCGGCGGCGTGCAGCGCGGCGCTGTGGCGCGATTGCTGGGCGACGTCAACAATCAGAACTTTGCGGCGGGCATCCTGATGACTCTGGAAAAGCCATCCAAGCCCATGCGCATCGAAGCCGCCGATGCGGGCCGTTACGCCTCCAAACTCTGGCACGAAAAGGACTATCCCAAAATCCAGATTCTCACCCTGGAAGGCTTGCTGGACGGGACGGAGCGTGTGGACGCCCCGCCGCAACTGAATCCCTTCGCCAAAGCCCAGCGCGAAGCCAGGCCCGAAAAACAACGGGAGATGCTGTGAACGTCATCTAAGAGGTCTGAAATCGGAATGTCTCGGCGCGAAGGTCTTGACTTGGCCGGTCGTGGCCCAGTCCGGCCTGTATGTGCAATGCGCCCGGCGGCAGGTCAGTGCGGAGGCTCCCCGACGTAGTAGGCCCGGAAGTACTCCATCGGGTCGGCCGGGGAAGCCTGGTTAAAGTTGGTCAGGAGCCCGGCCAATGTGTAGTTGGTCAACGGGCTCCAAACGATGGGAGGGGACATGCTGGTGGTGTACTGGATGAAATAGTTGGTGCCGGGGTTGCCGTAGAGCGTGAGCCGGGGCGCGGTTCCGTTGGTTGGCGGCATTGCTTCCAGCAAAGGATGCCCTTGAATCAAAATCAACTCTCCGTCCTGGCCAAACACCGGCACGGACTGGACGCCGGCTGTTGTGGTGGCCGTGAGATTCGTGACCGCCAGCGACGCAAAGGCCGAATGACCCGAATCCAGCACGCCCACGCAGATGTATCCCAACAGGGATGATCCTGTCAGTGCCCGCCCGGCCTGCGTGGCAAAATTGAACTGCGGCTGCGAAGCGAGCGCCGCCTGCACTGTCGCCAGGCTGATGGCGCCGTTGACGGGATTGACCGCCCAATTGGTGAAACGATCCGCCAGGGTCGCGAGGGAAAAACTCAGATTTGTCAAGCTGACGGTGGAAAGGAGGTTGACCGGAACACAAGTGCTGCCGCCGATTTGCACCGGCCCGGAGCCAACGCTCACCTGCACGCACGGCCCCACAATGACCGTGAAGGTCATGGCGTTGCTGACCGGCGGGCTGCTGCTGTCAACGGCCCAAATGGTGATCAGATTGGTGGTGCTGCCGTCCTCGCAGGCGGGAGCCCAGTAGAAAACTCCGTTGGTCAACAATCCGGCGCGGGCGGGATCACTGTCGGGCAGGCTCAACGTGATCGGAGGCGTTCCGCCAAACCACTGGTTGGTGATGACCAATTCCTGGCCCACTTGCAAAACCTGGTTGCCGGCATTGGCCAGCCCCGGCGGACCGGCCAGGCTGGTGAACCGGAAAAGGCTCCCATCCCCGCCGTTGCCCAGATCATTGGTTCCCCCTTCGCTCGTCGTCCCGTAGAAAATGCCGGGATGGACCTGCGTGAGACCCGCATTGGGATAAGCGCCGTTGAAAGCGCCGTCGAAGGAAAGCAGACTGGCCAGCCCCCCGTTCATGGTCACGCGGAAAATGGTGCCGTAGCCCGTGGGGAAATCCACTCCGCCGCGCGAAGTGGTGCCGTAAAAATTATCGTCGCTGCCCAGCGCCAATGTGCCCTGTGGAGAAACGCCGTTGGTTCCGTTGAACGCGGCCAGCGTGATCAGGGAACCATTGGTCGTAATGTCAAAGACAGAGCCGAAACCGAGGCCGGCGTTGAGCGCCGTATTGCCGCCTCCCGTGGTGGTGCCATAAAGCCCGCCATCCGGTCCCACTGCCAGGCCGGCTTTCGGAAATGAGCCGTCCGTCCCGCCTGTGAAGGAGTACAAGCTGGTCAACGCGCCATTGGTGGTAATCGAGAATACCGTGCCAAATCCCCCGCCCGATTGGTTGTTCGCGCCGCCGGCTGCCGTGGTTCCATAAAAGAGGCCATCGCCGGCTTGCACCAGGCCGGATTCCGGCCTTCGCCCATTGGCCGCATGGAGCGAGACGGCCCAAACCAACACCCCGTTGGTCGTCATCTTGAAGACAGTGCCGTCGCCCCCGCCGCTGACATCATTCGTGCCCCCGAACGCCGTGCAGCCGTAAAGATAACCGTCCCTTCCCAGCGCCAGGGCGGCTTGCGGATTGGCGCCATCAGCCCCGTTGGTGAACGTGTGGAGCAGAGTCAACGCGCCTCCCGATGTGATGCTGAAAACCGTGCCAAAGCCCGCGCCGCCGTTGACCGTGGTCCCATAGAACACGCCGCCGCCGCCTTCCACCAGCCCGGCGGCCGGATTGGCCCCGCCGGCCTGGGTCAGCGAAACCGTCCACAACACATTGCCATTGGTATCCATCTTGGAGACGGTCCCGTCGCCGCCGGTGTTCGCGTCGTTGGTGCCGCCCTCCGCCGTGGTCACGTAAAGATTGCCGTCGCTCCCGCAAATCACGCTGGCGTCAGGCTGATTGCCGTTTGTGCTCGCATCGAAGGAGAGCAACGGCGTCAAGACCACTCCGGGCGCCTGAGTGGCCAGCACCGGAACCGACAGCGCGGCCACCACGCTGGTCGTCCCCCCAAACGCGTTCGTCACCACCACTTGGTAGCTGCCGGCGCTGCCGGACTGGACATTGACCAGCGAGAGTATCTGGTTGGTGGCCTGGCCGATGGGATTGCCGTCGAACCACCACTGGTAGAAAAGCGGCGCGGTGCCCGAGGCCAGCACCTGGAATGTCGCCTCGAAACCCTGGGGCACGGTCTGGCTGGACGGCTGGCCTCCGATCACCGGCGCCGTGCCGGCGATAATCTGGATGGGCAGGGGCTGGCTCTGCGCGTTCCCATAGGCGTTGGTGACGAACAACTGGTAGCTGCCCGCGTTGGTCAACTGCACATTGGTGATGGTCAGAACCGAGTTCGTCGCATCGGCGATGGCATTGGTCGCGGGGCCGGCCGCCGCTTCGAAATACCACTGGTAGAACAGCGGGGCCGCGCCCTGCACAAAGGCCGTGAATGTCGCCGTGTCGCCCAGCGCCGCCGGGCCGCTCGTCGTCGTTCCATTGACCACGGGCGGCAGCGTGACGGTCAAGGGCAATACCGGGCTGCTGGTGTGGCCATAGGCGTTGGTGATGAAAACCTGATAGCTGCCCGAATTGGACGATTGCGTGTTGGGAATGCTCAACGCCGAATTGGTCGCTCCCGCGATGGCCACGCCATCAAAATGCCACTGGTAAGTCAGCGGCGGCTGTCCGGTTGTGAACACCGAAAACGACGCCGTCGAGCCTTGTGTCACCGAACTGGAGGCGCTCCAGCCGGTCACCGCCGGGGTCAAAACCACCTGGAGCACGGCCACCGCGCTGGTGGCCGATCCAAAATCATTGGTCACCACCACTTGGTAACTGCCCTGATTCGACATCTGCACACTGGGAATCGAGAGAAGCTGGCCTGTCGCCCCCGCTATCGCCACGCCATCGAACGACCATTGGTAGAGGATGACCGGATCGCCGGTGGCGGCAACAAACAAAATGACGTTGGCTCCCACCCCGGCAGTTTGGCTGCTGGGCGGAAAGCTGATCTTGGCTCCATTGCCGGCCTGGGCCGGCGGGATCGTCGCACACATGAGAAACGCGGCGACCCATGGCACCCATCGCTCCACTGATTTAACTAACCTTCGCATAATCAAGAATACATACTCTTGCAGCATTTAATGTTCCATTTGCCGCTCTGTAGCAGAATTGGACACGGATTTTCTTTCATCGCAACCATCTGATAATCAAATGGTTACATGCTCTTCGCCATTCCGACGGGACCAAGCCAATGGCGCCGCCGTCCAAATTCTGGATAGCCCCGGGCGGTTCGCCAAGCCCATCGGCGCGGCGACACCGAACTACTCCTCCGCGCGCAGAACAGCAAGGGGAAAGAGGCTCCGCCTAACAGTGTATTGATGTCCTTCTCTCGCATGGCGCAGCAGGTTTGCCAACCAACCAGCCGCTCCCGTTCATGCTCAATTCTCAATTCATTGCAGCCGGCCCCGGTAACACCGCCACCGCGCTCGTCGCCATCCCGGCGGTATTCGTGAAACCATCCGCCAGCCGTGTCGCCGGGTCCGGCTCGAAGGCCAGCCCCGGCCCGCTCCCCGCCGGCGCGCCGTCCAGGAACAGCGCCGTGTTCGTGGCCGAATAACTCAGCACAATCTGATGCCACTGGCTGGACACCCACCCCCCGATCGCCGCCGCCAGATACGTCGTCAGCGCCCCGTTGCACCCGCTCACCAACGACAGCCCCGACCCGCTGGAATCCGTTACCAGCGCCCACCCGCCGCCCGGCGAACCGACATCCCCCAACTCAAACAAATACCCCGGCGCGCCAGTGCCTGTCCCCCCGTTCCAGTCCGGGCTGAACCAGAACCGCACCGCCCCGTGCGCCCCGTTCAAATTGAACGACATAATCATATTACTCCTCCCCGTTGTGGCAGGGCAGGTGAGTAACATGAAGCGCATTTGGCACAGTTCAAACAGGTGGCACACACCATGCTATTAGTTGCCTACTCGATCACGATCCTACGGAATGGCCATGTCAATCCTTAATTACCTGCACACGCAATGGAGCCGAT
>Ga0182027_10005022_pt1 | contig 20242 bp, 14 predicted proteins | sample 712E1DmetaG_FD_121300 | JGI IMG/M metagenome (GOLD analysis project Ga0182027, IMG submission 121300) | Permafrost microbial communities from Stordalen Mire, Sweden - 712E1D metaG (Illumina Assembly) | ecosystem: Environmental > Terrestrial > Soil > Wetlands > Permafrost | place: Sweden...
AGCACGGGGCTGGTGTTCACTTTCAGGGTTTTCAGCAGGTTCTGCCGGTCTTCTTTGGCGGCGGCGAAAATCTTTTCGTGGGGGCGGATGATGCCTTTCTCCCATTCTTCCAGGCGGACGCGGGCGATGATGCCGCGGCGTATGCCGGCTTTGCCGTTGAGGCTGAAATAATGCTCGTCGAGGTAGATGGCGGGAGCCTGTTCCGGCAACAGGATTTTCTTATCCAGCCAGTCGGCGAGAGTGGCGGCGGTGCGGGTGTATTTGTTGTTGAAAGGAGAATCGCCGGACGACGTTTTGGCGTCTTCCAGGCGGATGAAATTAAAGGGGCTGCGGAAATGCAAATCGTCGTGCAGCGCGGTGGAAATGACGTCATAAGGCGGACAGATGACTTTGGCGATGTCTTTGACGATGGATTGATTGTAGCGCAAGCCGGCGAACGGTCTGATTTCTGCCATGGTTTTGCCCCCGGAAATAGATTTGTGATTGAGTTCCACTAATAAGTGTACTGTAAATCACAATCAGGGCACAAGTGCCGCGGCTTTGACGCGATTACAAGGTTACAGGTATAATTAGCGTGAAATTAGAATGCGTTTTGATTCTTTTTTCCGGCAGGCGCCTGTAGCTCAGCTGGATAGAGCATCAGTCTTCGAAACTGGTGGTCGAGGGTTCGAATCCCTCCAGGCGCACCAATTAATTAATATAAGAAAACCCCCGAAATGACAAACCCGATCGGGGGCTTTTTTATGTTTGGGTTGATATTAGATTTAAATTTAAATATTATTTTCGACTAATGGTCTGTGGGTAAAATAACGGTATGATAAAACACCTCTATTGCTGAAACCAACTTTCTCTAGTAGCGATAGTTTGGAGCGGGGTATTTTTTGAGGCCACAGTTGTTTTGCATATATTTTCTGCTAGGGAAAAAAGAAATAACGGATAATCCGAAGGATGGGATGAAATTTGTTTTGCGATTTCTAAGCTTATTTTCGTTTCCCAATTCTTCCCGATAATTCCGTGCTGAAATAGTTCATGACATAATGCACCTTGACTGTACGTCCTACGGATTAACTCTAAAGACAATTGGCTGGTTTTAGGATGATCTAGCAATCTCTTAAAAGCCATTTGTTGAACCGATTCGAGTACAGGTAAATCGCTTCCTTTGTAATTTCTAAAATATTTATCAAAGAGAATAACTCTAGCCTCAGAATCAGCCCGCAGGTAAAAAAGGTTTACAGTCTTTGGATGTAATTCACCTTTATTAATAAGCCCAATAACCGCATTCGACGTAAAAGTGCGATTAGAGGCTCTAAGAGACGTAGATAGCGCATTGTAAAGTTGTTCGTAGTTCTCATCGGAGAGTGATTTGATTTTCTGGTTAATCCATTGAGATAAAGATGAAACACTTAAGCTACTTCCCCAAGTAAATAATACTAAAAGAAAAAACATAGTATCTGATATACTATGAACAAATTGTGATTGTTGAATCCACCAAACCCTATTTACTGAGTGTAATCTTGCATACCTAACTCGATTAGACAGGGAGGTTTTTTGATCGAAAAGGTTTGAACAATCTTTACAAGTGGCTGATTTAGATGTTATTGATGCAGATATACTAGCAATACAATAAAATACCCAACGGTCGCCCCAGAAGCGACGCCCAGTTTCGACGAGAACATTCCAGTTATCAAGACTATTCATCCATGTTCGTGAGCGATTGAGTGAAGGTAATATGGTATTAATAAACTCTATGCAATTAGATTCTTGTCTAGATTCTGAGGAATGAGATTCTTTTCTTTTTGGCAAGAATTGTTTAGAAATTTTCTGCAGATTACGACTTGTCAATATGTATCTGGAATCCCCTTGTGTCATTAAATAATATAAAACAGGGTTTGTTAAAAAGGCGAACACATCTAATGTGTTCAATTTATCTTGCTCGATAGCAAAAAAAGTCAAACGATTGGAGAAACCACGACGGGATAGCAGTTGATCAACTACCCTATCTATAGATGAGCTATCTCTTTGAAAATAGTCTAATCTACCTGATAAAACAAGAGATTGAACCCTTTTTTCCCAATCAATATTATCAGAGAAAAATAGTGATAAATCTTCAAAAGGAGCAATTCTCAGAGTTGCTAAATGAGTCCCGATATTGAATAAACGAGTTCGGTGTAACCCTTTATTACTAAGGAGACGGGTTCGCCATAAGTTATACCTTATTTCTGGAGAACAATTGGAATTTATTAATATAGCCAATTGGCTAATCTGGTCATCTTTGATGGTAGTGCCCAACAAATCAAAACAATGGTTCACAAGTTCTTGATTGCCACATTGAAGCGGAAGTGCAATTGTGTCATTTGAAGTATTGATTTGGTTGTTTGTATTAAGCAAATAATAAGGCCCATTCCCCTGTAAAATAAATTGAACAACTTCTTTTACGAGTTTAGGAGACTGAGAGAAAACCCAATCAGCAAGAAGCGTTGCTATTATTACCGCCGGATAAGATAGCAAACCATAATTTTCATCAGAAATCAACTCTTTTAAAGATGAGGCTAAGGATGGTAATTCTCCTTTACTATAACAACCAGCATAAAAGCGAGTAACATTAAGCCAATAAAAATTCCTTACCATCGCATCGAAACGATCGGGTTTAGTTCCTTTTTTTTCATTACCTGGAGGCGAATATGGGGCGGTATCGTATAGGTATCGGGCAGCAAAATATTCTCTCAAAGGTTGAACTTCAAATTCATACGTGCCTTGTACTCTTGAAACGAGGGCAACTACGCGCTCTACCATGCCTGTAAAAAGCTGTTTAGCGATTGAAGATTCATAACCTTCTGCCACTAAATATTCTTGAACCAGTTTCAACAATCCATCAGCGGTAACACTACCACTAGTGTTTCCCGCTTCCGCCTGAGTATGCAATACCCAGGCGAGGTAACGATGTATGTTTATCAAAAGATCCCTATATTCTCTAACAATCGCACTTTTTTCAGTTTCACGACTAAAGAATGTTTCCATATAGCTATCGTACAAAGCAGTTCTCTTATCTGGAAGGGATGAACCGCGTGTATGAATAAGAGATAAAAGAATAGCTAATTGCATTGGGTTTCTAGCCAAGTCACGGAGATGTGGTTGGTCAAGTTTTTCAGATAATATTCGATGGATATCAATGGATTCTTTCGCATTGCATCTTTTTGCAATTAGCCATTTGGTTGCATATTCAGTAATAAGAGGTTTCGTTAGCGCCTCTAGATGAAAATGAATAAATTCATCTGATGGAAAAGAAGGTGATGACACAAATGCAGTAGGACGACTAGTAATAACGACCTGAACATCACCTGAGTTAGACTGAAGTCTTTTAACACCATTAACAATTTGGCTAACAACATCCTGTCTTGTATTAATATCAGCGACCTCATCAAGCCCATCAAAAACAAGAATGACAGGGGTATCAGATAATATTGCCACGAAATCATCTACTGTAAAATTTTGTCCGCCAGAGTGGAAGCTAATTAATGCCGCTAAAAACGATTCAAGCGATTTTATCCAATTTTCTGGGAGTTCGTTTGGTTTCTCGGGTAGAAACGGATTCTTACCTGCTAACCAAACCGATAAATCTCGGATATCGAGTTTAATGGGTAAACGAACAGGTGATTCTCTGTGCATTTTTGGTAATTTTAGTATTTCTTCCTTCTTATTAAGTAACCTAAGGCGGTGAACTTGGCAAACATATTGCGTTATCGTTGATTTTCCTTGACCAGGAGCTCCTTCTATAACTGCATAGGGAACAATTTTTTGCAACGCATGGTGAAGCAACATAGTCGCCGCCCCAAAAGTTGACCCCTCTTTTTCAAATAAGAATGATGGTTGAACAAAATTAGAATTATAGTGCAATGGTTTTCGGACGTTCCCCGAGTTACTGAATTCCGAGGAAATCAAGCAATCATATTCTATATCTCTGAATAAAAGATTCAAAGAGTTTTGAGTCTCATGAAGAGTAGATCTTTGAGTAAATGAAATTGGAACATCTACAAAAAGTTCCATTAAATTGTTTTGAAGCTCTATTTGTTTAAATTTGAGTTGCTCCTCGGATTGGAATTGCTCTTGGACAAATGCATGAATGGCTTTGGCCCTGCGATTGTTATCTGCGGATTTATTTTGTTCTACTAATAAATGGATAAAATCAACACCGCTCATTAATTCAGGATAAACCCATTTGATTCCCCAGGCATTATCTAACTTAATGTTGAGTTCGTCTCGCCACATACAATAAGCCGGAATTGGCACATATTTTTTAAGCAATTCATTGGCCTTTTGAATGGTTCCAGAATTAGGGTGAGCAGTTCCTTTTTGATTAGTAATTATTATGTATTCTTTTGCTCCCTTTAAAACTTGTTTATTTACCTTTGGTAGTTCTTTTGTGAGGATTTCTTTAAGCCATTCAATTGGATGTTCGTTATATTTTTGAGTTCGAACAAATTTTACCTGAAAAAGTATATATTTATCGTTATTTCCCAAATAACTTAATGCATCACGACCACCATCTGGTTGAGCGACTGGAATACATTGAATATTCGGGTAATCTTTAGCTATCAACGCTTGACAAAATTGTTGGAATCTTTCGGGATCTAAGTTTTCGTAAGGATGATCCATTCGCCTATCTCCAGTCAACATTTTAATAAGTCAAATAAAACTAAATCTAATGTTATGAGCAAATTTTACAATTATAAATATAACAAGTCAAGAAAATAGCGAAATAAATAGTTCCATTCTAAAATTACACGCATTGGTATTTAAGCTAAATTCCCGAGAGACATCGAATTACAGGGGAATCTTTGGTAGTAATTTAGGCACGATTCAACATTTAACATAAAAAAGGAAAGGAAGTTAATAATATCAAACAAAAGCCAATTTTGCATTTTCGAAACTGGGCGGTTGAGGGTTCGAATCCTTTCATCTCGCCACCAACCCCACCTATTATCTCCCGTAGAAGAATCTGGGCGGCCTTAACTCCAGCCAGACATCGTCGCAGGCTTTCGTTTCTTCCGGGCTTAGTTTGACGTCCAGCGCTCCCAGGTTCTCGGCCAGCTGCGCCGCGGAGGAGGCCCCGACAATGGCGGAAGCAATCCCCGGGTTCCCCAGTACCCAGGCAAGCGCAAACTGCGCCGGCTTGCGGTTGTTGGCCGCGGCGATTTTTTTGAGGTGTTCCACGGCGTTGAAATTGACCGGCGACCAGTACCGCTCCCGGTAAACCGGATTCTGCCCGAAGCGGGTATCGGTAGGCGGGGGCTGATTGCCGTTGTGCTTGCCGGTGAGCAGCCCGCCGGCCAGCGGATTATAGACCACCACCCCGACACCTTCGTCGGCACAGGTCGGCAGGAGTTCGGCCTCGATATCGCGGGTGATGAGGTTGTAGACGGTCTGGATGCAGTCGAACCGCGCCAGATTACGCTGCTCGCTGACCGCCAGCGCCCGCACCAGCTGCCCGGCGCGGTAATTGGAACAGGCGGCATAGCGCACCTTGCCCTGCTGCACCAGGGAATCGAACGCCCGCAGCGTTTCCTCGATGGGCGTGGTGGGGTCCGGATGATGGGCGTAATAGATGTCCAGATAATCGGTGCCGAGGCGCCGCAGGCTGTTTTCGACGGCCTGCAGGATGTGTTCCCGCGAGAGGCCGGCGTCGTTGGGGCCTGGGCCCTGTTTGCTGGCCACTTTAGATGCCAGCACCACCGCATGGCGTTTGTTTTTGAGGGCTTTGCCGACGATTTCCTCCGAGCGGCCGCCGGCATAGCCGTCCGCGGTGTCGAAGGAGTTGATGCCCTTTTCGAAGGCTAAATCCATGATTTTCATTGACTCAGCCTCGTCCACCTGCTGTCCGAAAATCATCGTGCCTAGCGTGATTTCGGAGATTTTGAGACCTGTTCTGCCCATTTTTTTGTACTGCATATTAGACTCCTTGTTTATTTTGTCCCTTCTTCACACTGTCGTTCTTGAGGTCGGCAGACCGAAATACTTTTACTTTTCGAGTAAAAGTACCATACCCTGATCGGGAATCTTGAGTCCGAAGACGAAATACTTTCGACCTTAAGTCGAAATGTACATCTCACATCATTCTATAATTGACCAGGGTCTGCTAATGTTAATTGAAGCATTTCATTCTCGACTACAAAAGTATCTCCATTCTGGCGGATGGCTGAGGCCGCAGCCGAAGTACTTTGCTAAACAAACGTACCAGAATCTACAGTCTGAAATGGATACCGGACTGCGCCGGTATGGAGATTAGGAGATTGCGGGCGTACATTTCAACTGCGGTTGAAAGTATTTCGTTTAATACTCAAGGTTCGAAACCCGCCCCTACAGATTAAACTCCTTTTCAGACATCTCCCCCTTTCGCGAAAGGGGGATTAAGGGGGATTTTCTTTTCCAAGTCTATTTTTTAGCATTCTCAGATTACTTTTTCTGGATTCCTGCCTCCGCAGGAATGACAAGGGTCTTTTCTAACTCCCATAAAACACGCGCGGGGGACGCAGTTCCTTCCAGACCTCGTCGCAGGCTTTCTTTTCTTCATCGCTGAGCTTGATATCCACCGCTTTGACGTTGTCCTCGAGCTGTTTGGCCGAAGAAGCCCCGACCACTGCCGAGCTGACCACCGGGTTGTTGATAATCCAGGCCAGGGCGAATTGCACCAGGCTGCGGCCGTGGTCTTCGGCGACTTTCTTCAGTTCCGCCACGGCTTTAAAATTGGCCGGCGACCAGTATAGTTCCTGTTCCCTTTTGCCCGTCCTTTCCCGTCCGAAGCGGTTGTCCGCCGGCGGGGGCTGGTTGGGGTCGTATTTGCCGGTCAGGAACCCGGCGGCCAGCGGATTGAAAACCGTCACGCCGACACCCTCGGCGGCGCAGCAGGGCAGTAATTCATATTCGACATCGCGGGTGAGCAGGTTATAAACCGACTGGATGCAGTCGTACCGGGCGAGGTTGTTTTTATCGCTGACCCAGAGCGATTTCGTCAATTGCCAGGCGCGGATGTTGGAGCAGGCGACATAGCGCACTTTCCCCTGCTGCACCAGATGGTCGAATGCCCGCAGCGTTTCCCCGATGGGGGTGGCATAATCCGGGGTATGCGCATAATAAACATCGATGTAATCCGTGCCCAGTCGTTTCAGGCTGGCTTCAACTCCCTGGATAATATGCTCGCGGGACAGGCCGGAATCGTTGGGGCCGCGGCCGCCGCGGTGCCCGATTTTGGTAGCCAGAACCACCGATTGCCGTTTGTTTTTGATGGCTTTCCCGACAATTTCCTCCGACTTGCCGAGTCCGTAGGCGTCCGCCGTGTCGAACATGTTGATGCCCTTTTCAAAGGCTAAATCCAGTGTTTTGATGGCTTCTTCTTCACCGACCTGGGTACCGAAAAACATCGTCCCGATGCTCATCGCGGAAATTTTGAGGCCCGTCCGGCCCATCTGTTTGTACTGCAATTTTGAACTCCTTCATAAATTATTTACCTGGATTCCAGATCAGGTCGGGAATGACAATGGTGTTTATTGCCCCTCTCTCTGACTCTCTCCCACGGCGGAGCGAGAGGACTAACCGAGGGAAAACAGCTTCAAGCAAAGCTTGAAGCTGTTTTCTTTTCATTGTCATTATCGGGCTTGACCCGATAATCCAGAGATTTCGGGCATCATCAGAAGTGCATCGTTCTTTATTAGTAAATATTTCGCCTGCACTTTGCCTCAAGTTTACTCTAATAACAGCGTTTTAGGCAACAACCACGGAGGGAATTAGGGATAAATAATACAATAATTGGCATCAGTTCATCAGTAGGGGAGGGTTTAGTCGTAGACGTAACCCTCCCGCCCCGGTCACTCATCTTTTACCTAAACTGACCGCAGCCTGTTTACAGCTCTAAAAAGGTCCAAAATACCCACTTCCACTGCCAGAAGTCCGTCTCAGGCGGATGACGTGGCAATCTCACGATAAAAAACTGCTCGCAGATTATTTATTTGTATGTCGATATTAGTATTTCGGATTTTCTTGATTATTGAATCTTGATTCTTGATTATTTCGTAAGAGGGGGGTGACAAAATCCCCTTGACACCTCTTCCTTTCCCCGGTGTACAATAATCGCACACTCGGGCGCGGTCCGCCTCAGGCGGATAAAATACTTTCTATCGCCCATAGGTGGAAGTACTCAGCCGAAGCCATATTTATGACTTTAGTAAAAAAGTATCTTTGGCCGGTTGTTAATTATTTTGCTTTAGTAAATTGGGGGAAAATGGGTGTTTAGTAAAACAAATCAGGCACGTTCACACCTAATGCAAATATTTGGTTCTGAAAAACAAATATCGTGTCTGCCCGCGCACAAAAACTCCATAAATACACTGGAAAACGAATCAGCTTCAAAATCGATAATTGATTTTAACGTTATGGTAAATAAAGGCCGTTTTTAGCCTCAAACCCAGGGGCGGATAATTTTTAAAATTTCACTTTTTACAAAACGAATCAGGCTCAATTCCGCAGACGTATGCCGGAGCGATGCGTAGGGAACGGAGTGAACATGTACCTTAACAATAGAATACTCTGTCATTCTGAGATACGAAGTACCGAAGAATCTAGTTTTTAAAAATATTATATTTAGTATTTCGATATTAGGATTTATTTGGAGCTTGGAATTTATCAGGCTAAATTCCTGCCTCCGCGGGAATGACAATATGCGGGCTGTTGTATAATACTTGCAGGTAATATCATGAAAAAAGAAAACAAAATGCCTCCGGTGTGCGAGGCTTATCTGGACATTGAGACGACGGGACTGTCCCCATCCGGCAGCGAAATCACTGTCATCGGCATCCACATATGCAAGGGGGACGAAGAGACTTTCGTGCAGCTGGTGGGGCGGGACATTGACGCGGACAGCCTGCTTGAGGCCCTGGAAGGCGTACAGGTCCTCCACACTTATAACGGCCACCGCTTCGACCTGCCTTTCATCCACCGTAAGCTCGGCGTGAACCTGGAAGAGATATTTGCCCACCGCGACCTGATGTATGACTGCTGGCGGAACAACCTGCGCGGCGGCTTGAAATCGGTGGAATGCCAGCTCGGCATTGACCGGGATTCCGTGGGGATTGACGGTCTGGAAGCCGTGCGGCTGTGGTGGCGTTATGTAGAGACTTTCGACCTGGACGCGCTGAACGTCCTGCTGAAATACAACAAAGAAGACGTGCAGAACCTGAAGGTTTTAAAAGAGAAACTGAAATAAAAGTTGACAGCCATTAGCTTTCGGCTGTCAGCTTTTAGTACATTGCTTGACGAAATATTAGGCTTTGGCTTTTTCGGGGGAACTGAAGAGTTTTTTCCACCAGGCTACTTTCTTGGGAGTTTCGGCGGCTTTATTTTCGGTTTTACCGGGCGGCAGCTGTTTTTGCGCCTGCTGCAGCAGGACATGCAGTTCCTGGACTTCGCGGCGGCGCGAGTCCAGTTCATTTTCCAGAATTGAAATGGTCTTCAGCATCGCGTCAATCGTGGCGGCGCTGTCTTCTTTTTCCTGATTTTCTACCGGCGCCGGGAGAGCGTCTTCCGGGATTTCCACCATGTAGATTTCGCCGTGCGGCGAGGGCACCTTATGGGCATTCAACTCACCCTTGGCAATCCGCCTGCGTATGCTGTCGATGGACATGCCTAAGCATCTCGCGGCTTCCGCAATCGTTACTTCCTGAACCGGTTTGGTTTTTAGTTCTGTCGTCATGATGATTCTGTAACCTCCATTGATTACCTCTACTATAATTCTAAGGCACTTTTTTGAGGTTTCAAGTGTTTTTTTTCATTTGCATAGACAGAACACAGGCGGCGCTTAAGCAATCTCCGGGCAAAAAAATACACTGCCCGATTTCTCAGGCAGTGTATTTTCGAGGTTGTTTAACCGCGGTTGATTTTTATACCTGGTCGCGATAGGATTTGCGTTTCTTGGGTGCTTTCTTGGGGTTAACCAGTTTATCGGCGTTCTTCATCAGTTTTTCGAGTAAAGTATCGAATTTGGCCAGTTCTTCTTTGGTGAAGACGGCGGTCAATTTTTCAAATAAGACCAGACTGCCCTTGGTCGAAAAAGCCAGTTTTTCTTTTCCCTTGGGGGTCATGACCGCCCAGACCAGACGCCGGTCGGTGGTATCGCGGATTTTCTTGACCAGGCCCTTCTCTTCCATCCGGTCGAGAATCGTGCTCAGGGTATTGGTGTTCTTGTCCAGTAATTTGGCCATTTCTGTCGCGTTGGCGTTGTCACCCAGTTTTTTCATGACGAGCAAGACGAGGAACTGCTGATAGGAGAGGCCGCGCATCTTGATGAGGCCGCTGTCGGCATACCGGGTGATTAACCCGCCGGTATGATACCAGTTAATCCAGATTCTGTGTTGAATGTCCCCATGATCAAATATTTCTTTCATTTTCCACCACCATTTTTATTTTCTAGTACCATTACTTTAGTACTATTTTGGTACTAGAGATATTGTACCCCAAAACAAAACATTTTTCAAAAAGAACAATAAGGGGTGATTACTAGAGGTATCTTTCACTGTAATTAGTATCAGGTGTGAATCAAGAAATTTGTCAAAATAAGAAAATAAATTTGCTTGGGGACTCTGTGGAATATGTAAAATCTTTGTAAAATATCGGAAAATAATTAATTTTCGGTCAAAATTATTTATTTTAAGCCGGCGATAAAAAGCCAGGACCAGGCCAGTGCGATGCCGATGGCACCGCCGACAATAACCTCAAACGGCGTGTGTCCCATCAATTCCCGCAGGTCGGCTTCAATTTTGACCATCGGCTCTTTTCTTTTCAATTCCAGTATGATTCTGTTCAATACCACCGACTGCTGCCCGACCGATTGACGCACCCCGGCGGCGTCATAAGTCACTACCAGCGCAAAAATCACGGCGATGGCGAAATAGGCCGAACCCAAACCGTCTTTCATGCCGGCTGCTGTCGCCAGGGCGCAGACCATTGCCGAATGGGCGCTGGGCATGCCGCCGCTGCTGATAAAGAAACTCAGGTCAAGTCCTTTCCCCTGTGAAACGGCAATCAGCATCTTCACCAGCTGGGCTAATGTCCAGGCGCACAGCGGGATAATCAGCACCCAGTTCGTAATCAGGTCATATAGCATTGATTAGCAACTTCCTTCCCATTTGTTATCCCTGACTGGTAATGGCGCGGCTGTTCCACAATTTGCGGTCGGCAATATCGCGGTCAAAAAGCAGCCGGTAAAAAATGACTTTACCCATCGACTCGTTTTTACTCAATTCGGTGCGCCGCCCGATAGCCCTGGCCAGTAAACCAATGATACACATGCCGGCGAAACCGCAGGTGACGGCCACTTTGTCTTCCACTCCCAGCGGTCCGGTGAAGAAGTATGCCAGGAACGGAAACGAAACAAATACACAAACGACGCCCAGGGCGACCTGTTTAAACGGCGCGAAGAATAAATACGGTGCGATCAGTGCGATCAACCCCATTTGCCAGGAAAACAGGGTCATCACGCCCAGCGTTACAAAAACGCCGCGGCCGCCGCTTTTAAATTTGAGATATATGGACCAGTCATGCCCGAGAATCGCACATATCCCGATAATTACCTGGTAAACCGGGGCAACGACGAAGATATACCGGGCCAGAAAGACTACCAGCGCTCCTTTGCCGATATCAAAAAGGGCGACCGGAATTGTCAGCCATTTGGGACCGCCGGCGTTTAAAACATTCGCCGCACCCACTTTCCCGGTGCCGACTTTACGGATATCCTTCCCCTGCGACCATTTAATTGCCAGATAACCGGCCGGGACCGAGCCCAGCAGATAGGCTCCGAGCGCCATTAAGATAAATTTAATTTCCGTCATCGCAACAACCTTGTGCTAAGCAGTTTTTATCCCTCTTTGCTCCGCCATGGAAATAAATTGCTCAATAAAATGCATCGGGACATCCGTGCCGCCAATCGTGATTTCGGCGGCGGAGTCGATGCCGTGATAGTCTGTGCCACCGGTTGGTGCCATGCCGTACTTTTTAGCGAGGTTCAGCAGGTTGTTGGTTTCCGCCGGCAGGTAACCGGCATAATAGACTTCCATTCCCGCCAGTCCCAAAGGTTTTAATTCCCGGATTACGGTCTCCGGGTTTGTGGTGGTAAAGGGATGGGCCAGCACCGGCAAACCGTGAACTTTAAGTATCAGCTGCACCGCCGCGGCCGGGGTTAGCTTTTCCCGCGCGACATAGGCCGGACAATCCCGTCCGATATATTTTGTAAAAGCTTCTTTGAAAGAAGAAATATACCCTTTTTCCAGCAGGGCCTGGGCGACATGCGCCCTACCCAGCGCGCCGTTTCCGGCAATCTGTTTTACTCTGGCCAACTCGACATCACAGCCGAGTGCTTTTAGTTTCGCTACCATTTTTTCGGCCCTTTCGGTCCGCGAATTACGCATCCGCGCCAGGCTGGACCGGAATTCCCCGTTGTCATAGTCTATAAAATATCCTAGCATATGGATTTCGCCGCTGGTAGTATCGGTGCTCAGTTCCACGCCTGGAATCAGTTTCAATGCCGGAAATTCCTGTAACGCTGCGAGGGCAGGCTCCAAGCCGTCCACCGTATCGTGGTCGGTGAGCGCCATCACGGTTAAATTGGCCGCCGCCGCCAGACGCACGATTTCTGCCGGGCTGTAACGGCCGTCCGAGGCATTGGAATGGATATGCAGGTCAGCTTTCGCCATTATTCTGTTTCCCGCTGCAGACGCTCGATACTGACGGCTTTCCCGGTCTGTTCATCGACTCTGACCAATATCGCGTTGAGTACGCTTTTTCCGGCGGTGACCGATACCCGGTACGGCAGCATCGTCAGGAAATGTTCGAGCACTTTTTCCGGTTCATCGCCAATAACCGATTCGATAGGGCCGGTTAATCCAATATCGGTGACATAAGCCGTGCCGCCGGCCAGTATCCTGGAATCAATCGTGCCGACATGAGTATGCGTGCCCAGCACGGCGCTGACCCTCCCGTCGAGATAGCGCCCCAGCGCCATTTTCTCCGAGGTGGCTTCGGCATGAAAATCCACGACAATTACCCGCGGTTTTTCCGCCAGCTGCGCCAGCAGCGCGTCCATCGCGCGGAAAGGACAATCGTAGTTATCCATAAACGTCCGCCCGATGAGGTTAACCACCAGCACGCCGTTTTTAATCACCCATCCTTTACCGGGGACACCGGGAGGATAGTTCAACGGCCTGATCAGGGGCATGTCGCCGTCCAGACAGGGCAAAATAGATTTTTGCGCCCAGACATGGTTCCCCGAAGTCAGGACGTCAGCCCCGGCTTTGAACAGTTCTGCCGCCGTTTCCGGCGTCACGCCGAGGCCGTGGGCGCTGTTTTCGGCGTTAACAATCGTCAGGTCTACCCCGTATTCCTGCCGGATTTGTGGCAAAAACGTATTCAGCACCTGCCGTCCCGGTTTGCCGATGACGTCTCCGATTGCGAGTATCAGCATTAATTCCCCTGTTTCCTACTTCGCAAAATCAACTGCGCGGGTTTCCCTGACCACGGTGACTTTAATCTGACCGGGGTATTCCATTCCCTCTTCAATCTTCTTGACGATATCCCGGGCCAGTCGCATTGCGCCCAGGTCATCAATTTCCTCCGGCTTGACCAGTATTCTGACCTCGCGGCCGGCCTGAATCGCGAATGATTTCTCGACACCGGTGAAACTGTTGGCGATATCTTCCAGCGATTTGAGCCGCTTCAGATAGCTTTCCAGTGATTCTCTTCTGGCGCCCGGCCGCGCGCTGCTGATGGCATCGGCGGCGGATACGATATAACCCCAGGTGCTGGTATTGGGCGTTTCGAAATGATGCTCGGCGATGCCCATCACCACCTCAGGAGATTTTTCCCATTGTTTGACTAAATCGGCGCCGATGGCCGCATGGGTGCCTTCAACTTCACGGTCCACCGCTTTACCGATGTCATGCAGCAAACCGGCTTTTTTCGCAATCATGGGATTTGCGCCCAGTTCGGAGGCAATCATTTGGGCCATAAACGCCACTTCGATGCTGTGATGCAGGACGCTCTGGCCGTAACTGGTGCGGTACTTTAACCGCCCGAGTAACCTGATTAATTCGGGGCGCAAACCCTGCACTCCAACCTGATAAGCGGCCTGTTCGCCGGCGGTCTGGATGCTGGCGTTGACTTCTTCCTCGGCTTTTTTCACGACTTCTTCAATCCGCGCCGGATGGATACGGCCGTCCAGAATGAGTTTGGTCAGTGCGATACGGGCGACTTCGCGGCGCACCGGGTCGAAGCTGGATAGCGTGACCGCTTCCGGGGTATCGTCCACAATCAGGTCCACGCCGGTGGCCTGTTCCAACGCGCGGATGTTGCGGCCTTCCCGCCCGATAAGTCTGCCTTTCATCTCATCGCTGGGGATGGGGACACTGGTGGCAGTGGTCTCGGAGACGATTTCCGAGGCGCTGCGCTGGATGGTCTGGGCCAGGATTTCCTGGGACCTCAGGTCGGCTTCCGCTTTGATTTTTATTTCCCATTCGTGCAGGCGGCGGGAGGCTTCGCCTTTCATTTCGGATTCAATACTCTGCAGCAGCATTTCTTTGGCCTGGTCGACGGACATGCCGGAGATGATTTCCAGTTGTTTTAGTTCTTTGCCTTTTGCCTCTTCAATCTGCGCCTGCAAATTGTCCAGGGATTTTTCCCGGTTGGCTAAGGCCCTTTCCCGCTGCCCGATGCCTTCCAGCTTATGCTCCAGGTTTTCGGTCTTGGAAAGCAGCCGGTTTTCCTGCCGCTGTAATTCCAGGCGGCGTTCCTTGTATTCGGCATCTGCGGTCGTCCGGACTTTGTCTGCATCCACTTTGCCCTGTTCGATAATTTTTTTCGCTTCTTCCCGCGATTCAATGATTGTGCGGTTCACTTTCCGCTGGGTAACACGAAGGAGGCGGTTGACCGCCATATTGCGGTTGAAGAAAATGATTGCGCCGCCTAAAACAACCCCGATAATCAGCACGGCAACTAATAAGATGGCTGTTAATACATTTGACATATTTACACCCCACTTTCCCGGTAAACTGCCTTGGAATTAATCATTATTACTACCCGGTTCTTTCGTTTCCTGCCAGAGTTTTTTCACGGTCTGATTTATCACCGTATAGCTGAAGCCGCGCCGTTTCAGGTAATCGCCCAAGCGGCGGCGAAAGACTTCATAATCCTGATTGGGCAGGTGCTGCGCTTTGTGCAGGGCGGCCTGATAAGCGGCTTGCATATCGTCCGAATCATCGGTTACTTCTTTGATGATTTCGTCGGCCACACCCTTCTTTTTCAGCTCCAGCCTGGTCAGCCGCCGGCTGCGCGGCTTGAAAGTTTCTCTGTTTTCCTTCCAGAACCGGGCGAAGGCAGTATCATCCAGTAAATTCTGCTCCTTTAATTTATTTATTATTATTTCAATTTTAGAATCTTCTAATCCACGGCGGTGCAGCCGGTCTCTCATCTCCGTTTCGCTGCGCGGCCGGTAACTGAGGAACCGGTAGGCAATATTCATGCCCCGGGACAAACCGGCGTCTTCCGTCAGTTCCTGTATATTGTTTTCGGAAATTTCCTCCCCGACTTTCAGCCCTTTTTGGGTTACCGTTTCCGTATCTATTTTGGCGGCAAACTTACCGTCCAGAAACACATTTACCTGTTCCCCGCTGCGCTTATTCGCTTTTAGCGCGGTAATCTTACTCATTTTCAGTTACCTGATTAAAACACAAAAGCTGAGGTCTAGACCTCAGCTTCTATTTCCGTTTACCAGTTATCTATGACTTTGTGAAATTAATTCACTGGTCTTTGGGCGCTTCTTGTACGCCTGGTAAGGCTGAGGCTCGGACCTGCTGCTCTATCTCTTTTGCAATCTCAGGTTTTTGGATCAGGAAAGTTTTAGCGTTTTCCCTTCCCTGTCCCAGACGAGTATCACCCCAGGAGAAAAAAGCACCGGACTTTTTGATCAGCCCCAGCTCAACCCCTAAATCAATCAGGTCGCCTTCACGGCTAATGCCGTGGTCAAACATAATATCGAATTCAGCGGTCCTGAACGGCGGCGCCACTTTGTTCTTCACAATTCTGGCTTTGACCCGGTTACCGACTGCCACCTCGCCCTGTTTAATCGTTTCACTGCGGCGCAAGTCAATTCTGACCGAGCTGTAAAACTTCAGGGCCCGCCCGCCGGGTGTTACCTCGGGATTACCAAAAACGATACCGACCTTCTCTCTTAACTGGTTGATAAAAATTACTGCTGTTCCGGATCTGCCAATCGCCACGGCCAGCTTTCTCAGCGCCTGTGACATCAGTCTCGCCTGCAAGGCTACCTGACTGTCACCCATCTCGCCTTCAATCTCAGCGCGCGGCACCAGGGCGGCAACACTGTCAACTACGATAACATCCACAGCTCCACTTCGGACTAAAGCTTCGCAAATCTCCAGGGCTTGTTCGCCGGTATCGGGTTGGGAAATCAGCATGTCGTCAATTTTGACTCCCAGATGCCCGGAATAGACAGGGTCCAGAGCGTGTTCCACGTCAATGTAAGCAGCGACTCCCCCTGTCTTCTGCGCTTCTGCAATAATGTGCAGGGCCAGCGTGGTTTTACCGGTGGATTCGGGACCGTAGATTTCGATGATGCGTCCCCTGGGTATGCCCCCAATCCCGAGAGCGATGTCCAACGAAATAGAGCCGGTGGAAATGATCCCCGCGGCTGCCACGGTGGTCGATTCCCCCAGCTTCATAATTGAGCCTTTGCCAAACCTTTTTTCTATCTGGCTGATGGCTAGCTCGAGCGCCTTAGTTCTTTCTCCGGTGGTCATATTCGTCTTACATAATGATAACATGAACAATCATTAAAAACAATACTTATTTGGTACAAATGTTCGTTTCAAACGGTTTCGGAAAAATATTTATTCTGCGCGTAGAAATACAGCCCGCTATGATTGAATTTATTATATTATTGTTGATACAATACCCGCGTGATTATCATTTCAAATAAAGGGGATAAGGGCAAATGCCGGTTGCCGATTTAATCTTCCGCAACGCCGATGTTTTCACCCTCGACCCGCAGCGGCCGCAGGCTGATTTTGTCGCGGTGTGGGATGGAAAAATCCAGTTTGCCGGCGCTAAAGATTCTCTAAATAATTTCACCGGACCGGGCACTAAATTTGTGGATTGTGCCGGAAAAACGCTGCTGCCGGGTTTTAACGACGCGCACTGTCATATTTTTTCTTTTTTAAGGAAGCTAACATCCATTGACCTCGGTGCGCCCCAGATTAAGTCTATCGCGGATATCCAGTCAGCAATAAAAGCAAAGGCAGCGAAAACGCCGCCCGGCGAATGGATTACCGGCACGGATTACAACGAGTTCTATTTAACGGAAAAGCGCCACCCTACGCGCTGGGAAATTGACGAAGTTGCGCCGGATAATCCGGTGATGCTCACGCACCGTTCATTGCACGGCTGCGTGCTGAACAGCCGGGCACTGGCGCTGGCCGGTATCACCATCGAGACGCCGGAGATGCCGGGGACGATGATTGACCGGGATGCGGCCAGAGGCGGCGAACCGAACGGTTTCCTGGCGGAGATGGTGGGATATATCCGGGAACATGTGATGCCGCCGATTTCGGGAAAGGAATTAATCGCGGCAATCAAACTAGCGAACGCGGAATATCTCTCGCAGGGCATCACTTCGCTGCAGGACGCCACTTACGTTAACGACCTGAAAAGATGGCATAAATATCAGGAATTCAAAGAAAAAGGTATCCTGCAAAGCCGGGTTTATATGATGACAGGATTGGACAACCTTAATGAATTTCGAAATACGGGTCTGGGATTTGGGGCCGGTGATGAAAATTTGCGGCTCGGCGCAGTCAAAATTATACCGACCCTAATTGGCGAAAAAATGCACCCTGCACCGGAGGAATTAAATGCCCTGGTACTGCAAACCCACCGGGCCGGTTTTCAACTGGCAATCCATGGCGTCCAGGCTCAAATGGTAGATGCAATTATTTGCGCTTACGAATATATGCAGTCAGTCACGCCTGATTTTCACGGCCGGCGGCACCGCCTCGAACACTGCTCCGAATGCCCCCCGCCGCTGATGGACCGACTGAAAAACCTCAATCCCGTCGTGGTCACCCACCCTTCTTTTACTTACTTCAGCGGGGACCGTTACCTGGCGACAGTAGAAAAAGACGTCATCCCCTGGCTTTACCGGACCGGCACGCTGGTGAAAAGCGGTTTGACGGTAAGCGCCGGTTCCGATTCCCCGATTGTTCCCAACAGCCCGGTCATGGGCATCTACGGCGCGGTTACCCGTTTGACAGCTTCCGGGCAAATGTTGAATCACGCCGAAAAAATGACTGCCGCCGAAGTAATAAAAATGTACACTATCAATGCCGCATATGCATCCCACGAAGAAACCATCAAAGGTACCATTTCCCCCGGTAAACTGGCAGATATGGTGCTGCTCTCCGCTAACCCCACCAAGGTATCAGCTGCAGAAATTAAAGATACCCAAGTGCAGATGACCGTCATCGGCGGGAAGGTGGTCTGGGGAGGTTAAAGATGGGCAGATTCTGTTATCCTGCAAAAGCCACGTGCGCAACTACAGTGAATGAATTGAAGCGATATCAGTTTAATAGATTCGCATGCATTCACTTCGTTCCAGGACGTGAAAAAGAAGCGCCCCGTGAATTTCACGGGGCGCTTTGTGCAACTATTATGAGCTAATTACTTTATTCGGCGTCGTTGTCCAGCGCATCGCCGGTGTCAATGTCCGCTTCGTCTTCCTCATCAATATCCGCATCGGCTTCGTCCTCTTCATCAATGGACATGTCGAGTTTTTCTTCCGGTTCGACGGCAATTTCTTCGTCCATCTTATCCAGCACCTGTTCCAGGGCGGCCACCGGCGCCGGGACCATTTCCTCCAGCGGCTTGTAGCGTGCGGGAATCAGACGCCCGATGATGACGTTTTCCTTCAGGCCGATGAGTCTGTCCGTGGCCCGTTTGATGGAGGCTTCGGTCAGAATCTTGGTCGTCTCCTGGAAGGACGCGGCGGCCAGCCAGCTGCTGGTGCTAAGCGCGGCCCGGGTGATGCCTAACAGCACCGGATGGGCCGTGGCGGGTTCGCCGCCCTCTGCCAAGACCTTAGCGTTGATATCTTCATACTGGAAGCGGTTCGTCAGTTCGCCGGGAATCAGCTCGGTATCGCCGGAAGAATCCGTGCGTACTTTGGACAACATCTGGCGGACGATGGTTTCAATATGCTTGTCGTTAATCGTGACACCCTGGGACCGGTAAACCTTGAGGACTTCATCCACCAGGTACCGCTGCACGGCCTCTTTACCGGAAATGTTCAGGATGTCCTGCGGGTTCAACTGGCCTTCGGTCAGCTGCTGTCCGGCCGCAACCTTCGCGCCGTTCTGGACGCGCAGTCTGGTGGCGGATGAAACATGGTAAACACGCTCGTCTTTTTCTTCGTAGGTTATCGTCATTTTTCCGTTGGCGATATTTACTTTGCCGGCAACCGGGGAAATCAGTGCCTGATTTTCATCTGGGGCCGCCACTGCCTTGGCTTCTTTGTCCGCCTTGGCTTTAGCTTTATCTACGGGCGGGCTCGCCAGCACCATGCCGATTTCCACCTGCTGTCCGTTCTTGACAGCCGGTTTCCAGCCGGCCGGGATTTCACGTTCATCGCTGAACGTTTCGCTGCTGGTCACTTTGATGGTTTGTCCGTCATCGGTTTCGGTGATTTCAACCACGCCGTTGATTTCAGACAGTATCGCCTGGTTCTTCGGCGTTCTGGCTTCGAAAAGCTCTTCGACTCTGGGCAGACCGGTCGTGATATCCAACCCGACCACACCGCCGGTGTGGAAGGTTCTCAGCGTCAGCTGGGTACCGGGCTCACCGATACTTTGCGCCGCGATGATACCGACAGCGGTATTCATACCGATGATGTTGCCGCGTGCCAGGTCGCGGCCGTAGCACCTCTGGCAGACACCCTGCTTGGCCTGACAGGTCAGCGGGGAACGGATATTAACGCTCTTGATGCCGGCGGCGGCAATCTGAGCGGCCTTTTTATCGTCAATTTCCTGGTTGCGCTCTACGATGATTTCGCCCGTTTTCGGGTCAACCACGTTGCTGGCAGCCAAACGTCCGACGATACGCTCGCTGAGGCTCGGTAATAAGCCTTTCTCTTCAGTCTCAT
>Ga0182027_10005023_pt1 | contig 20242 bp, 18 predicted proteins | sample 712E1DmetaG_FD_121300 | JGI IMG/M metagenome (GOLD analysis project Ga0182027, IMG submission 121300) | Permafrost microbial communities from Stordalen Mire, Sweden - 712E1D metaG (Illumina Assembly) | ecosystem: Environmental > Terrestrial > Soil > Wetlands > Permafrost | place: Sweden...
TTATGGCTAACATTCTTGGTGGTTTAAAACCAACCGCACTATGGAAAAATTTTGAGGATATCTGCAAGATTCCTCATCCGTCAAAACATGAAGAAAAAATCAGAGAATTTGTCCTGAGCTGGGCTAAAGAACACAAACTTGATCATCAGGTGGATGAAGTAGGTAATGTGATTGTCCGAAAACCAGCCACTGCCGGGATGGAAAGCAGAAAAGGAATTGTACTACAGGCACACCTTGACATGGTTCCGCAAAAAAACAACGACACCCCTCATGATTTTCTGAAAGATTCCATCATTCCCCGCATTGATGGCGAATGGGTAAAAGCTACAGGAACCACATTGGGCGCTGATAACGGAATGGGTATGGCTGCAGCTATGGCCGTATTTGAAGCTACAGATCTTGCGCATGGTCCATTAGAAATGCTGCTGACCGTGGATGAAGAAACAGGTATGACCGGTGCTTTCGGACTTAAAGGCGGTCTGCTAAAAGGAGATATCCTTATGAATCTTGACACAGAAGAAGAAGGTGATTTATGTGTGGGATGTGCCGGTGGTACCAATGCAAATATAAAATTCAATTATACTGAAGAACCTGTTCCTGCTGATGTACAGGCATACGTAGTCAAAGTAATGGGATTAAAAGGTGGCCACTCCGGTGTGGATATTCATCTGGAAAGAGGTAATTCAAATAAATTACTGAATCGCATACTTTGGTTTGCTAATAATAACTTTGGATTACGTCTGGCATCCATCGATGGCGGTAGCCTTCGTAATGCTATACCCCGTGAATCAAGTGCAGTAATTACATTACCTAAAGCTTCCACAGATGCTTTTTTGAAATTTGTGAAAGAATTTACTATGACAGTAACCCATGAATATAAAAATGTGGAAACAGATTTGGCAGTAAGCGCTGAACCATGCGATAAACCTGCATTCCTGATTGATAATAAAACCACTAAGAATTTATTGAATGCCATTTATGCTACTCCTAACGGTGTGATGCGTATGAGTCAGGATATGAAAGGCTTGGTGGAAACTTCCACGAATCTGGCTATTGTAAAATCAGAGAACAAAGTGATTGACGTGCAGTGCCTCCTTCGCAGTTCTGTTGATAGTGCAAAAGAAGATCTTGAAAACATGTTTGCAGGTGTTTATGCAATGGCAGGTGCAGAGTATGTGTTCGACGGGAAATATCCCGGCTGGAAACCCAATATGGATTCCCCGATATTAAAGGAAATGCTGGCAGCCTACGAAAAACAATTCGGCAATAAACCTCATATTGGTGCTATTCATGCAGGCCTTGAATGTGGATTATTGGGAGGTGTTTATAAAAACTGGGATATGATTTCCTTTGGGCCTACTATCAATTTCCCTCACTCTCCAGATGAAAAGGTAAATATTCCTTCGGTAGAGAAATTCTGGGCATTTCTGATAGAAACCCTGAAAAACGCACCAAAGAAATAGGTTGACGCGGGCGGGCAAGCCCGCCCGCGAATACTAATTCCTAATAAAATTCGAAATAAATTTGGAGTTAAAGATATTTTTTATACTTTTGCACTCCCAAAATATGATTAACGATGAAAAGAACATTTCAACCATCCCAGCGGAAAAGAAGAAACAAACATGGTTTCCGGGAAAGAATGGAATCCGCTAACGGACGCAGGGTACTGTCTAACCGCAGAGCTACCGGAAGAAAAAAACTCACAGTGTCAGACGAAAAATTACACAAAAAATAATTTCTTCAGCCCCTTCAATTGGCTGTCTGAATAATTTAAGAAAGAAGATGATTTTTATCGTCTTCTTTTTTTATTAAAAAAGAAAACTTATTCTTTTGTCGATTAGAATAAATATTTTTACATTTGCTTTTTAAAATCGAATTATTCAATAATAACAATTATTAACCAAAAAAAATTATTATGGCTGATCTCAGTTACAAAGAAGCATGCTATGCATTAATGATTGCAGTTGCTGATGAAGATAACAATGTTACTGCAACTGAAAGACACGTGATTGATCACTATTTTGATGATCTCTTTAATAGCGTTTTTGCCCGCTTGTCGGATAAGAAAAAGAAAGAAATAGGTTCAGATCTCAGAATCAGCATGGATAAAGAAAAATTTCATGAAATGGTCGTTACCGGACTCAGAAAGGAAAAGAAAGAAAAACAAATGCAGGCTTTCGACCTTACTTGCAAATTTATAAATACAAATTGTCCTAAGAATGCTTCCGCCTGGGCTGTTGCCAACAAGCTCCAGAGCCAGCTTGACTTCACCATGGATGAATTCAAGGAATACGAAGTCTGGAGAAGAAAAGCAGATTAACGATTGTTTTAAGATTTAAAAATCGAATATTGATAACCTATTCAGGATTGTTTGGGTTATCAATATTTTTTATTTAAAATTCACCTCCTTTGCCGAAAGGACAGGATTCATTGCGTTACCATTAGTATCAGAATTCTCTCGCCCCATGATAAAAGAAATGAACGGATGAAATACCTTTTCAATATTGATAATATCCTTTGCACTCTTTTTCTTTTTCTGATTATTTTTATCCTTTCCCGGATTGCTATTAATTTCAGCGCACTCGATCCGCTTGAACAAGCTCTCATTGATTTTGAATTTTCGGATATTGCCTTTTCACGTATTAAGGATCCTCCTCCTGCTGATACCAATATTGTACTTGTTAATATAGGCAGCCTTGGCAGAAAAGATATTGCCGAAGAAATAAATATTATCAATCAATATAAACCTAAAGTCATAGGCATTGATGCATTCTTCCGCAAGCCGAAAGATTCTACCGGCGACAGCCTGCTCAGCCTGAGCCTTTCAAAAGTGAAGAACCTGGTGATGGTGAGCCAGCTCGATAGTGTGAATGACACCATTGACAGATTTGATACATTGGAAAAGTCCAATGCCATGTTTACCAAATATGCCAAAACAGGCTTTGCTAATTTTATTACAGGTGATAACGATGGTTTCCGCTCAACCCGTACCTTTTCGCCAAAGGAAAATGTAGCCGACAGTACAGAAGTCTGTTTTACTGCCAGGATTGCACAGATAGTAGATCCCGATGCTTATAAACGCTTAATGAAACGGAATAATAAAAATGAGGTGATCAACTGGTGCGGTGATTATAAGCGCTTTTACAGCCTTGACGTCAATGATGTTTTTTCTCCTGATGCAAATCTTAAATTTTTAAAGGATAAAATTGTGCTGATGGGATACATGGGCGAGCCTATAGGTAAAGAGGAGCTGGAAGATGCTTTTTTTACACCGATGAATGTCAGGTATGCAGGCCGTACATTTCCCGATATGTTTGGCGTGGCGATTCATGCCAATGTGCTTTCCCAGATATTGAAAGGTGATTATATTTTTAAATTTCCTAAATGGCTGAATTACCTGATAGCATTTTTTATCGCATATCTTAACGTGACACTTTTTCTCTTTATCACAAAAAAAATTGACGACTATTTCGACCTGCTTACCAGGGCTATCCAGATTGCCGAAGCTATTTTATTTTTATTGATAGTTCTTTATCTGCTTGCTTATTGCGACATTAAAATCGATCTTTCATTCTCCATTTTGGTGGCTGTGCTTTCTGGTGATCTGGTAGATGTGTATAATGATACCCTCAAAACCCTTTATTTCCGCTATAAGGACCGCGTGCTGAAGTTTGTCAGGTTGAAGAAATAAACTGTTTACTATTTTGACATTTCAGAGTCAAGAAAAATCTATTTTGCTCCGATTTTATTCCTGTCAATAAAATCCTGATAAGCATCTTTATAATAATCAATGTTGGGCTGCATGGCTATGGCCTTATTATAGGCAATTATAGCGCTGGTGTACATCTGGTTCTTTTCGAAATAGGTGGCAAGTATCAGTTGGTCCATGGCATTGGGCTTGCCCATATCAGCCATCATCTGCGATAATTCTTTATTAACAGTGTCCCTTTCGGCAACATTGGGTACTTTGATGATCATAGGATTTGAATAAGATTTGTCAACTCCCTTTATGGCTATCGTTATAGCATAAACCTGACCGGGTACCAACTTAAGATCAGTCACAGATAAAGTAACTAAAGTATCAGCAACCACTTTCTGAAAAATGGTATCGGCAAAAATCTTTTTAACAGTGATGCTGTAATTTTTATCGGCCCATTTATTACTGTACCATTTAATGGTAAGATTATCTTCATATAATTTGGTCATGGCCGGCATGAACAATTGCACGGGTTGTACTCCGCCGCCTCTTTCCACAGAACCTGTAACACCCATATTAGTCCTTTGCGCACCCTGTACGTTGGAATTGGAAAAATCGGTAGCCAGTGAGTTGGCATATTTTTTTACAAAACTGCTGGTTCCTGCAACCAGTTTCTGCGAAAGAGTATTAGCATCATAAACTCCTGCTGCTGGAAGTTCGGTGGTTTTACCGGTGGGGGTCACTAATCCAAGGTAGCCACCATCAATTACTTTTATTTTTTCATTCCTGTAAATTTTTGCGCTGGTAGCCAAAGGGAGCCATTTCTCTCCCCTGAACACCTGATTGCCGCCTTTCATCACAAGCACTTTAAATAATTCTTCCTGCGAAAACACTGCGGAGATGCCCAGAACTAAAACAACTAAGAAAATGATGGAACGTTTCATATTAAGTAATTATTTCGTTTACAATTCAGAATAGCAAAATTAGTATAAAAAACCATACCATGAATCAATGTTTAATAAATTATGAGTACTATTAGTAACAGCAATCATGGCAATTTTTCAATCTATATAAAGGAGGGGATATAAAAATTTATACCTTTGCACTCCCTAATAGTTTTTATTAATCATTTACAAGATGGCTACTACTGCAGATTTCAGAAACGGATTATGTCTAGAGTTTAATAATGATCTTTATGTGATTGTCGATTTTCAGCATGTGAAACCCGGCAAAGGCCCTGCTTTTGTGCGGACTAAACTGAAGAATCTTAAAACAGGAAAAGTAATTCCGAATACATTTACTTCCGGTGTTAAAATTAATGTGGCACGTGTCGAACGCAGGCCGTATCAGTTCCTTTATAAAGATGACAACGGTTTCAATTTTATGCATAATGAAACTTTCGAACAGATCTCTCTCGAAAAGGAATTGGTTCCAACACCCGAGCTGATCAAAGAAGGGCAATATGTGGAAGTGGTTTTCCATGCTGATACCGAAACCCCTCTCAGTTGCGATCTTCCTCCTTTCGTGGAATTAATGGTTACTTATACCGAACCGGGTCTCAGAGGCGATACAGCCAACAATGCATTAAAACCTGCCACCCTGGAAACAGGCGCTGTGATTAACGTTCCTTTGTTCGTCAATGAAGGAGAAAAAATACGGATTGATACAAGAACGAACTCATATTACGAAAGAGTTAAATAATATTTTACAATGCAATTAAAACCATCACTCACACTCAAAGAAATTGCTGCTTTAATCAATGCTGAATATTCCGGCAATCCTGAATTTGAAATTACCGGCATCAACGAAATTCATAAAGTGGAAACAGGCGATCTCACCTTTGTTGATCATCCAAAATATTACGATAAGGCACTTAATTCAAATGCAACTACTATCATCATTAATAAAAAAGTTGATTGTCCGCAGGGCAAGGCTTTATTGTTTTCAGATGATCCCTTTAGAGACTATGTTTTTCTGGTGAAAAAATTCAGGCCTTTCCAGCCATCTGACAAGGCAATAAGTCCCACTGCAGAAATTGGTGAAAGAACGATTTTACAACCGAATATTTTTATCGGAAACCATGTAAAGATCGGGAAGAACTGTATCATCCATGCCAATGTGAGTATTTACGACCATGTCGTCATTGGAAATAATGTTATTATTCATTCTAACACGGTGCTTGGTGCTGATGCTTATTATTTCAAACGCAGACCAGATCACTTTGATAAACTGGAATCCTGCGGAAGAGTGGTTATTGAAGATGATGTGGAGATAGGTGCTCTTTGCTCGATTGACAGGGGTGTTTCAGGTGATACATTAATTTGTCAGGGTACAAAATTAGATAATCATATTCAGGTAGGGCATGATACCGTGATTGGAAGAAATTGCCTGATCGGAGCACATTGTGCTATTGCCGGTGTTACAAAAATTGAAGATGATGTAATTCTCTGGGGACGTGTAGCCATTAATAAAGATATTGTCATTGGTAAAGGAGCTGTGGTGTTGGCTACTTCCGGTGTTGATAAATCCCTGGAAGGAAACAAAACGTATTTCGGTGCACCAGCTGAAGAAGCTAAAAAGAAATGGCGGGAACTGGCAAATATTAGAAAAATTCCGGAAATTCTTGAACGGATTGATTTACTTGAACGCTAATTGCCCGTGGCATTTGGTTCAAATTTTTCCTCTTTTTGTTCAGCCTCTTTCGGATTGGAATGATAAATATCCAAAGCGACAATAATAGCCATAAATCCCCAAAATGGAACTGAAGCCTTATCGGTATCTAAGAAGTTATTCATAAAACCATGAGTGAAATAGGTGATCATCCCTAACAATACTAACAATGAAATAAGTTTTATTTCGCGGATTTTAGTGCGCTTATAGACTTTGACTGCGGTATAAATAAAAGTGATCATCATTCCTAAAAATGTTAACAATCCGAAGATTCCCGATTCCGAAAGCGGGCCAATATATTCACTGTGGGCATTTCCTTTTTCACCGGCATTTGTACTGATGATGGTTTTTTCTCTTGATCGTTGAAATGGTGCATACACAAATTGATACGTGCCAGGTCCCCAACCGAAAATAGGTCTTTGGTTAAACATACGGAAAGCAGATTGCCATCTATTGATACGTTCCAGGTTTGATGCATCCGATGAAATATTTGATATGGATTGCACATGCTCAACAAGATTTGCCGAAGAATCCTGTTTGTTTTTTTCGAGCTTCATTAAAATTTCCGATTTATAAATAAAAAAGACGGATACTAAAAGTGCAATAAATAGAAGAACATATTTGTAATTTATTTTGAATTGCAGAATAAAGAAAACGATTAATGCAATTCCCAGACTAATCCATGCAGCACGACCAAATGAAAGTATGATGGCTATGGAAAACAAAATAAATACAAATAAGGAAATGATCCTGATAATTTTGTTTGAATCTTTATTAAAAATAAATCCGAAGATTACAGGAATGAAAAATGCAAGTATGGCGCCATAAGCAGTATGGTCATTAAAAAATGGTGTCATAACCCAGTGAGCAGGTTTTTCCATAAATCCGTATAATGAATGATTGTAGATGGTATAAATAATCACACCAATAAGAGGAATAATATATATCCAGATAAAAACCTTAATATTCTTATATGTCTTGAAAAGAAGGGTGCCCAGAAAATAAAATGTGATCACAAACCATAAACGGGAAATAAGGTACTTGAAAGATACTATAGGCAATTCACTGGTGAAGCAGGTGATGAAAATCCAGATAAGATTAAACAATATTGCATAGGTCAATGGATGGCGCAGAATTTTTTTGTCAAATTTATAGGTAGAGAAAAGCTTTATGAAAAACAAAAGCATAATACCAAACATCAATGGTTCTGTAGGAATGGAAATACCAACCCCCAGATCAAAATCTTTAAGGTTGACAGATAATGGTGTTAAAAATACAATGAGCAGAATTAATTTATCCAGAGAAAAAAATAAAAGGATACCGATAAAAACAAGCAGAGGAAATAAAAAGAACCAGAAGAATTCATTGGCTATCAATACCGAATTTATAGCAATGAATAATGCTGTGAAAAGATAAAAATACCTTATTTGAATTTTCTCTATCACTGCTGAAATGATTAATCTTCCTTGGCTAAATTGATTTTTGCCCTGAGGTTCTCAATACAATATATTACTATGAATGAAAGAATCATCGTTGCCACTGTTGAAGCTAAAACAATCAACCATCTGATAGGGTATGATTTTTTATCTGCAGGAAGAGGGCTGGTAATATTATTGCTATAGGTCAGTTCTTTGGTCACATCTCTCAATGCTGCTTCATAATCGACTTTTAATTTTCCATAAGCTTCTATTTCTCCTAATAGTTGTTCATTCAGCACCTGAAACTCTCCACCCTTTGCTTTTAGGTTATTCATTTCTGTGCTAACTGTTTGAAAATTTGAGTTTCCTTTATAATAATTTCTGAAAAGCTCTTTGGTCTGGACTTTATAATCAAGAATTTCATATTTTGTGCGAATTTCATCCGTTTTTTTCTTTATGGAATCAATCTGCTTTTCTTTGTCCATAAGTTGTATCTGAGTAATCGTCAGGACTTCTTTTGCCTTATCTCTCTGTAATGTCCTGGTTTTTAAATTAAAGTATTTTAACATTGATTTTACCATATTACAAGCGAAAACCGGATCAATATCCATAATGTCAATCTGCACAGATTCGAATTCTGTCTTTGTTATAGAGACATTTTTTTCATATTCATTAATAAGATTTGTAAAATAAAATTTCTGATTTTTATCAATTTCATAATGCGATGCAAGATCAAATTTCTTGATAAGACTGTCGCGGATATCATCTGAATGTAATATTTGAAGCATCTGCTCAGTAGGGGTTTCGTCTGAGTAGGGAATCAGGTTTGAAGGATAAATAATTGCAGTGGATTTATACTTAGGTTTAATAAATATTGAACTGGAAAAGAATATTGATAGACCTATAGCTAGTATCATAATAATTGCCAAAGGAATCTTCCATTTAAAAATCATATTCAGAAGACCGAGGTTGTTAAAATATTTTTCCATGACTTTATTTCTTTTGGTATTAATGACTCTTATTTTATTAGTGTTTACTATTCTTGTGTTTTTAGTTTTTACTATTCTTGTTTTTTTTAAAATGGAAATTCTCTATTGAAATTATGATGATCCATCCGAGCAAGATTGTTGAAAAAGTGGAAATCAGCATAATTAGCCAGCGAACGGGATAGGATTTCTTTTCTGCTTTATATGCAGAGTCAACAATGAATTTGGCAGGTAAATCCTGCTCTGCATCCACCTTCGCATCTTGATACTTTCCCTGAAGCACGCTGAATTGTTTCTTCTCGTATTCCAAAGCATCTCTTAATGACACATATAAACCGCCATATTTTGCAATGGTGTCAAGCTTCGATTGTAATGCCTGAGCACCGGATGCATTGTTATGAGCAATAGCATATGCCATTTGTTCGGTGATCATTTCTGTCTGAGTTTCATAATCCAGAATGCCTTTTTTCCTCAAAATGACTAGGGAATCCTCCATGTGTTTCATTCTCTCTTGTGTCACCTTATATTCATTTTCCACAATCCTGAAACCTTTGAGTGCTCTTTCCTTCTTCATCTTGTTCTTGGTGGAATCAAGCAGTGCAGCAATGTCATTGGCAATATTGGCAGCTATTTGCGGATCTTTATCCATCACCTCAATTTCTACCGCCATAAATTCGGTTCTTTTGTACGTGATGTTACTTTCATATTCATTATACAACTTTGTCATCACATAATTTGATGAAGGACTAATTCCGTAATGATTGATTAAATCGTACTTTTTAATGATTCTTGATCTTATTTCATTAGAATTAAGGATCTGAAGCAATTGTTCAGCTTGTTCTTCTTCACCAAACTCCAAAATATCCTGCTGTGAACCAGGATTATCAGATAACAGTGCTTTGGAAATCGAGTTTGTCGATGTCGGAAACATAATCACTGTTGACTTATATTTCGGAGTAATAAAAAAAGGTAAAGTGAAAATAAAAGAAAGTACGAGTGCTGAACCTGCTATAATCAACAAATGTTTTCGCCATTTGTACAACGAATCGAACATGTTTGAAGAATCAAAAACAGTCGATTCGGTTTTTTGTTTATCCATAGTAATGATCTTTAATAAACAGCATTATAAAATATCCCTTTTCAACGTGAAATAAACAGGATGGTTTCAAATAATAAGGTTCTGAAAAAGGATATTAATTATTCCCCGTATTTTACAATATTATATAATGATTTGATACTTAAAAGCCTTATTAGTATTGAAAATAAGAAACAGGAAATAACCATCAACCCAAAGTTAATCATCCAACTGTAGGGCAATTTCATGGAAAAATAATTGATCAGAATGATACCGATGACAAAAACAACTAATTTAGTAATCAACTTGAAATTTATTTTAAGATGGAAAATATATTTTGCCAGAATAACCTGAATAGTGGCTGTAAAAAATTGCGTGATTAAACTTGCATAACCCGATCCTGTAGCCGCATAACCTGATTTCCCTTGAAAATAGGGTATAAAAATAAAGTTTAAGGTAATATTTATTACCATCCCGCTGGCAGCCATTATATTCAGTTGTTTAAGATTACCATTGGCTGTAAGCAAAGTGCCAAAAATATACGTGGTGGCTATTGGTACAAAACAAAACATCAGAATCCTGAATACATTTGCCGAATCCGGGATATGCTCTTTGTACATAAGTGTCATCAGCTCATTGCAGTAGAAAAATGAACCCATTGACACAATAACTGCAGGAACAAATATTAAAACGAAGGCAAGGCTTACCAGTTTTTCAATAGATTCTTTATGTTTAAGCATTTTTGAAAAGATAGGAAGCAAAAGGCCTGCAAATAAAAATGCAATCATATTAGCGGCATCTAATAATCTGTATGCCGAAGCATAAATTCCGGATTGTTTAGCCCCTTCAGGATTAGGTAAAATACGTTCCAGCATTACCGCATCGATTCGGTTGTAAAAGGTCATTAAAAGCACCAGAATAGCAAAGGGGAAGCTTTTTTTAATAATCATGATAGAAAAAGGCAGGCTCCAGTTCAGTTTCAAAAACTTTGATTTTGCTTTACGGAAAACAATAATGAGCGTGATCAAAGTAGTAAGGGCATATGCAATAGTTTGTGCGAATACAAATGCCCGAATAGTAAAAGTAATAGGCAGATTACCCCATATTAAAAAAGCACAAATAACAATCATCATCGATCGGTCAAGCACTGAAATAAAACTATCAAGTTTAAAAAGATGCAATCCCGCCAGATTTGACCGCAGATATAATGTGAATGAAATTAAAAACTGATTAAATCCAAGAACAATTAATAAAAGGATTTGCAACTTGGAAAAACCGATAATAAAACCTGCAACTAAAGTAGCAACCATATATAATCCACCCAGCATAAACTTAAGAACAACAATGCTTGATAAATGCTTACGAAGGAGATGGTTATTTTGGGAAATATTTTTATTGTTGAAATTAGTGATACCGAAGTCAAGCAGGATGTTAAACAGGAAAGAAAAACTGAAAATGGCATTATAAAATCCAAAGTCTTCAGCACCCACCATATTCTGAACTGTTCTGTCGATGCCAAGTAACCAGAATGGTTTAATCAACAAATTCAGAAATAATACTAAAGCAAGATTCTTTGTGAATTTTTTCAGCATCTCAGCAAATTCGGTAAAGTCGGGACATACCCGTACAAAGGCTCAGGTTGATAAATAAATAAAACAGTGTTAATGATTGAAAAATTCTGATATTTGCGGCAAAATTATCAATATTTTTTTTAAAAGCTAAATTCTGCGTCTTTTTGAAGAACACTAAAGTTTGAATATATTTGTAAATACGCGTCTATTATTGAAGAATAAACTCGAAGGTATCGGGTGGTTCACATATGAAACGCTAAAAAGAATTACTACCCAGCATCCTGAACATAATTTCATTTTTGCCTTTGACAGGAAACATTCACCTGAATTTATTTTTTCTGATAATATTATCCCTGTTGAAATTGCACCACAAACACGCCATCCGCTGTTATACAAAATTTGGTTTAATTTTTCGATTCCACGAGCACTGAGAAAATACAAGGCAGACCTGTTCCTTTCACCTGATGGTTGTTTGCCTTTTTCCATTGATATACCTTGTGTGGATGTAATTCATGATATTAATTTCGAACATTACCCAAAGGATTTACCTCATAACTATTCTGTATATTATCGAAAACACTTCCCGCAATTTGCACGGAAAGCATCACGCTTAGCGACTGTTTCTGAATATTCAAAACAGGATATTGTTTCTACATATAATATTTTTCCCGATAAAATTGATGTTGTTTTTAATGGGGTAAACGAAGCATATAAACCTATATCAGCTAAAGAACAGCGGGCCACAAAAAAGAAATACACATCCGGACAGGATTATTTTTTATTTGTCAGTGCTTTACATCCGAGAAAAAATGTGGCCAATCTGTTCCGGGCATTCGCAAGTTTAAAAGATCAACAACCTTCAAATACAAAATTGTTAATCGTAGGAAATAAAAAATGGTGGAATGAGGATATTGAAAGTGCATACCAACAGGCTCAATGCAAAGATGATATTATTTTTACAGGAAGACTTGAACCCTTGGAATTGACCAACGTAATGGCTTCTGCTTTGGCATTGACCTATGTTTCATATTTTGAAGGGTTTGGTATTCCGATTATCGAAGCATTTGCATGTCACACTCCAGTAATCACTTCCAATGTCACCTCAATGCCTGAAGTGGCAGGCGATGCAGCATTATTAACAGATCCCTTTTCGCCGGAATCCATTTGTGATGCGATGATCAGAATTTCTTCTGATGAAGATCTCAAAAACAGTTTGATTAAAAAAGGAATTGATAGATTGCAGGAGTTCTCTTGGCAAAAATCAGCTGATCTGCTTTGGAACTGCGTTTCAAAAGTTATTGATCATTCATGATGATACGGCTCGTTCTTCAGAATGGTAAGTGCTCTGTATAATTGTTCAGCAAACACAAGCCTCACCAGTTGATGTGAAAAAGTCATTTTTGATAATGATATTGTTGAATGGGCTTTTGAATATATCCGTTCACTAAACCCATAAGGACCACCTACCACAAAAAATAAATTTTTAATACTTGCGTTCATCTGCTGATTAAGAAAATCAGCAAACGCTGCAGAGTTGTTTTCTTTTCCTTTTTCATCAAGTAGCACAATGCGATCGGATTTAATCAAATGTTTCAGAATGATGTCTGCTTCCACCTCTTTCTGCTGTGCAGGAGTTGGTTTGCCTTTTAATTTTAAAACTGTTAATTCAATAATTTCAAAGGGAAGGTAATGAACAATCCTTTTTACATATACCGCAATGCCCGTGTTCAGGTATTCTTCGGTGGTTTTTCCAACTAGTAATAATGTAATCTTCATCCTGCAAAAATCCATCAAATTTATCAGAAATTATTGTTATTCGACATAAAAAAACTAACTTTGCAATTAAACTATACATATAAATATTTGATTTTTATTTGGCTTAGTTTTTGATTTCAATATTAAAATTTAAAAAAATGAAAAGGTCTGTTTTCTTAGTATTGACGATCATATTCACGGTAAGTTTATCGTATGCAATCATTCTTGATATCACACCGGATGACATCAATACCGAAATAGCAAATGCAATAAAGGCCGGTGATGCCGCGAAACTTGCAACGTATTTTAATTCCACTATTGATCTTACAGTTCCCGATAATGACGGAACCTTCAGCAAAGCGCAGGCTGAATTGATTGTAAAAGATTTCTTCAGTAAAAATCCTCCGAAATCTTTTGTAGTGAATCATTCCGGATCTTCCAACGACGGCTCTCTTTTTTCTGTCGGAACCTATATTTCAGGTTCGAAAAGCTACCGTACTTATTTTTTGGTTAAAAAAACCACGGCGACTTTCAGTATTCAGCAATTGCAATTCGAACTTCAATAAATTTTATTATTTAATAGAGCGCTTATATGACGGGTATAGATCAATTAATTGAATCAGCCCTTGCAGAAGATATTGGTGAAGGCGATCATACCTCTTTAGCTTGTATCCCTGCAAACACCAAAGGGAAGGCTCGGTTGTTAGTTAAAGAAGAAGGAATTATTGCCGGACTTGATATTGCTGCTAAAGTGTTCAATAAAGTTGATCCTTTACTAAAAATAGAATTTCTCTTATCTGATGGTGCAACGATACATAAAGGAGATGTAGCTTTTATTATAGAGGGCTCTTCTATTTCTATTCTTTCTTCCGAACGCGTAGTACTGAATTTCCTGCAAAGGATGAGTGGCATTGCTACATTCACCCATAAACTTGTTTCGAAAATAGAAGGATTAAAAACAAAAATTCTTGATACGCGAAAGACTTCCCCTGGCCTTAGAATCATTGAAAAAATGGCCGTGAAAATAGGTGGTGGTGAAAATCATAGAATGGGCTTATATGATATGATCATGATTAAGGATAATCATGTTGATTTTGCCGGAGGTATTGAAAATGCTATAAAAGCGACACATAAATATCTTTCTGAAAAAAATAATCAATTATTGATTGAAATTGAAGCAAGAAATCTGGAGGATGTGAAAAAGATCATTGCTTTTGGTGGAGTCAATATTATTATGCTGGATAATTTTACCATTGAAAACTGCCGCAGGGCTGTGGAAATGATCGATGGCAAATTTAAAACCGAAGCCTCGGGCGGTATTAATGAATCAACCATCCGCGCTTATGCAGAAACAGGAGTGGATTACATTTCCGTAGGCGCCTTGACGCATCAGATCAAAAGCCTTGATATGAGCCTTAAAGCAATAAAGTAAAGCAGTAGTGAACGCAGGAAAAAAAAGCACTTCATTAAATCCTTTAGTATGGATCAGAAGATTCATGAAAAGAATTATTATTCCGGGGTTTGATGGTTTACCCATGTATGATGTGACTGTTTTCTTTTTAAAAGGGATCACCCGGGGATCAATAAACAATAGGGCTTCATCTCTCTCCTTCACTTTTTTTCTGGCTCTTTTTCCTACCATCATTTTCTTCTTTACTCTTATACCGTATATTCCCATTCACAACTTTCAGGATACACTCCTTCAGATGATGAAGGATGTGTTCCCAGAAAAAGCTTTTGCTGCAGCTAAATCAACCCTTGAAGATATTATTAAACGCCAGCACGGGGGGCTGCTTTCGGTCGGGTTTATTCTTGCTCTGTATTTTGCCACCAACGGCGTCAATGGAGTTATTGAAGCTTTCAACAGCACCTATCACACTATTGAAACGCGATCTTGGATTAAACAAAGACTTATGTCCATTTTCCTGGTTATTGTGATTTCCCTGTTGATTGTGATTGCAATCGCATTGATCACCTCCGGCTCAGCACTATTGAAATACCTGCATTTGCACCATTACCTCAGAAGCTATTTTGTGTTTTTGCTGATGAATATCATTAACTGGATTGTGATATTCCTGACAATATTCTGCGCTATTTCTTTTCTTTATTATTACGCACCGGCAAAAAAAGAGAGATTTCGATTTGTTTCTGCAGGTTCTTCTTTAGCTACATTATTATTTGTAGCTACTTCGCTGGGATTTAATTTTTACGTCAATAATTTTGCAAAGTACAATGCACTCTATGGTTCAATAGGAACATTGATTGTAGTGCTGATGTGGATTTACATTAACGCGCTGATTATTTTATTAGGCTTTGAACTGAATGCAAGCATAAAAACAGCAAAGAAGCACAACAACTTAAAAATTAATGAAAAGGTTTAAAGCCTGATGATATTATTCTTGATGGCGTAGATAACCAGTTCAGCAATATTATCGATCTTCAGTTTTTTCATGATATTTGCCTTGTGTGCTTCCACAGTGCGTACACTGATGAACAACTTATCTGCTACTTCCTGATTAGTAAAACCCTGTGTAACCAGACTCAGCACTTCTATTTCTCTTGTGGAAAGGCTCATGGCCTGAATCTGCTGGGATTTCGGTTCTTTTCTGTCCTTATGCATGCTGGCAAGTAAAATCTCTGAAACAAAACCTTTGATATAATGTTCTCCACGACTCACTACACGTATTGCTTCCACTAACTGATCGGATGTGAAATTTTTCGGTACATAACCCATGGCACCGCATTCAAATCCTTTCACAATGTGGTTTTCGTCAATATATGCAGAATGAATGATCACTTTTGTGTCGGGATATTCTTCGGTAATGGTTTGAGTAATATCAATGCCGGATGAATTTGGAAGGTCGATATCCATCACAGCTACATCAGGCGAAAGTTCTTTAATCTTCTCTAAAGCTTCTTCCCCGTCTTTCGCCACGGCAACAAGTTTAATATCACTAAAACCTGAAAGAAGGGCTTTTACTCCCAAAACTACTATGTCGTGATCATCAACGAAGATGACAGTTATTTTTCCCATGAAAATTGGCTATATGTGTAATTGGCTTTACACCACAAAGGTAAAAATATTTTATTTAAAACGAAAAATAAATCTGACAGAAAATATGGCTGTAATGTTTATTCGAATCGTAAAGCGTCAATAGGATCAAGGTTTGATGCTTTGATGGCGGGATAAATTCCCGAAGCTAAACCTACTCCGAAACAAAGTAATAATCCGCAAATGATCCAGAGCCAGGGAACGATAAAACTTCCGCCGATGAGCAGCGACATGAGGTTTCCAATCAAGATGCCAAGAATAATTCCTACCAGTCCACCTAACTGACAGATGACAATGGCTTCAATAAGAAATTGCCTTTTGATGATTTGTTTTGTGGCTCCCATTGCTTTGCGGATGCCAATTTCACGGGTGCGTTCTGTTACAGAAACCAGCATGATATTCATTAACCCGATGGACGCGCCCAGCAGCGTGATCAGCCCGATGATGGTAGCTGCCATCGTTACATACTTGATATTATCAAACAGCATCTGAGCAAGGCTGTCGCTCTTTGATACTTCAAAATTATTGTCTTCTCCCAAAGGAACCCCACGGATGATTCTGAAGAGTCCGGTAGCTTCACCCACTGCGGCATCCAGAGCCTGCGGGTTTATTGTCAAAACAGTAATGGTGTAAGACATATCAGGTCGGGCAAAATATTGCCTTACATTATTCAACGGTAATATGCATGTCTTGTCTCCACTAAATCCAAAGCTTGTTCCCTTGGACTTTAATACTCCCAACACTTTATATTTTCCCGGACCAATGGAAATCATCTGATCCACCGGCGACTCATTAGCTTTAAATAATGTTTTTGCAAGCTCGTTACCTATAAGTGTTACATGTGCACCGGAGATCACTTCCTGCGGAGTGAAATTTCGTCCCTGATCAATCTCATAACCGGAAGTAACCAGGTAGTTTTCATCGGCACCGATCACACCGATATTAGGATTTGTTTTTACGGATTTGAATTTCAGCGTGGCCGTGTGTGTGGCAAATGAAGTAACAGAAGTATAAGCCGGGAAAGTATATTGTTCCTTGAAAGCCATAGCCTCTGCAAAAGTGATCGTCGTAAAATTTTTAGGACGATTATTCTCATCAAAATTCACCTTCATCTCGCGGTTGCGGATGGAAAAAGAATTAGCGCCCATCCGCGAAAAGTTACTATTGAGAAAATACTTGATGGATTCAATGGCCGTGAGAATCCCCACCAGCGCCATAATCCCGAAGGCGATAATCATTACGGTAAGCACTGTTCTCAGAAGATGGCTCCTGATAGAAATAAGCGCAATCTTGAGATTTTCGAAGAAAACAGAATTCATATTTCCCTAACCTTTAAAGGTTACAAACACCTGATAAAACAGATGTTTCAGCTTGTGCTTTACCGCGAAATCTTTACGATCAGATCAACCATGCGATAGGAATAACCCATTTCATTATCGTACCAACCTATCACTTTTACCAGCGATCCGTCGCCAATCACCTGAGTGAGTTGTGAATCGAAAATGCAGGAATGATTGTTATCGATGATATCACATGAAACAATAGGATCCTCGGTATATTGGAGTATCCCTTTCAAAGTAGTTGCACCGGCTGTATTAAAAGCAGCATTGATTTCTTCAGCAGTTGCAGGCTTTTTCAGAACACAGGTTATTTCGGTAATAGATCCATCGATCACAGGTACGCGGAAAGCGCTGCCACCGAGTTTCCCTTTCAGGTGAGTGAAGATTTGTGTGATGGCTTTTGCAGCGCCTGTTGAAGTAGGTACAATGGAGTTGGCTGCCGAACGGGCTCTGCGCAGGTCTTTATGCGGGCCATCCACCAGGTTCTGATCGCCGGTGTATGCATGAGTAGTGGTAAGGAAACCTTTTTCGATGCCCCAGTTTTCTTCCAGCACTTTCACCATAGGTGCAGCACAGTTGGTGGTGCATGAAGCATTGGAAATTATTTTATCCTCGCTGTTCACAATGTCATCATTCACGCCAAACACCACGGCTTTAATATCGTCGCCTTTGGCAGGAGCGGAGATGATCACTTTTTTGGCGCCTGCTTTCAGATGCTGCGAAGCGCTGGGAGTATCCAGAAAAAATCCGGTGGATTCCACTACGATGTCGATGCCTAATTTAGCCCAAGGCAGGTTTTCGGGGACTCTTTCCTTGAACACACGAATAGGTTTACCATTGACGATAATGTTTTCATCGTCGTGCGACACTTCACCTTTGAACAGCCCGTGGACTGAATCGTATTTTAGTAAATGAGCGAGCGTTTTGGTATCTGTAAGATCGTTCACTGCCACCACGTCAATATTGCTGTGGCTCATCAGGGCTCTGTAGGTAATACGACCTATGCGCCCGAAACCGTTGATTGCAACTTTAATGTTACCCATGTTATTATGTTTTTTTGAATTGTTATTTTTCTCCCCAAAGGGATACCTTTGGCACAAAATTACATTTTTTCTGAATAATGCAGGCTAAGAAAATAAAATAGAGAAGGAAGAAGTACGATTTTAGAAGTAAAAAAGAGGCATGGAGCCCCAGAGGAAGATTTTAATTTTGCCACTAAGATCTAAGACACGAAGGTTCACAAAGATATAATGGTGTAAAGGAATATGGTTTAGAATACGGGTTTTTGTTAGTCGGAGAAAACCTTTATTCGATGCGAAGTTGCAAACTTCGCACAACTGGGAATTTTTAATACTTTGGCATCGTAAGATGAATTACTGAAAGTAATTACGATATTTTTTTCTTTTGCTTTACGCTGGAATTTTTCAATTATTTCTGCACGTTTATAGTCTAAAAAATCAATGGTTTCCCTACTAGAAATTTCACCTGACAATCCATTGAAAAGTAATACGGCAGAAATAGGCAAGTAAAATAAATGTTTGGCTGAACCTTCTTCAATTTTATAGGAAATATGTGGCCTGTCGGATTTTTCACTTCTGCCCGGATATAAAAAGTTTTCCACATCGCTGATGATTTCTTTAATTTCAGCAATATCGATATCTGTAGGTTTTATAGGTTTATTGCCAATTTTCCCTTCGATTTTAACTTCTATGTAACCATTTTCTTCCATGTTGCAAAGATAATAAATTTGTTGTTGCACAATATTTGGAGAAATATTATTCAATAGATTTGCTGAATTACATCCGCCAGTAGTCGGACGGGAATTCGATAATCATTCAAGCGATATTTTAAATGCCGATTAACGGGGATAAAGAAAAGATATCGAAGTAATAAACATATGAAAATAATTTATTTTTTTCTTGTACAGGAATATAAACAATAGTATTTTTGATGATTAATTATAAAACAAACTCTATGAAAACTAAACTTACATCTTTTGTAATTTTTATTTTTATTGCATTAAATTCTTTTGCGCAGGCCCCCAATTGGTCGTGGGCAAAACAAGCAAGTGGAACTAGTTATGATGAAGTAGCAACTTCAACTACTGATTTGTTTGGAAATCTTTATATATATGGTTATACATACAGTTCTTCAATTACCATAGGGGATTCCACATTTGTGGATATGACAGGGAATGGTTTTGTATATATTGCAAAATACAGCCCGGCGGGCAATTTTATTTGGGCGAAAAAGATTAATTACGATCCAGGGACATTTGATGCTTCCAAAATGATAATTGATAGAGGTAATAATATTTATATTACTGCCAACTTTAAAAACACAATAATTTTTAATTCCGATACACTAATAAATCCACTAGGAAGCCATACATATATGGCAATTGTAAAAATGGACTCTACCGGTAATGTGATTTGGGCGAAAAATAAAGGAGCTTTATATTGTTCGGGACTGACAGTTGACAATAATTGCAATTTGTATTTTACAGGTTTTTTCTGGGATTCATCTTATATTTTTAATCACGATACCTTAATTAATACCAGTACAGACTTTGATGCATATATTGCCAAAATTGATTCTGCCGGAAATAATCAATGGGCCAGATCAATAAAAGGAAATAATGGGGAGTCCGGACAAAATATTTCAGTTGATAATAATAA
>Ga0182027_10005024_pt1 | contig 20240 bp, 18 predicted proteins | sample 712E1DmetaG_FD_121300 | JGI IMG/M metagenome (GOLD analysis project Ga0182027, IMG submission 121300) | Permafrost microbial communities from Stordalen Mire, Sweden - 712E1D metaG (Illumina Assembly) | ecosystem: Environmental > Terrestrial > Soil > Wetlands > Permafrost | place: Sweden...
CTGGAAAAAGGAAAAGTCATCCTTGTTATTAACAAATCGGAATCGCGGCAGGCACAGTACGACATCCACAATTTCATGAAGCTTGGACTCGGCGAAGGGCATGCCGTCTCGGCCCTTCACGGCTCCGGCGTCGGCGATTTGCTTGATGAAGTTTGCAAGCATTTGAAAAAAACCGTTGGCAAACGCGCCAAGCCCGACAATATTCCCGTTGATACCAGCATGCGCATTGCGATCGTCGGGCGCCCGAACGCAGGAAAATCGTCACTTGTCAATAAGCTTTCCGGCATCGACCGCATGATCGTTCGGCCAGAAGCAGGTACAACCCGTGATTCCATCGATTCGCTGATAGACTATAACGGCACACCTATTTCGCTTATCGACACCGCCGGCCTGCGCAAGAAATCAAATGTCAAGATGGACCTCGAATATTACTGCAATCTCCGGGCCATCGAAAGTATACAGCGCTGTGACATAGCGGTATTGCTGATTGATGCCGTACAGGGCTTGGGTGAACAGGACCTTAAAATCGTCAGACAAATCGTTGATATGAAAAAAGGCATGATTGTCTGTTTTAACAAATGGGATTTGCTGAAAAAAGACCACCAGACCTTCGACCAAATCGTTGCCTATACAAAAAAGCAGTATCTGGAATTTCACCATGTACCGGTGTTGTCGATTTCCGCCAAAACCGGGCAGCGCATCACCTCGGTGCTCGACACGGCGATCACGATCCATACAAAGATGAAGACCCGCATAGACGAAAAGGAACTGTGGGCGCAGATGCGCGAATGGATCGTGGTACATCCGCACCCGGTCACAGCGAACAAGCGGGTCGTCATGTCGGGTTGCAAACAGGGCCATGCCCCTTATCCGTTATTTTTGGTCAACGCAACAAATCCGCGGGTCGCACTTCCCGCCTATAAGCGGTATTTTGCAAACAAGATTTACGATTTATATGATTTTGACGGATGCCCTTTGGTTGTCGATTTCGTTCCGGCAAAACGCCAGGTAAACACCGGTTCGGGTCAGGGCGATCCATCGGTTTTCTTAAAAGGAGAAGACGAATCGTGAACATTACCATTCTCGGCGGAGGCAGTTGGGGCATAGCCCTTTCCGTTTTGCTTTCCGATAAAAAACATTCCGTACGCATGTGGGAATTTTCCCCGAAAGACGCGGCAATGCTTTGCGAAAAGCGTGAACATGCCCTGAAATTGCCGGGCATAAAAATCCCGTCGTCGGTCATTATCACCAGCGACATCAAAGAAGCAATTGATTCTTCGGAATTCGTTTTATGTGTAGTCCCGTCGCAAACAATGCGCAAAACCTGCAAAACATTGGTCGCCTCGGTTGATGCATCAACCCTGAACGCCGTCAACGGCTGGATTATCGCATCAAAGGGCATCGAATGTACCACCTTGAAGCTTATGACGGAAGTCCTTGTTGAAGAAATACCGGGCCTTACCTCAAGCAAACTGGTGGTCTTGTCCGGCCCCTCACATGCCGAAGAAGTATCGCGAAACATTCCCACAACCGTAGTGGCCGCATCGGAAAACCAGGAATTGGCTTCACGAATACAAAAGGAATGCTCCACCGATACATTCAGGATTTACACCAACAACGATCCGCGCGGCGTTGAACTTGCCGCAAGTGTCAAGAACGTCATCGCACTTGCAGCGGGAATTTGCGACGGCCTGGGTTTGGGCGACAACACCAAGGGCGCCCTGCTTACCCGCGGCATGGCCGAAATAGTACGGCTTGGCCATAAAATGGGGGCGGCCGAACAAACGTTTTTCGGGCTTGCCGGCGTTGGAGATTTGATAACCACATGCATCAGCAAACATTCCCGCAACCGCAATATGGGCGAACTTATCGCCTCAGGCCTTACGCTCGATCAGGCGCTTTCTAAAATGGTCATGGTCGCTGAAGGCGTAGAAACCGCCAAATCCACGTATGCTTTGGCGCAGCGTTACAAAATAGAAATGCCGATTACCACCGAAGTTTACAAAACATTGTTTGAGGGCAAACCGGTCAAGGAAGCTGTTCGCGACCTCATGATGCGCGAATCGAAACCCGAGCGCTGGGGACATGTTTCCTGATTTTTGATTAATACCCTTTTACGCCCCGTTGCTCCAGATTATATTATAGTAACCCCATGCTTCGCTATGGGATAAGTTTACTTTATATATTATCTACGCAAAAAGCGTAGACCATGGTACCGAGATTTATCGAGTGTATAATTCAGATATAGGTACTAACACTGCACATAAACCAATTGCCATAACTGGCCTATTGAAAAGCCTTTACGGTACATCGAATGACTGAGAATAAAAAGACTTATTATTCCATCAGCGAGGTTTGCACAAAAACCGGTTTGGAACCGCATGTGCTGCGGTATTGGGAAAGTGAGTTTTCGCAGCTTAGGCCAAAAAAAAACCGCGCGGGAAACCGGGCATACCGGGAAAAAGACATAGACATTGTCCGCTATATCAAGTACTTGCTTTATCAGGAACAATACACCATCCCGGGCGCAAAGAAAAAACTTCTTGAAACACGGGACTACGAAATCCCGCATCAGATGTTGCTACCGTTACAAATATTAACCCCGCCCGCCCCCGAGACTGTTGCTTTGGCCCCAATACCGGTTCAGGCGATAGCCGAATCGACTACTGCGGCCCCTGCTTCAAACGGCGTATTGCAAGAAATCAAGAGCGATTTACAGGCTTTGCTTTTGAGTCTTTCGAAGTAAGAAACAAGGCTTTGCCGGCGATCCCAAGAAAGTCCTTCGGCTCCCTGAGCCGAAGGACTTTCTTGGGATCTGGTAAAAATTCCTGCATCTGCAACAGTGGAATATAATGAATTTTACTTTGCCTGTTTACGAATCTTGTATGAGCTCTCCACCATATTCTTTAACTGCTTAAAATCTTCGCTTGTCATGAATTTCTTCAGCATTTTTTCGGATTTTTTAAATTCGACATACGCGGCCTCAATTCTATTGTCGCGCATATAGCTGTTTATTATGTCAATTGATTCCTGCTCAGGAACTATCGGTTTCGCACGGACGGAAGAGCTTTGCGGTTGCGTGTCTGCACCCGACTGCGATTGTTCCTGAATTGCGCCTTGAACAACGGTCTGTTCCAATACGTTGAACACCTGCGCATCCACATACTGGGCAATGAATTTCCTGTTCTGCTTGAATTTTTCCAAAGCTACACGCGACTTGTTTTTATCAACAAGGTCATACAATTCCATGAGCTGGTCTTGCGCTTTTTTGCGATTATCATTGAGACTTTGTAAATATGCTTGCGCGATTTTAGAAAGAACCGGCGGCTTTCCGGGTTGGCCGGCTTCCGGTTTCGGCGTCGTGGTCATCGCAACCTGACGCGGTTGCTCCGGCTGTTTCGCAGCAATAACCGGCGCACGTTCCTTTTGCTTTTGCAGTTGCTGTTGACGCTGCTCTTCCGCGGCAGCTCTTTGTTGTTCTTCCAAAGCGGCTTTTCTTTGTTTTTCCTGCAATGCAACCGCGGCAAGGCTGTCCTTGCGCATCTGTTCCATTTCAGCAATGATTTGTTTCTGGCGTTCGTTGCTTTTTGGCTTTTGCGGCTCAGGAGACGATTGGATCTGCTGCTGCGGCGACTGACTCTCGGCAACGGGCTGTTTTTCCAGTTTTTCAGGAACAACTTTTTTTTGTTTTTCCAATTGAGCAAGGTTTGCAAGACTGTCCTTGCGCATTTGCGCCATTTCGGCAAGAACCTGTTTCTGGCGTTCACCGTCCCGGCGCGCCAAAAGCTCCTGCTGCTGCTTTTCTTTCAGTTGACTTTGTTCCAATTGTTTTTGTGCGCTTGCAATACTGTCCTGCCTTGCCTTTTCTTGAAGTGCAAGTTCCTTGCCTTTGCGTTCCGCCTCTTTTTTTGCCAGCTTTTCCTGGGCCTTCTGTTCTTGAGTGAGTTTTTCCTGCCGCTGATTGTCTTGCTGGGCCTGCTCCTCTTGTTTACGGAAGGCGGCAACGCTGTCTTTATGGGCTTTTTCAGACAATACCGCCTGCTGCTTCTGATGCTCTTCCTCGATTTTCGCCAGCCGCTCTTTTTCCTTTTCTTCAGCCTCGTTTTGTTTGCGCTGCTTTTCCTGCTCTGCAAGACGGATTTTATTATCCTCCTGACGTTGCTTTTCCGCTTTTTCCTCTGCGATTTTCCGTTCTTTTTCTTCTTTTTCAAGGCGAACCTTGTCTACTTTCTGCTTTTCTTCCATTTCCTTCCGCACTTTAGCATTTTCCACTGCCGAAATGCTGTCTGTATGGGCCTTGATGATGCGTTGCGCCGTTCTCATAATGTACGGATCTATGTTTGGGTCAAGAGGCTCATTGTTCTGCAATGCCTTGACTGCCCGTTCGATCTGCTTGCGTTCCAAAGATTGCTGTACTACAGGGGCCTCATCGAGAATTTGCTTTTCAACCGCATTGGCGCGTTTCTCCGACACCCCCCTCATTTTTAATTCGTTTTGCAAATAAGCAAGAGCAGGCTCTACCCCTTGATTGTGCAGGACATCGATATTTACTTTAGCTAAAGAATCTTCTTTGACAACAATGCGCTGGCCATAGCCATCGATTTTCTGTTGAAACGACGCGGCTTCATCTTTGGTAATGTTCGATTTCATCTGTTTTAACTTGTGGTTCAACAAATCAATCTGGCTTCGGGCATTGGATAGTTTGTTCTGCGACAAAAACTCTTCGGTACTTGCCATGTCTTTTTGCAGGTTTGCCTTTTGTTTGTTCACGTCAACGTCGAATAATTTTTCATCTGCCGAGGCACTTCCAAGGGAATTGATAATCGTGCACTTTGGGCTTAAAAAGGTTAGCACGAATAATCCTGCAATCACAATGAACATTGCCAAAAAAAACACCGACTGCGTTAGAACCGCTGCCTGCCGAAGATTTTTCATCTGAATAATTCCTCCTGAAAACAATAAAGGCAAAAGGTCTTTGCCCAAGTATGCATAAAATGAAATTACTTATAGGGAGCAATAGGAAATATAACGTTTAATCTGCAAAATTTCCAAAAAGAATGAGGCCATTTTATCAGGCCGGGCCTTTTAGTTTTTTCCGTTGAAAAAGCATGGGACCAAGGGTTTGCAAAACCGTCGAAACCGACAAATAAGAATCAATCGCGTAATACTGATACCAGCCGCAATTCCGCTCGCATTGATCCATTGCGCGTCGAAAAGCCTTCGCCTCTTCGGAAACAAGCCAGGCGCGCAAATCAGTTTTCGATAAATCAGGCCCTTTTGTGCCTTGAATATGGCAGGGATAATACAATTTTCCATCAGGAGCGATGATCACAGACGCGCTCGAACACCTGCCTCGTGCAAACGCCTTAAAATATCCCGCAGGCGTGTGTATTGTCAGAGGATATTTTTTCCGTAATCGGATCAATTCTTTTTCAAGTTCGGCAATATCGGGAAAGAAATTCTCCGTCTTGTCCATATGCGTCGCAGGAATAATAACGATGTTTGCGCCGCAATCATGGCACGCCCGAACCTTTTCCTCAAGCGCAACAAGAGTTTCCGTGGTAACGACGACCTGTACCGACACCTGGCTCTTTACTCGCGATACAATCTCGGGCAAAACCCCATACAAAACGCAATTATCATGACCTTCGTCTATGGAAATATGGAAAAAGTCAATGCATTCGCCGTACTCTTCCAACGGATACGACAAAATGTTTTTCACGCTAGTGGTAAATAGAAGGTAAAACTTTCCTTTCGATCTCGCATAATGCAGCAATTCACCTATGTCATCACGTAAAAGAGGTTCACCACCTTCAAAACTAACCATAAGTACCGGCGACCGGGAGAGGTTGTCTAAAATCGCCTTGATGGTCGATGTCGGCAAATCGGGTACCGGGTCTTTTTTCACATTACAAAAGGGGCAACCGAAATGGCATCGTGAGGTGACTTTGAATGAGGCGTAAAACGGGTAGACTGCCTCACGTTTTACAATATTATAAGTCAACCCTTTGATCGTTGGCAAGTAATTTGATAGTGGTAATAATCGCATGGCAAAACCTATAAAAAAATACCTTGATCTACTTTTCCAACTCCAATTTCACGCGCACACAACCCTGCTTGCCAAGCCCTATGGCCTTTGCCGCAACCAGCGATAAATCGATAATATGATTGCTGCCGTAGAGGCCGCGGTCGTTGATTCTGACCACGACCGTCTTATCATTACCAAGATTGGTCACCCGCACCATACTGCCGAAAGGCAGCGTCCTATGCGCAGCAGTAAATTTATTTATGTCATACCGCTCGCCGCTTGCGGTTTTTCTTCCGTGAAACTTCAATCCGTAATACACTGCCGTGCCTTCCTGGTAAAACGACGATGTTGTTGCAACGCTATTGCTATTTTGCGCAGGCCCAAGGCTCAATTGTTCGGAATCTGCAGGATCTTCGATCAAAACGGCCGCGTCTTTGGCATTTGGCAAGGCATGTTCCTTTGGCATTGACTTTTCCCCGGATTGCGCAAACGGCGTCGCTCTGTCGGTATTGCTATGAGTAAACTTTGGCGCCGGCGTGCAAAAACAGACAAGCAAAACTGCCGATAGGCCGAAGCAAACAATTGCCGTTCGACGTTGCATTAGTACCTATATCTGGATTATATACGCATTTTGCGTATTATAATATATAAAATAAACTTATCCCATGCGAAGCATGGGGTTAAGAGACAAACCTGTGGAAGTCTTGAATGGTCGACAACTTTTCCCGTTCGGCAAATCCGGTTATTTCCCGCAAAACATTCGAGACAGTTTGCGGATCAACAAAATTGGCAGTTCCAATCTGTATTGCCGATGCGCCTGCCAACAGATATTCCAACGCGTCGCGACCGCAACTGATGCCGCCCATACCTATAACAGGGATGGACACTGCTTTATGAACCGCATAGGTTGCCGCAACCCCGACAGGGCGTATCGCCGGCCCGGATAATCCTCCTGTTTTCATTTGCAGCACAGTGCATTTCGCCTCAACGTCGATTGCCATGCCGACAAGCGTGTTGATGCATGAGACAGCATCGGCGCCGCCGGCTTCAGCCGCCTTTGCAATAACGCGAATATCGGTTACATTGGGAGTCAGCTTGATGATAAGCGGCTTTTTCGTGCGATTTCGAATGAGACGCGTGAGCTGCTCGACAAGCACGGGGTCTGTGCCGAAAGCCAGGCCGCCATGCTTGACATTGGGACAGGAGATGTTTATTTCGTAGCCAAAAAGCCCCTCGCATGTTTCAAGCCGATCCACGACGGCCGCGTATTCATCGATGCTTGATCCCGCAACGTTTACGATAATGGAGCACGGCATACGCATGCACGCTGGCATTTTCTCCTGTATAAACCTCTCGACGCCGACATTTGCCAAACCGATTGAATTAAGGATGCCGCTTGGCGTTTCGATGATGCGGGGAATGTCGTTGCCGGTTCGCGGCAACAGGGTGACAGCCTTGGTGTACAGCGCCCCGATATCGTGCAAATCAATAAGCTGTTCATATTCGCTGCCATAACCGAATGTGCCCGACGCGACGCCAACGGGGTTGGCAAGCTTTTCATTCCCAATAGTAACGCTCAAGTCCATACGACCCTTTCGGCAGGAAACACCGGCCCCTCAATGCAAGCGCGGGCATATCCATTTTTTGAGGCATCGATGACCTTGACCGCACATCCCATGCAAGCGCCGACCCCGCAGGCCATGACCTGCTCAAGCGATACGAAACACGGAAAGGCGCATGCTTTTGCCCATTGCGCGCATCCCCGCATGAGAGGAACCGGTCCACAGGCACATACAGTGGTATTTTTACCGAACACGTTATTGACGGATGAAAGATAATCAAGCGGCGTCCCCTTGTGTCCGGCACTTCCGTCGTCGGTGGTAAATATCGGGTCGCAGGCGGAAAGAGACGCCAATGCCGGTACCTGCGACAAAGTCTTATACCCTATTATCAAGGATGTCTTTTTCCCCATTTCAATCGACTGGCGCGCCAAAAAAAGCATTGGACCAAACCCGGTTCCTCCTGCCAGACAAACGAGCGGTTCACAGTCTTTGAGGGGAAACGAAGACCCCAACGGCCCGATGATGTCAAGAGTATCGCCTTCGCGCTTTGCAGCCAAAAGCCCTGTTGCAGGTCCTCGTTGCTTGTAAATCACCGATGCTTTTTTATCCGTGGCATCAAAATCAGAAAAGGCAAAGGGTCGGCGCAAAAGGGGTGCTGAAAATGGCGATACCCGAATCGTACAAAACTGCCCCGGTAATGGGGTTTGCTCTATGTCCCAGGTAAAAGACATTTCGTAAAATGAATCGGAAAGGGGATCATTGGAAAGAATTGTTGTGACAACTTGTTTCATAGAGTTTTGTAATAACTTTTTTGTATGCACGTATTTATGGATAAGGCCCCGATCTCAGGGTCCGATTCTTTCGTACAGTGGTTAAAATACCTTGTGTATTTGTCCGGGTCATTTCATTTTTATTCTCAATGTGCAGGGATGGGCTAATTTATTTTATTAGTGACTATATATAATTTATCTACGTAAAATGCGTAGACCATGGTACCGAGGTTTACCGAGTGTATAAAATCACAGCTACACTTATCCCGCTGCGAAGCGCGGGATTATGCCGTTATTGAAAATTTCCACTTATGATTTTATGAAGGAGCATATTCTGAATACCAAGCATTTCAACTATTGTATGGGGTTTTTTATTTGTTCTTTTTTTATGGCCATTTCCCCGGCATTTGCATTTGATATTTCAGATTATAAGAACATTTCCAAACTTGCATCGCAAAATGCAAATAATAATACCGAAGATCAAGTTTCGTCCGAATCCCAACCCGATAACTCAATCGACCCACAAACATATTACATCGGCGGCGGCGACGTTTTTATGATCTCCGTCATTCAATCGCCTTCCATCCATTTCAATGGAATAGTCAATGAAAATTGCGACGTATTTATTGGAGATTTGGGACTTATAAAAATAGGCAAACAAACCCTGGCCAGGGCGAAAATCACCATTAGTGATTTTGTCACCTCCAAACTCAACAACCGGTATTCGGTATATGTCTCACTTATCAAAGTCAAAACAGCCGTTGTTACCGTGAGCGGCGGCGTTCTGAATCCCGGAACGTTCACCCTGAAGGGAAGCGTCAGGATCCTTGATGCGATCCGCATGGCAAACAACAATACCATCCCCCTGTTGAATGAGCTTGACTTTCGGGCAGTTCGCTGCGAAAACCGCGACACAACCAGGACCTACGACCTTTTTTCATTTTTAAAGCAAGGTAACCTTGCGCAGAACCCCTATGTGTATCCGGGCGACAATATCTGCCTGTCTTACGCCAAGCAAAGCGTCTTTATCATCGGCGCGATCAAAACATCATCCTACGGCGATATCCCCATACAAAACAACGAACCGCTTTCAGGTTTTCTGTCGTTGTTTACCTTTGAAGAATCCGCGGATTCAAACCATATCGTAGTGGAACGCACTGATTCAAACGGCAAGGCCGAATCACGCGTGCTTTCCGTTCGCGATGCACAGGGGTTCATTTTACACGACAAAGACCTGATCATTGTTTCCCAAAAGAAAAATTACCCCAAGATCCTTATGGTATCCGTCGGCGGCGAGATTGCACGGCCCGGCTATTACCCGTTGCTTAAGAACATTTCAAAGGCCTCCGACATCATCGAACTTGCCGGCGGCCCTACACCAGAAGGCCAGATCGACAGAGCATATGTCGTCCGGAGAAAGAAAATGCTTTCCGACGAATTCAAAAAGAATGTCGCATCGGTAAAGCCGTCGATAACCGGCGGCACGGCCGACAATTCCGTACGGCCGGAAATCAATTCCTCTTTGTTCCACATGAACACTGCCAACGATTTTGCGGTTTTACGCACGAGCGACCATCCTGAAGGGATCCTTCTCGAACAGGACGATGAGATCGTTATTCCCAAAGAGGAGCATTATGTCTATGTTTCGGGAAGCGTCCGCACACCCGGCGCCTACGCCTTTCTTGCCGGTAAAGATAAAGAATACTATATTGCTCAAGCGGGCGGATATTCTTCAAAAGCAGACCATACCAACGTATCGATCGTCGCATATTTCGGCGAAGTCCAGCAAATCAAGGACAATCAAAACGTTGAACCGGGCGATATTATCGTGGTACCGGATGCTGTGCAATATAAATTCCTTACAAGCGTATTGCTTCCTATTATTGCAACAGCTGCATCCGTTGTTGCGACATTGCTTGTCTTATCCACCAACATAAAATGGTAAGATGCATTTCACCGATACGGTGTGCATTTCACGGAATTTCGTTTGTTGCAATAGGTTGGAGATTGTAAATTTTATTTGTTAACGTATTCGTTGACGCATTTTGCAAACGTATTTCATTCATGGAATTTGTTTAAAGCAAAAATTCGATGCACGACATTTGGAAACCATTTCAATATAAAGGGAGCTTTTTATGATCCGTACCATAGCAACGTTTTTCAATTCCGGCGGCGCATTCATGTGGGTCATCCTTGCCGTTGGCGCAATGGCGACCGCGGTTGTCATCGAACGCCTGGTTTTCTATTTTATCACCTGTAATGTTTCAGGCCCCAAATTATTGCAAAAAATTGCCCTTGCATTGCAAAACGGAAAGCCCGACGAGGCAAAAGACGCGGTGAAAAAAGGTAAAGCGCCCATGCATGTTCTTGTGAGAACCGCCGTCGACCGTTATGCATCGAACATGAGCGTTGCCGACATCGAGGAAGGCATCAGTGAAGCGGCAATCATCGAAATGCCTAAAATGATCCAGCGGCTCAATTATCTTTCTCTTTTCGCAAATATCGGTACCTTGCTCGGACTGCTCGGCACCATTTCCGGTTTGCAAGCATCCTTTTCTTCCCTGGCGTCGGTGGAGGCGTCAAAAAAAGCGACCATGCTCGCCGCCGGGATCGCCGAAGCCATGAACTGCACCGCTTTCGGCCTTATCGTCGCGGTTCCATGCATGCTGCTGTATACATTTTTATACAACAAACAGGCCCAATTGACAAAAAGCATAGATGATACCGTGATCAAGCTTCTCAATGCCATGAAGCGGCTCAAAGCATGAAAACGCTTTCACTTTCTTCAAAAACATTCGTGCCTTCCGATGCCCTGGAGTCGGAAATCGACATCGATGTAAAGCCGATGATGAACGTGCTTGTCATTCTGATTCCGTTTCTCGTCTCTGTTTCCGAATATACCCGGCTTGCGATCATCGACATGTCGTTGCCCCCGAACATCACCAGCGTTGCAGGCCAGGGTGATTCCGGGAAACCGAAACTAAAGTTGACCGTTGTCATGGCGCCCCAGTATTTCAGCATTGTCCTTGGCGAAAGCCTGCTCGATTCGATTGCCAGGAAAAACGACGATTATTCCTTCGACACGCTTGCGGCTCACTTGACAAAAAGGCGGGAAAAGCTCGACATCAAAGACGAGGTCATTGTTGCGCCGCGCGACGGCATTCATTTCAAATATGTCGTCCACGTTATGGACATATGCAAAAAAATCGGGTTTGAAAAAATAAACTTAGCAAGCGCCACCGAAAACCCCAACGCCGGACAATAATCGTGGCATTATTTAAAAAGAAATCCTTAGCACCGGTCGATCATTTCGGAGACACCTTTAAACCGCAAATGACCTCGCTTATCGACATCCTTACCCTTTTACTGGTGTTTTTAATCCAAAGTTTTTCAGCAGAAGGTAATCTGGTCACTCCGTCTACCGACCTTCAATTGCCTTTTTCATCGTCAAAAACCCCGCCAAAACCAAGCCTCATGCTCGAATTGACAAACAATGGCGTCATTGCCGATGGCCGTCAGCTTGCCGACAACAAGACCTTTGCCGCATCTACCGACCTGAACGTCCGGAATGTTTACAACTGGCTTTTAGCGCAAAAGGCAAGGGCAATTTCCGCCGACGCGGAAAAGAAAATAATTCTCCAATGCGACCGGGGCCTTGAATTCAATATTGTCAAGAGAATCATGTACACCTGCAGCAAGGCAGGCTTTACCGATTTTTCGGTCCTTGTCATCGAGGAATAATCATTCATGCAAAACACCGCCGCCTCGTTGCAATCGCTTATTGTTCCGCCTCCGCAAAACGGGCAGAACAATGTTTTCAGTATTATTTTCATCCTGACCATAATCGCTTTTCTGGGCACAGGGCTTTATCTTAAAACCATTAAGCCCGTTGCCGTTGCTGTTTTCGACGAAAAGAAAGCCACTATGGTCCAGACGCAATTTCTTATTGCCGAAAAGAAAAAAACGCCTCCACCCAAGCCCAAAGTGTTGGAACAAAAAAAGGATGACGCCAAAGAGGTCGTTGATCTGACCAAGGCCCCTTTACTAAATCAGAAAACCGATTTCACCGCTCAAGACCAGCCCAAACAGGCAACAACGACGGCCCGCCCGGTCTATGGATTGCGACGCGTTTTTTCCACAGGGTTCGGTGCCGGCGGCGCAGCGTCCGATGCAGTCATCGGCAAAGTAGGAAACACCTTGAACAAAGACGTTGATACGGTCACCGCAACCAAACAGGATTTGAAAGGCGCGCTTGTGTCAATATCAACGGTTAGCACGGCACCCCGCTTAAAGCACGACGTCAAGCCGCAGTTTACCAAGGAAATGATAGCCGCCAAACTCGAGGGTGTGATCAGGGCCGAATTGCTGGTCGACATAGACGGAAAAGTCAAGGAAATAAAGGTTCTTAATGATTTGGGTTTCGGTACGCGCGAAAAGGCGATTGAGGCGTTTTTACAATGGGAATTCGACCCTGCCATGCGCGACGGCAAGCCGGTTGCAACCTGGATCTCGTATTCCATTCGTTTCGTCCTTTTGCAGGAGTAATCATGATTTTCAAATCCATTTGTACCGTACATCAAAAACTATTACTTTTTGTGTGCGTATTGTCAACCGTTTTACTTGGTCAAATTTCCGAAACATCCCCATCAAAGGGAACTACCGAAGCGGCGGCAACATCGGCACAGAAATCTTCAGTCCCGTCGGGACAGACAGCGCAAGACAGTCTGCCCGCAATCGATTCCATGCCCCGGCTTTTGCAATTTATCAAGGCCGACTATCCGGCCGAATGCGTAAAAAAGGGCATTGAGGGCGATGTTGTGCTCGACCTTGTCGTCGACACCCTCGGCATCGTGGATTCATGCGCTGTTGTCAAGGGGCTGGTTCCTGCTCTCGATTCCAGCGCGTTGCATACGGTAAAAAAATTCCGTTTCAGGCCTGCTTTGTCCCAGGGTTTTGCAATACCCGTGCTCATGCAATATGCCTATCACTTTAGTCTCGATGAGACTGTCGAAAAAATCCAGCAATACGTCAATTTTAAGGGCAAACTTCTTGAGCGCGGAACACGAGCCCCTGTTCGGGATGCGACAATCGTGGTGTCATTTCCCGACTCAACGTCCGACCATTCGCTTTCAATTCCTTTCTCCGCCTATTTGAAGAAAATCGGCAGCTTTTCAAATCAGCATTGCGAGGAAAAGACCATCATAACCACCACCGACTCGTTGGGAAAGTTTTCATTTTCGTCTCTTCCCGTAGGTGCCATATTTGTCAAAGCCATTTATCCGGGCTACGAACAGCTGAAAGAAGAAGAGCTGCTTAAAGTGGCCGAGCAAACATCGGTCACCTATTACATCCAACGGTTTTCCTACGGAGAAAACGAAGTTGTGGTGTACGGAAAAGCTGAGGAAAAGGAAGTTGAGAAACGCACCCTGACGCTGAACGAAGTGAAGAAAATCCCCGGATTCGGCGGTGACGCGGTCAAAGTCGTGCAGGCATTGCCAGGCGTTGCCAGGACATCGCTTATCGGCAGTCAAATTGTCGTGCGCGGTGCGAGCACCGCAGACTCCCGTTTTTACCTTGACGGTGTGCAAATACCGGTGTTGTTCCATTTTAATGGTCTAAAGTCAACCTATAACTCCGACGCCCTGGAAAGTGTTGATTTTTATCCAGGCGGCTTCGGGACCCGATACGGCGACGTCACTGCAGGAGTCATTGAAATCAAGGGCCGTCAAGCGAAAACCGACCGTGTTCATGCATCGGTCGACATAAACTTGTTTGACGCATCGTTTCTTGTTGAGGGCCCTGTTTCAAAAGACGTTTCTGTTCTTCTTACCGCCCGAAGAAGTTTTGTTGGCGATGTTTTAAGTTGGGCCATAAACAAAATTGACCTTCCTTTTTCCATTCAGCCATATTATTGGGATTACATTTGCCGCACCGATTACACGCCTTCTAAAAACATGAAATTCTATCTGACCCTGTTCGGTTCCCAGGACGAATTAAAACTCATAACGAAGCAGGTACGGGGCGGAATCGCCAATGTGGGAGACGGCGCCGATCAAATAAATCAACGTACAACTTTTAATATGGGAATCGGCGGATGGACCTGGACAATTTCTCCTAAAGTCAAAAACGAGTTCACCTATTCTCTTACAAACAAGGACCAGTACGCCTCTGTTTTTAATTTTGTAAAATCTGACCAGACAGCCTGGATCAGCAATCTGAGGAACCAGACCAGTATTTCGGTGACACCGAATGCAACGCTCAACGTTGGTCTTGACGCACAAATATATCCTGCGAATTTTTATCTCGACATGGTGACCACTGCCGATACCGTGTCGCGCGACACAATAAAAAACTGGGTTTTCGGCGATATCGGCCCCTATGTCAACCTCGATTGGAAGGTTTTGCCCAGACTCGAAATCATTCCGGGCCTCAGATACGATTATTACCCTGAGCTTTCTTACCGGGGAAGCGTTGTGCCGGCATTCTGGAATTATTCCCTCATAGATAACAGACAAGGCGCCCCAGGAGAACCTTCGCTTCGGCTTACCACGCGATATACTCTCACAAAAACGCAAACCCTCAAAGCAGCCATTGGAAATTACAGCCAGACACCGCAACCGCTTGGCCAAACAATAATGTCAAAATGGGGCGACCCGCATTTGCCAGCGACCAAAGCCGCTCAATATGTTGGCGGATACGAATGGCAGATATCCGACCTTGTGCATGCGGATCTGCAGGCATATTACAATAACCAGTGGGACATTCCACGACAAGGGACATTTCAGGACGTGCCTGCCGGGGAAATACCAAATGGGTTTTACGCCGACCAAAAAGGCCGCATGTACGGCCTCGAGCTCATGCTGAAACACGATCAGGGAAAACATTTTTTCGGCTGGATAGCCTATTCACTTTCGAGAAGCGAGCGCCAGGACCCGCATACGGGAATCTGGTCTTTATATTCAAAAGACGAAACGCATAATTTGCAATTGATCGGCAGTTATAAGCTCCCGAAACTCTGGGAAATCGGGACCCGCATCCGTTACGTTACCGGCGACCCCACCACACCGATCGACGGTATCGTGTACGACGAGAATTCAGGCAGGTTCAGCCCTGAATACGGCCCGAAAAATTCCGCCCGTATGGATCCGTTTTTTCAGGTCGATTTACGAGTGGAGAAGAAATTCATGATGAAAAAATGGATCCTGACGACGTATCTTGACATTCAGGATTTGAGCTATTTTGCCTACAATAGCCCTGAATTTTATCAGTACAATTACCGGTACGACCAGAAAACTCCGGTAGGCGGGATCATTTATCCTTCGTTCGGCATTTCTGCGGAATTTTAAAAGGAGACTTTTTTATATGAGTAGCCGAAAAATGAATTACTCCGCAGCATGCTGCGAGGTATCTAAAAATGCAACTCACCCCTTTGTCCCCTCTCTTGAAAGAGAGGGGAAACCCGAAGGAAGAGGTGAGTTAAAACCAACGATTGTTGCATTATTGACAACAGTGGTGCTTCTGTTTTCGTGTACGCAATTTCCTACGCAATTCGGCTACATAGGCCCGGAATATGTGCAGACCGTCGGATTCGTGTTTTCTCCTTTAGCCGAAGGAGCACCCGGTGACACGATGCATATGACCGCATATTTTGCAGGACAGCCGGTTCACACCTTTGCATGCAGTCTTTCGGCACAATATACGCTTAGCATGTACGGAAATGATACGGCTGTAAATTTCAAGCCGCTTAATGATCTAAACGCAACGTTTGGCCCTGATTCCATATCCCTTTCCTTCCCGATTCCACAGAATTTTTTTGCAGCAGGCGGTCAGCTTATTCAATCGCTGCTTAATGCGTTCCCCGATTCGACAAAAGCAAAACTAGGGCTGGATTCCGTAAGCTTAAAAGGCGTTTCTCCGTCACAACTGCCGCTTGTTGTCGGTGCATTTCTCACCTCGACGAATTTTTCAACAGTAGACACGGCAACCGCGAAACTGATCGCCCATCTGGCCGAAGTGCTCTCCGGCCAAATGGTCTTGCACCTTGCGGTCAACGGAGGATATACCATTATTCGGAACATAACCGTTCGTTATAATTCACATATAAACGGCAACCCTTATGTTTATGTCAATCACAACCCAAACCCGAAATGGCTGGCTATTTACAAGGTAAAAAACACAGGCAAATATTCATTTGACCCGACGGTGCATACCGGCAGCGACACGTTGATATGCCTCTATAAAGACAGCGCCCTCTCGCCCGATAAAATCGGCGGGCCGAAGCTGTTTACCGACACGGTGCTCATTGACACCGGATTCTCCTATTATGCAATGGGTGATACCGGGATTTTCATATACGACAGCGTCACACCGTCAGGATCGCATATCACGGCCACCGACACGACGCTCGACAAGTCATTCTCATTCGAAAACATGATCACTTATGAACGATACAGCTATCTTTGGTTTTACGAGCCGGATTCTACAACGCCGGTCGGCGTCAAGCCCGAAAACTCGGTGATAATCGGTAATTCCCGCGATTATTATTCCTCGTTTTCCCCGCCGCTTGATACCGTAATCCATAATGTCGACATTTGGGCGCGCGCATCCGATGTTTCCAACGGTGAACTCAACCGCCCCATTGGCGTAACAAGCAAAAAAGTTTCAGTGGTTTTGAAGTATTCGGCTGAATATGCGAAAAAGGCGAAGAAAAAATAGCGACAAGCAGTATTTTTACGTCTCTTTTATTTTGTGATTCTTCTCTCTCCATCATTGGAGAGGTACTAACCCCATGCTTCGCATGGGATAAGTTTACTTTATATATTATCTACGCAAAAAGCGTAGATAATTCAAATATAGGTACTAAGGGTGAGGCGAGGCAAAGCCTCTCTTTTAATTTCCAAGCTCCGATGCTCCTATAATTTCCTTCCAAAGCCCTATCAATTCATATTCAATAATATCCGCAACTGCCACCCAATCTTGATTTTTAAACATAATAAAAATGGTCTCAAGCGAATAATTGAATTTTTTAATAAGCCCGGGAGAAATTTGGCTCAACACTTTTTGCACGGATGGATTTTGAAGCAAAGCAAGAAATTGGTTTAAAATCCGGGCGGCTTCGCCGTAATCACCGCGTCTGCAATTAGGCCCAAGCACCAAAAGATACTGTTCTATTTCATGCACATTGTTTTCCATTTAATTAAATTACTATCATGCAGCCATTGCTACAACTATTTACCGCAGCAAACGGAAGCGCTTCCGCCCGTGTCTCATTTGGAAACGATGTTGTGAGGCATCTTCATTCGACCATAGACCCCGACGCCGAGGCAGCGGTATTCAACGGCTTCGAATTTTTCGGGGATGTCATTGTTTTTGCAGGAATCGGCCTCGGCTGGCACCTTACCGATGCAATGCCGAAGCTGCCCGACGCGGCACTCTGCATTGTCGTCGACTATTTTCCCGAATGTATTTCTTATTGTAAAGATACTTTTTTCAAATACAAACCAAACACAGTTGTTTATCTTTCCGGTCAATCCGATGCAGACGCTATAAAAAACATAGAAAATTTATGCAAAACCAAACCGCAGGCAAAGCTGCAAATCATCAAGCACCCTGCATCATTTTTTTGTTTTCAGGAATTCTATCACAAAATCATAGAACAAATCGCATCATTTTATATTGTAAAGAAGGCTACCCCGCTATGGTTGCGTAAAAAAGCTGCCTTGTTTTTCGGGAATTTTTTTCTGGAAAAAGAGCTATCGAATGCATTAAAAACCTCTTCGGAAGGACCACTGCTTTTCAATTATACTGCGCATAAAAGCACTTTTGATTTCGAATGTGCCTTTTCGAAATTCATTCAAACAGAAAGCCCCGACTTTATCCTTTCGATAAACATGAACGGGTTCGACTCAAATGGCGAAATAGGCATTATAGCTGCGCGATATGGCGTGCCCATTATTGTTTGGTTTGTCGATGATCCCCGTCCGATTTTGCTTGCCCATAAATCCCATATAAGCCCAAACACAATTGCCCTATGCTGGGAAAAAAGTTTTCTGCCCTTTTTGCGCAAATTTAATTTTAGAATGGTTGAATATGTACCTCTTGCATGCGATCCTTCTCTTTTTTCAAATATCCAGCCGTCAAAACCCGAAACTCCTATTGGCTTTGTCGGTACTGCCATGGTCGATTCTTCTGCCGGAAATATCAGGAGTAAATTTCTGTGGTCACCCTCCTATGTACCCATAGTCGAGTTTTGCAGCGACCAACTGGTTAAAAACAAAAACATCCTATGTCCCGATGCAATTGTAACGGCAGCGTCGATGTTTGGCATACAACTCGCATTTTCCGATGAAAAAAACATGACCTGGCTTATTTCCTATATTACTCATTACGCAAGCATGAAAAAACGGAAAAGCCTTTTGCAACCTTTACTGCCTTTTGGGCTTGAAACCTTCGGCGACCCTTTGGGTTGGAAAACTCTTTTGGGAAACACCGTGCCTACCCACGACAATATCGATTACCGGCACGGCATCGGGGCCATATACAATTCAATACAGGTGAACATCAATATTACAAGCTGTCAAATGCCGTCCACCGTCAATCAGCGCGTTTTCGACATACCAATGGCAAATAGCTTTGTCCTGTCCGATAAGCAAAGCGACCTTCTTGAATTATTCGATATGAATGAAATAGCATTTTTTGAAAACCAATCCGAACTTGTCGACATGGCAAAATTTTATCTTTCGCATGAAATCCAGAGAGAAGCTATCGTGAATGCTGCTCGGAAAAGAATTCTTTTGGACCACACCTATGAAAACCGCGTTGAGAAAATTCTTTCTTTATTGTAATTGGTTTTGGTCAAAATCACCTGTTTTGAGTATTGAAGCATAAACCGGAAAAACAAAAAGGAGGCCATTCGGCCTCCTTTTTGTTTTTTAGAACGATTCTCTTCTTTTTTATTACTTGAGCAGCGACAAAACACTTTGCGGAAGAGAATTAGCCTGACTTAACATTGCAGTGCCGGACTGTGTGAGAATCTGGTTTCTGGTGAATTTTGCTGTTTCCGATGCAAAATCCACGTCACGGATAAGCGATTCTGCCGACTGCTGGTTCGTATTCGATACGTTCAGGTTATTGATCGCATGTTCGAGCCTGTTGATATAGGCTCCCATATCCGAACGCATTCTGTTGACACTGTCGATAGCGCCATCTAAACTGCTGATCGCATTTACCGATGATGTTTGGTCGGTAAGATGTTGCAATGTCGCTGATCCTGCGGCTCCGCCGATTCCAAGGCTTTGCGCATTCAAAGTCGCTATGCTGATCGTTATGCTATCTATTCCACTGCGGGAATTGGCATCAATCCACAATGTCGACTGCGTTGCACCAACATTAACTGCACCAAAACGGCCGGCTGTCGTGGACAACAATTGCTGTTTGTTGTAGTTCGTCACATTGGCAATACGGTCTATTTCACTGTTGAGCGCCTGGAATTCCGATTCGCTGTACGCTCGTTCAACCGAGGTGAATGTATCGTTGGACGTTTGAACGGCAAGTTCACGCATACGCTGGAGGATAGACGACACTTCGTTTGCAGCACCTTCGGCGATTGTTAGGGCGGCAATACCGTCTTGTGCGTTTCTGTTAGCCTGGGCTGTACCGTTGATCTGGGTACGTAAGTTTTCCGAGACGCCCAAACCAGCAGCATCATCACTTGCCCGGTTGATACGCAAACCGGTCGACAACTTTTCCAGAGACTCATTCATATCTTTGCCGACAGTGTACAGAGCCGATTGCGTCACCATTGCAGCAATGTTATGATTAATACGCATAAAAGAACCTCCTTGTTAGAATGATGACCATGCGTGTGACATCATTCGGTGA
>Ga0182027_10005025_pt1 | contig 20236 bp, 18 predicted proteins | sample 712E1DmetaG_FD_121300 | JGI IMG/M metagenome (GOLD analysis project Ga0182027, IMG submission 121300) | Permafrost microbial communities from Stordalen Mire, Sweden - 712E1D metaG (Illumina Assembly) | ecosystem: Environmental > Terrestrial > Soil > Wetlands > Permafrost | place: Sweden...
TCTGCTTTTGATTTTAATATTATTTTTGAGATGACATTCTCAGATTTTTCAGTATCCTGATATTTTTTATTTATCTCATCAAACGCATTATTACTTCCGCAATCGAGCATTCGAAGTATTGCTATAGTCTCGTTCTCATTCGATGATTGCAATAATCTTCCGAGCCAGAGCGCTGCGGGATGATTCTGAGATGCACCGTCTAAAGTTACTCTTCTGTCTGCAACATACTTGAACCAGTGTCCAAAATCCCACCAAGAATTTATTATAGCATCAGGTTTGGATTCTTCACGGATTTTGGTCAATGAATCCCACCATCCTTTTGTCATCGACGGTACATAAGATTTTCCTACAGCTATGCCCATTTGTATAGGTGCAATAAGTATCAGACATAATATTGCAAATGTCAATATTTTGGCAAAGATTTCCTTCATATGAAGTGTATTCTTGAATACTCTTGCAAAATATTGATAGATGTATCCGATAGCAACACCAATGGCTATACCAAACACCGGCGTCAGTAATAAAATAAATCTAACACCTCTGATTCCAATATATATCATTCCAATAAACCATATCATGAGTAAAAATGCTATCTTTACATCGACAACAGAATCTTTTTCTTTTAGCAATAACAGTACTGCTGCAATGATTGGGATTGCCATCATAAACATGTAAAGTAATTGATTCATCTTTAACGCAGTGTTTGATATCAAGAACAAGTATACTATGGCTGAAAATGCTAGCAGCATATACTCTTTAAAATCAGGCTCTCTTTTGACCAGAGGAAATATTATCCCTAAAAGCGCCAAAGAGAACAGTATTAACATTCCGCTGGATACTTGAGAAACAACTGTGGTGATGTCTGCATCATTTAATTCAGCAACAGTTGTTAATACATTAGGCCATAAATTTTGATATGCTGCGACCTTTAACGTCGATGAAAATTGAAATGGTGCGGTTATTGCAGATGTAAAACCGCTAAAGCCTCCAAATAATGATACGAATATAGCGCTGGAAATTATAAACGCAAGTATCAGCAACGCGTCAATCTTTATTTCTTTTGTAAATATTTTTTTAACGCTTTTATGCTTGATATAATTCTTTGTCATTTCGAAGCCGATATATGCTACTACTCCTATTAACATGAAGTCGAATATATACCACCATCCGCTCCATGCGAAACTAAATAATCCTGTAAGCAATCCTGTGACTCCTAGAAGTGCGAATTTTTTCCATAATGTTTTATTCTCATATGCTTCGATGAATAGCCACACGATTAAAAGCGGAAATATGACGTTCCATATATCTGTATCTGACCCTAAACTTCTTGTAAGGAATAGAGGATTTAATGCGATAAACATTGCGGCAAAAAAACCTGCAACTTCATTCATTAATCTTTTACCAATGAAGAATGCGGCTATTGCTCCTAATACTGCAAGAAATGTTGGCAAGAGAAATTGTGCATACATTAAATTTACTTTAGGATTGAATGCATGGAGAAATTTATATAAAAATACTATTCCATAAGGATGCATGCTAGGAGCTGTGACAGTTCCAATCGGCGCAATCATATGATCATCGATGCATTTTCCATCAATAATCTCATCACAGATTGTACCTTTAGTCTCTAAATTTCTCGCTTGTCTTAAGTAAAAATATGAATCTAAATCACCAAGAAAAGTGTATGTATTATTATTCTCTTGATATTGAAAGCCAGTCTTGAAATATTGCGCTGCCTGTGTCACCTGTTGATCCATCTGATCTTTATTTGTAATTTTGAATTGTGCAAACTGATCGTCTACAAGTTTGTCTCTCTGAGCTACCGGTAAATTAGGATACTGCGCTGCAACTTGAGCGGATATCTGGTTCCTATAATAATTTTCTACTGATGACTGAGCCCAAGAGTCTGTCGCTGTCAACTTATCAGGCTGTAATCTTATACTTATTGTTAATATAACAGGAATAAGAATTAACACCAGCAATAATAGAATATTTAATCTTTTTGGATTGAAGATTTTTGTAATCCAAGAAAAATTTATTTCTGTATTGTCATCTTTATAAGCATCATCTTTTTCATTTTCTTTCTTATGATTTTTTTCTTTGTTATTATCTTCAGAATGTTCATTTGAACTCATCAGTAATACACCCCACAGTAAAATCGATTATCGATATTAATTTATAAATTTGATGAAAAATATTGTTGAGAACTAATATTAAACTTAATAACTAAACTTAATAAAATTAATAAACAAAACTGGTATCATATGCTTATGACCAATTATACCAGAAAAGCTGTGATGGGATTCGGAATAATATTTATTATGACTATAATTGGAGCAGTAGCCGGATACTTGTTCAGGGTGGTTCTAGCAAAAAACTTAACAGTATCCGATTATGGTCTATTCTTTGCGATATATTCATTTATGTTCATGGCCTTTATCTTAAAAGATTTAGGATTAGGTCAGGCCACTTCTAAATTCATCCCAGAAGCTATCGCAGCTAATGACTTTAGGAAAGTGCGTTTTATTGTAATCTTTTCATTTTTGGTTACAATATCCATATCGATTATTTTACTTGTTCTGACGGTACTTGGCTCCCATATTATCGCAAATTATTATTTGAAGATGCCTTTAGCTGCGCCTCTTGTTAGACTCTTTGGTTTAATCTTTTTCTTTTTTGCTATAGAAGCACTCATAGTGTATGTGATATCTGCATTTCAGAAACACAAAATATATGCTTTTTTTCAGGTTTTTAGACAAGTCTTAGCATTAATATTTTTGTTCTTGTTCTTTATGTTTTCAGTCAAGATTGAATATGCTCTGCTCGCCTACTTGCTTACATCAATTGTGACAGTAATATTATTCATATTTATGTCTAGACGCATTATGCCAGAATTTTTTAATTCAAAGTATGGACTGGATAAAAATCTTTCAAAGAATATGCTTAAATTTGGTGTGTCCACATTGTTGATTTCAATAGGCGGGCTTGTCTTACAAAGCGCCGATAGCGTCATGCTTACAATATTCAAGACGACGCAGGATGTCGGAATATATAATGCCGCGGTACCTATTGCAAATCTGCTCCTATATATAGGATCGGCATTATCCGTTGTACTCATCCCTTTGACGTCTGAATTGATGATTAAAAAGATGAGCGGCACTATAAAGATAGGCATCATGAGTCTTTACAAGTATTCTTTTATGATATTACTCCCGCTCGTCTGTATTGGTTTTATGTATGCCGGAGGAATAATAACTATTTTGTTTGGGTCGGCTTATGTTAGCGGCGCTCTCGCCCTTCAGATATTGCTTTTTGGTACGACCGTTTATCTTCTTGCACAGATGAATTTTAGCATATTGTCAGGCATCGGCGAACCTCAGATTACTGCCCGTATATTAATAATTGGCACTGTAGTTAACATACTTTTAAATCTGTATTTGATACCCAAATGGGGAATTGCAGGTGCTGCATTAACAACTTCTGCTTCATATTTGATTATGGCAATCATGAGTACATTATATGTGCAGAGAAAGTTGAGGTTAAAATTTCCGTTATGGCATTGGGTTAAATCTTTAGTGATTTCGCTAATCATGATCGGAACCATAAGCTATTTAAAGCATGTATTGAAATTGAATCTCTACCTGGAGATTGCCGTGCTGCTGGTGATAGGAGCGGTAATTTATATAGCATTATCGTTCATACTGAGCCAATTTAATTGGAATGAAATAAAAACTATAATAAATCTGATTAAGAGCAACAAATCTGAATAAGAGAAAAAATGACTGATCAAAGCGTTTTTAGAGAGGAAGAATGGAGAACTCATAGGCATTTTCTTAATCCATCCAAATATAAGGAATATGAATTGCATGTATCTGGTCTAGGTTTTTTGAATAGGATCAATTTTATCAAGGATCATTATGAAAAATTTACACCAATCGATGAGATAAACAAGGATGTTATTAGGCAGCTAAAGCGGAGAACAACAATTCATATCATACGAAAAAACTTATCAGAGGAAGATAAATCGCTTTTGGAAGAGGAGGGATTTAAACTTATAAAAACTTGGGGAACTCTTATACTAGATCTCTCAAGATTTGATATGTTGTATCTTAAATTGGATAGCACAACTACAAAAAATATCCGTAAAGGAGAGTCCCGCTTGACTTTTTTTAAAATAACATCTGCTGATGAGTTCAAGGAATATTATGAGTTGTTCAAAGAATCCAGAAAAGAATTAAGATTTAAAACAGCACCATATTCAATATACTCTTCTCTATTATCTAATCCCTATTATGCTGTTTTCGCGGTACGAAGCAATGAGTCTAAAAAATTGGTTGCAGGTCTTGGAACAATTTACAATCAAAATTATATTTTGGAAGTCAATGCGGCACGTGATCATAATTGCTTCTTTGCGAATGATTATCTGAAGTGGATGCTGCTCAAGTATTGTCATGAACAAAAAATTTTATATTATGATTTTGCTGGATGTAATCCTGATCCTGAGTCAGATTCAAAGGATTTTAATCTAAGAAAATTCAAAGAAAAATGGGGTGGGGAATTTTATTATGAATATATCTTTAAAAGATAGGCTAAAAATAAAAAACTAATCCGAAATGAACACAAAAATTAATTCAAAAGGACGAGCAAAGAATGTTAAAATTATAGATAAATTAGATAAACGTACCAAAACCATCGCTGGAGAAATAGAGGGATGGAGTAATTTTGCCAAGGATGAAGGTTGGTTAAATGTTCCGGATGATTATATCCTTTATTTACCACAGCCGAGAAAACGCATGAAAGGAGAAACACTCAGTTGGGATGTTCACGCAAAAAACTTTTATAGGGCGATAGATGGTATTGATTTTAAAAACAAAAAAGTCTTAGATGTTGCTGCAGGAAGAACATGGAGCAGCAAGGAGCTCGCACTTCGCGGAGCAAAAGTTACTGCAACGGATATTCTTGTTAAAGACGGGATTGGCTTGAAAACTGCATACAGATATTTTAAAAAGTTTAATATAACCTATGATTTGGTCCGTTGTGATATGAATAGTCTGCCATTTAAGGATAAATCGTTTGATATAGTATTTGTACATGCATCGATTCATCATAGCGAAAATATTCAAAGAGCCATAAGAGAGATGCGTAGAGTATGTAAACAAGGCGGTCTGATAATATTCTCTGCCGAACCAGTGGGAAGTTTTTATAGTAAAATACTTAACAAGCTGTTGATTAAAGGTCTAAATTATAAGATAAATGAAACAACACCCCGACTTAAAGAATACCTATCTCAATTCAATAAAAAGAATGTTGAAATCATTAAGGGTTTAGATGTTGGATGGAGAAAGTATTTCAACATTTTAAGACTTTTTGGCGGGACAGTAATACTGCGTGTTAAAAATAAATGATTTAAATATATTACTGTATTAAAAGAATACATCAAAGGAAAATAAATTAATGGAGATACAATGACAGAAGAACAAAAATTTTATTTTGAAAGGAAATGGCGCACCAAAGCCGAGTTAAAGAATATTTTTTCAGAATCTTTGAAGCTTAATCGTTTACAACAAACAAAAAGATTGGTTTCTGGGCAAAAAAATATCATTTTAGACATCGGATGTGGTGCAGGTTATCTTAGCGAATTATTGGAAGGAAAGTATTCTAAATATGTTGGGGTTGATATTCTCGAGAGCAATGTATCCATCGCTAAGTCTATATTCACTAAGAAAGATGTCTCATTCTCTACGAAGAATGTATTTTCAGATAAAAGTTCATTTAAAAATAAGTCAATAGACTATATTCTTCTCCTCGAATTGATTGAACACGTTGATAATCCTGGGGAATATATTAGAAGATGCAGAGAATTACTTAAGGATAAAGGTTATCTGATAATTAGTACGCCTAATGCGACCAGTATCACTAATATTTTATGGAATATCAAAAACAGGAAAAAAATCATATCTGCTTATGCTATTGATGGGACAGAAACAGACCACGTTGTTGCGTGGGATATTCAGACGTTACAAAATTTATTAGTTAGAAATAAATTCAGGATAATTAATATTTTGCTGAGCAAGTCAAGTATTAAGGGCGGTCAATCAATAATTGTCAAAGCACAAAAAGTTGATTGACGTGTTGATGAACGTTGATGAAAGATTGATTAAATGAATCTAAAAATGAATCTAAAAAACAAGATGGATGTTGAGAGGACAAATGTTTCCAAGACAGATGTTTTATTTCCTCCATTACCTCCACGGATTAAGGTAGAGTTCTCTAGACCTTTTTGGAATATTATGAGCATTTTAGGATTGTATTTAACCCCTAATCTAGATAAAAGATTGCATGTAGAATTCAAAAAGATTTATCCCGACGACAAGATTATCTTTGTAGACAGTGCAACAAGCGGAATATATCTCATACTGAAAGAGTTGGATGTGTCGAAAAAAGATGAAATCATTATTCCATCTTATGTATGCAAGGCAGTGATTAATGCAGTACTTGAAGCGGGTGCAACGCCGGTTTTTGTAGATATTTCTGACGATTTCAACATGGATCCTAAAGATATAGTTAAAAAAATTACTTCAAAAACCAGGGCAATTATTGCAGTTCATCAGTATGGAAAATTGTGTCAGATAAAGGAGATACGGAAAATATGTAAAAACTATAACAAAAAACATAAAATTATATTAATTGAGGATACAGCCGTACCTATAGGCATACAAAGTGGAGATGTTCAGTCAGGATTGTTTGGGGATTATTCTGTTTTTAGTTTTAATATGGGTAAGACAATAGTTTCTTTTGGTGGTGGAGCTGTACTTTCGAAAAGCACTTTTAATCTAAATAATCTAAATAATATTTCTAAAAAAAGAGGTAAACATATGTTGAGGAGGTATCTTTTCTTTTTAACAAATATATATTACAAAAAATTTTTTTCAATGCCATTTAATCTGCTGAGAGAATTAGGTTTTGCTCATAGAGAGGAAAATATTCAACAATTGTATGAAAAGTCAAATGCGCGGCCTGTGAAAATAGTTCCCACCACCATGACCAGACTACAGAAAGCTGCAACATTACATCAACTAAGAAATATTGATATTATAACAAAAAATCTGAAACGTATAGCCGGCATATATGATACTTTATTGAAGAATATAAAAGAAATAAGACTACCAGATTCTAAGTTTAATCAATATACTTATTACGCGATAAAAATTTCAGATGGTTCAGACGATTCAAGTAGGTATGAATTGGCGACGTTTTTGAGCAAAGTCGGTATAGAGACTCAATGGACATTTTATCCATTACATCTTCAGTCAAAATATTCAAGATATTATACTAAAAACGATTCTCTTAAAAACACTAACTTATTATGGAAGAGAGAATTGTCGCTTCCGATTGGACCAAAAATGAGTGAGAAAAAAGCAAGATTTGTTGCAAATCAAATCAGTGAGTTTTATATATGCAAACACAGGATTGTACGCAAATGAAGGATTATACTCGGAAGACAAAGGAATATTATGCGAAACATGCGGATACTTATAGTGCTCTCATTGCGTCTTGGAGAATGCACCTCATTGCGCAATATAATGCTAAAAATAAGGTTATCCTTGATTTGGGTTGCGGAACCGGGAATTATTTGTTAAAATTGTTCAATAATAATGTTTTTGGCATTGATATTTCCAAAAAAAGCATTGATATATTAAAAAAAAGAACTGAATACACCAAAATTAAAAACAAGAAGACGTTGATAGTAGGAAATGCTCTTCATATGCCCTTTAAAAACAATATCTTTGATATATTATTCTCTTTTAGCACGATGTATTATATCAAGGAATTAGATGAGGTACTGATTCAAATTCATAGAATTCTCAAGCCACGCGGTATAGTCATACTAGAATTTGGGAATAAATATTCCATAAATTCTGTATGGGATAAGATTATGTTTGATGTTCCGCAGTTTCACTTCAGCGAGAAAAGGATATGGAGTGAGCTGGATAGGAACGGATTCCAGATAAAAAAGGTGTATTATAGGCAAGTTATACCTAATTTCTGGAACAAATTTGATAAAGATTTCGTCAAGAATCCGCTTCTCCAAAAGATATCATTCAGGATGATATTTGTTATTGAAAAGAAGTAATGATGCTCTATTTTTATATCCTTTTTATTTCTTTCTAACTATCAACCACAATCCGCCTGCTCCTGCCCTCTTCATGTATTTATGTCCATTTCGCTCCATGAAATCATGGATTCTTTTTGATTTACGTATGTATCTATCCAATATTGAATGCGGGAAGTGATAATTATAATATTCAAATGACTCGACTGTAAATTTAGTCTTCTTAATCTTCGCGAGCAACTTTTTATCTGTATAGAATTGTACATGATCTGTTTTGAACATTATATACGGCTCTAGGACATAATTTCTTAATCTACACAAAAATGTTCCTTCTTGAGGCGTTCCTAGTATTAATACCCCTCCAGGTCTTAGATATGAGTATATTTTTCTCAATAAGCCGACATCATCCTTGACATGTTCTATGACATGATTTAGGAGTATTATATCGCAGCTGTTTTTTGTGATAGCATCATTGTTCACATCATTAAGAAAAAGAGTTGCTGACGGTACAAGCTTTTTTGCTCTTACAAGTCTTATAAAATTATAATCGCAACCATAGAGTTTTATAGATAATTTCATATCGGCTATATCTTTCAAGCTTCTTCCATCACCACATCCGATATCAAGTAAGATGATGTTTTGTTTGTGTATTGATTTGAAGGCTGAATTTACAGAATCTGTTAACATTTTTTTCATCAGAGCGTGCTGATATTTGTATATATCACGTACAGTCTTTTGTGAAGTTACATACCAATTTGGTTTCTCTTTTCTGAAAGAATCAATAAGATTTTGCTCGGTGATAAGAGGTATTCCTTTCATCATCGGGTATGAAGTAGAGCATTTCTTACAGTAATAGATTCCTTTTTTAAGTGTTAGAATTACAGTTCTGCATTTAGGACAATTTATTATATGATTAGTACTCCTAATGATATTAGTATTTTGACTTTTCATATTATTCTTTATTATATTATTATTTTTATTTTTTTAAGGAGGTTGTGATATATTTTCTCTTCTTTTGCTTCCATCTTATCTCCACGAATGTTTTCAAACATATCAACACTTTTTTTTGAATATTCCTTCAACGCTTTCGGGTGACTTTTGAAATATCTTATAGCCTTTCTGAAAGCTTCAACGTTAAAATCAATAAGATACATTGCGTTGAACACCGGGTCGAGGTTCTCTCCTTTAAATGGTTTTCTATGAAGTATGGGAAGACCGCACGCCATTGCTTCGATTACAGGTATACCTATCTCTTGAATCAAAGTCGCACTTATTAAGCAGTCAGCCATGGAATAATACTTCGGTAGATCCTTATTTGTTACAGCCTCAACGAAGGTGACTTTGCCTCTAAGCTCAGGGGTTTTTTCGACATATTCCATCAGAGGTTTTCTTGTGTGTCCTTTACCTACTAATATAAGTTTTATATCCAACGGTTTTATCACTTCTAATAAGAATTTTTGATTCTTGACCTTATAGAAATTACCGATATAAATCATAGTAAATATCTTGTGTCTTTTATCGCTGTATATATTATGGGTATATGAATGTTTGAAGAACACCTTGTTATATATGATATGCTGGTGATTCTTTTCAGTTAGATTTTTTGTAGTGCCAAGCGCTTGTTTATATACATATATTACTTCGCTTGCCTGTTTAACAATCCTATGAAGATATAACAATATGAATGTCCAATGGAATAATCCTAAGAAGAAATTTTCCTTGCGCATTACAAGATATTTGTGATGATTATAATTTCCATGTACAGATAACACGAAAGGCACGTTCAATTTTTTTGCACAATAACTTGCTAGATAGCCTTCTATAAACACGCCGTATGCCCTTATACAATCTGGTTGTATCTCTCTAACTTTATCCAGGATGACTTTTTTTAGTAGCATGGATTGTATCTTTCCATCAGAATGAAAATAATGAACGACAAGTTTTTTGCTTCCAGCAAGATTTGAAATTTCTTTTTTATCCGAATCAGACAATTCTTGGAATGATACATCTATAACGTGTATTTCATCAAAGAAATTTTTAGGGTTGAAATATCTTTCTTTTATTTCTCCTTTCTTTTTGTATACTATTAAAGGATCGGTTGGGAACACAACTAATTTTTTCATTTGCTTTTCCTCTTCTTTATAGAACTGCTCATGGTTTCCATCAATTCCCTATATGTACATATTGATAAATCTTTACGATGTGAGTCCAGTATATGAAGAATTTTATCATAATCCAATTTGTCTATGTCTTGAGGGTCATGATACAGATTAATGAACATACTGCTTTGTATTCCGAAATCTATAAATGATCCGAAAGTCTTGACATACTCTTCTTTATTATGTTTTGACAATGTAGACCTGAATGCATGTGATGTGTCAAATATACAGAAGGGATGCTTTGGACAGCATGTTAAAGGGAATTCCCATATGCCTCTAACGCTATAAGGAAATCCTGAGGTTTCCGTCCGTACAGCGACAGTTGACGAAGAATAACTATATCCTAATTGTTTTAACATAGGATAAATGTCATCAACAAACTGGTTTCCGAAATGCGGAATTCTAAATCCAATCATCTCGTATTTTAGTAGTTTGTGAACCGTATCATGACATTTTTTTATTTCTAAAAATCTTTGAACTGGATTTATCTTATCAAAATGTTTATCGTTTCCCAGTTCAACACTGTTCGGATGAGAGTATGTATGATTTACAATTTCATGTCCTTCTTTTATTATGTTCCTGAATATTTTAGGGTTTTTCTCGACCAATACTCCAATAGCAGAAAAACTCGCTTTTATCTTATATTTCTTAAGAAGTTTCAATAATTTTGGAAGCTTAGATATATCTACAACATCATCAATATCATAAGAGAGTATTACACAACCTTTTTTTTTAGACAAGGCATTTTTGTTCTGTTTTTTCCAATTTTTAGATTCTGTCAATAATTTCGGCACGACCACAGAATTATGATATACTGGTCCTAATGCAGTATTTATAATGCTCCAATAAATTGTCCTAATGGGATTCATAATTATCTCTCGGTTTTATATTAACAATTTTACACAGACTCCCTTTTACCGTTGCCTAAGACATGATATTCTTTGGCTTTTATATTCATGCCTCTTGTGTCAAGAACTACGTGTTTTGATAAATCAACATCATGATAATAATCGTGGTCGGTAACTATGACTATAACATCTGAATCCTTGATAGCTTCATTAAAATCTCTGGTTAGAGGATAATGAAAATCTCTTACAAAAGGATCGTGGATTTTTACATTCCAATGCGAAGCTAAACATAGTCGTATTATTTCGTTTGCGGGTGTCTCGCGATCATCATCAACATTTTTCTTATATGCGACACCAAGAATGGTGATTTTTGGATGATGAATGTGTTTTGATTCTATAATAGTATGTAGTTTGTCGAACACATATTCTGGCATAGAATCATTAATGTGTCTCGCTAATGAAATAAGAGCGCTTGGTTGTTGTTCTATTATGAACCACGGATCTATCGCAATACAATGTCCCCCGACACCCGGACCAGGAGATAAAATTTTAACACGAGGATGTTTACTGGCGAGAGCTATTACTTCCCAAACATCTATTCCGAGTTTTTCACATATCTTTGCTAATTCATTTGCATAAGCTATGTTTATGTCTCTAAAAGTATTCTCCACCAATTTTGTGGTTTCAGCAGTCATCGTATCCGTTAAAAATGTTTCACCTTTGACAAAGGAAGAATATATTTTTTTAGTCATATCCGCGCTTTCAGCGTTTATTCCTCCTATGATTCTAGCATTATGTTTCATTTCATATAATGTATTGCCTGGAATAGCTTTTTCTGAAACGTAAGATAGATAGAAATCTTTTCCAGCGATTAATCCTGATTTTTCTAATATGTTTTTCACAACTCCTTTTGTCGTTCCCGGGCTGACTGTTGATTCCAGAACTACAAGAACGTTCTTTTTCATAAATGGAACTATTGACTCCATTGCCGAGTTCACAAAGGTCAAATCGCAGGTATTTTTTTTTGTGAATGGCGTCGGCACACACACTATGTAACAATCTATATCTGAGGTTATTTGTTTATTCAATTCGTGTACTGCCTTAAAATTATGTTTGGAGCGTTTGAATAATTCTTCCAAACCAGTTTCGTCAAAAGGAAGTTTATCATCATTCAACAAATCTACTTTACTTTTGACAACATCAAACCCTACAACTTTATATCCAGCATCAGCTAATAACAGTGCAGTAGGCAATCCCATATATCCCAAACCAACAATACATACATTTTTCAAAGTAACCACCTTTAAATCTGAATTTATCGTGATAATCTAAGATTATTCTTCAATAATCTCAAAGCCCATTTACCTCTAGATTTAATGCTCTTTCTCTTCTTAATCTGTTCTACCAATTGATCTATAATCCTCTCTCCAGCATGTCCGTCGCCAAACACTGGCTTCCATTGTATCTTTCTTGTAAGCATTGTTTGCGCGCACGATAAGATTTTATCTGGATTTGCTCCTGCTAAAATATTCATTCCCGCCTGCATACTTTCTGGACGCTCAGTATTATCACGCACTGTAACGACAGGAACATGCAGGATGCAGCATTCTTCCTGCAAGCCGCCGGAATCCGTAACTACAAGTGCTGCGTTCTTCTCGAGCTGTAAGCATTCTAAAAATCCTACAGGTTCTATAATCTGTATCTTCTGTGAAACACTTAAACCATGCTGTTGAATCTTATTTTTGGTTCTTGGATGCATCGAGAATATCACTTTGTATTCTGGATAATTTTCTGCTATCAATTCAAAACCTTTTAGGATTCCCTCCAATCTTTCCTTATTGTCAGTGTTTTCAGCACGATGTGCTGTTAAAAAGATATATTTTTTAGGCTTTAATTTTAATTTTTTTATGACATCAACTTTTCGATTAGCAATCTCTATGCTTTGTTCTACCGCGTCGACAATAGTGTTTCCAGTAAGCGAATAATAATCAGCATTTAGTCCTTCTGCCTTAACATTTTTGATAGCATCTTTTGTAGGGCAGAATAAAAATTCAGAGATATGGTCAGTTAATATCCTATTGACTTCTTCAGGCATGCTCATATCATGGCTTCTAAGGCCTGCTTCATGATGGGCGACAGGGATATCCCATTTTTTTGCTGCAAGGGCGCCCATAAGTACAGTAATAGTATCCCCCTGAACTATAACAACATCAGGCACCTCTTTGAAAAATATTTTTTTCATACCTTTCATCATCATTCCGACGTGCTGACCGAAACTTTTCGAACCTACATGCAGATTATATCTTGGTTTTGGTAATTCTAACTCTTTGAAAAATATTGCGTCCATATTATGGTCGTAGTGCTGGCCGCTGTGCAATATGAAAAAGTTTATCTTGCGTTTCTGGCACGCTCTAATGACTGGAGCCATCTTGATTATCTCGGGGCGTGTACCAAGAACAATTGCTATTTTCATCCTACTCATTTTATCATCACTCTAGACTTGGTCATAATTCTCTTTATATATTTTATTCATATCAACTACTAGTTCTACTCATATCAATTCTAAGTATTTCTTCTCATAATTATTCCAATTATACTTCTTCAGGACGAGATTCTTACCCATGATTGCAAGCTTTTTTCCATACGCAGGATTTTTGTATATCTTTAATATTTCTTTCGACATTTCTGATGCTGTATTCACAAATAACAATTCATCCTTGAACTGGCTCAATTCATAAGTGCGAGTGGCTATTACAGGATTTTCAGCAAGCCAGTATTCGAATAGCTTGACTGGAGATACGCTGTTCGTGATATCATTAATTTTGAACGGGATGATTGCCACATTGAATGAAAACATCTTTTCTATTGATTCATCATGTTTTAAGAAGCCAAATAGTCTGATATTATTTATATTCTCTTTCTCCATGCGCTCCTTTATGTGCTCGGCTCCAGGCCCTGGACCAATAATCCAAAACTCAATATTTGTGGTGTTTTTGTGTACATTATTCTGTTTTGATAGTTCTTTGATTTCTTTAGCACTGTCTGCAATCATATCTGCATCGACCCAATTTCCGAGAGACCCAACAAATCCGACAATAAATTTTTTCTGAGGCTTCTTCTTTTTTCCAGAAAATTTTTCTAATGCGGTGGCATTTGGTAGATATGTCGTATTTTCGTTATATCTCTTAGAATATTTTTCCAGTATGCGTGCAGTGCATATCACATAATCAGAATGTTTGATGAAATATTTCGTCGTTTTAGAAATATACCATTTGGCGATTTTATTAGGCGTCAAATCCTCGTAATGGTCCACATACATGAACACAACTCTTTTACCCAGCATTTTGGAGAGTAAAAGCAACGGCAAATCATATGTATTGTATGTAATTACCGTATTGATATTTTTGCGAATCTTAAAAAAAGATTTTAATGTGAACCATTGTGTATATATCAGGTATGGCAAGTTGAATTTTTTGAACTCTCTCTTCGGAGTTATTAGCATTGTGTTTTTTGGCACTGGATGAATGTTCTTTTCCACAAGATGCTCATGGCCTCTGGCATGATTCTTTGGAACTTCCAAATAAAATACAGGCATGCTTTTGGACAGAACTTTTGTCAGGTCATGACTATGAGACCAGATATTATTCCATATAAGAGATGAATATATGAGAACTCCTCCTCTTCCGTCGTTTTTCTCTTTATCTTTTTTTATCATATTATCCTCTACGAATTTAGTAAAGTCTGAACTTTCCCTTTACTTTTTTCCCATGTAAATTCTTTACGAACTTTTAATTGTAATTTTTCAGCGTATTTCTTTCTTAGTTTGTCATCGTCTAATAATTTTATTAATTTATCCTTTAACTGTCTAATATTCTTTGTTTCAATCAGATAGCCATTAATTCCATCCTCAATTATCTCTCTTGTTCCTCCAACATCCGTGGCAATACATGCCACTCCAACTGCTCCTGCTTCCAGGACGGAAGTCGGCAATCCCTCAGCGTAAGATGGATTGACAAAAATATCAGTGATGCTTAAGTAAGCTCTTATTTCGCTAATATTCTTTTGTCCAAGGAATTTGTATTTTGCATCGGTATATCTATTTTTCAGTTCCTTCAAATAATTTCCGTCGCCTATTATTAAGACTTTAACGTTTGATATATTTTTTGTTGATTCTAAAAGATCCTGTATACCTTTCGCTTTTATTGCTCTTCCAACGAACGTGATGATTTTCTCTTTTTTTATATCCAGAGTTTTTCTGCATCGAGCCTGTTGAGTCACAGATATTTTCTTTAAATTTTTAGTGTCGATACAGTTTCTAATAAGAGATGTTTCTCTACGATATATATGATTAGAAAACTCATTTGCCGCTTCGCTCACACCAGCTACGATAGTGGCATTTTTTATCACGTATCTTCCAAAAGTATGATCATAAACTACATTTACTAGTCTTACAAAGATGTTTCCCTGCTTTGAATGTGTTGTGCCATGTTCTATATGCATATGTTTGAAAGCATATTTGTGAGCTATTAATGTGCCAAAAAATGATATATTAAAGAATCGCGTATTAGTTATCACCCAGTCTGTATCTCTTAAACTTTTAGAAAACAATTGGAGCAATTGTTTTATTCCGCTGGGTTTGAGTACAGGATAATTTCCAGCGACCATATTCCAACAATCTAATCTGTATATATTCAATCCAATTTTTTTTTCATGAAATTTATTATGTTCGGTGTTACAAGTTATTATCGTAACGTCTATGTTTTTTAATCCAGAGAATAACTTCTGAACATACTTCTCCATCCCTCCTTCGTGTGGATAGAAATAAGCACAAAACACTGCAACCTTCATAATATTTACCCCGAATATATTTTTGTTATTTTCTTATTATTTCCAAATCCGTAACCTTTATAAATGTTTTTTTATTCCTTCTATTTGGACGGCCACAGCAGATTGGTTACACCCGATCCCTTTTCGAACTCGGAAGTTAAGCAATCTCACGTTTCGTTGTGTACTGCACTTATGTGTGGGAAATTCGATTCGCTGTCCTCCTTTTATTTTTCTTGACATCTATTCTAAATGTTTACTAATAATTTTTTTGATATAGATTTTGATATCAACAGTTTATATTTATAAATCTAGTATACTCTATTATCCTTTAAGTATTTTAGCACCATAAACTTTATTAACCATTTTTGTTTTATGTAACCATGAATATATTTATTGTCATAGCGGCGTACAATGAAGGTAAGAGCATTGCTAAAGTTATTTCTGGACTAAAAAAAGCTGGTTATAATAACATCGTGGTCGTTGACGATGGCAGTAAAGACGATACATATCATATCGCATTAAATGCTGGAGCAACTGTTCTGCGCCATGTGGTCAATCGCGGTCAGGGTGCAGCCTTAAAGACGGGCATCGAATATTCTTTGAGATCTGGTGCGGATATTATCGTGACGTTTGACGCCGATGGCCAGCATCGTGTTGAAGATTTAAAGGCAATGATTGCACCTGTTAAAAGCGGGCAATATGATATAACTGTGGGTAGCAGGTTTTTGAAACCTGTGGATATGCCTTTTTTTAGAAGATTGACTTTAAAGATTGCGGTGTTTGTTGTATGGTTTTTTTATGGTGCTAGGATGACTGATGCACACAATGGTTTCAGGGTCATGAATAGAAAAGCGGCACAGACAATCAACATAACATCTGACAGGATGGAACACGCTTCGCAGATTGTCGAGGAAATTCATAAGAAAAATTTAAAATTCAAAGAAGTTCCTGTAACAATATTATATACAGACTATTCGATGCAACATGGTCATGGTGGTGTGCTTCAAGCATTGAAAGTGTTGGCAAGAATGATTATTAGAAGAATAATTGAATGATTATTAAATGGAATAATTATTAAAAAGATGATTTAGAAAGATAATTAATTAGGTGATCTAGATGAATATAACTATAATACAGGTAATAATTGTGGTATTTGCGCTTTTCGCGTGGAGTAGGGCGTTTCTTAGGATGCGCGGAAAGGATATTAGTGTTGGAGAATTTTCATTTTGGAGTCTAATATGGATTGCTGTGTTGATTGTTGCGATATCTCCTGGATTAATTGGAGGAGTATCTGGAATTTTAGGTATTGGAAGAGGAATAGACCTCGCAGTGTATATAAGCATACTATTGTTATTCTACTTGGTATTCAGAGTATATGTTAGTTTGGATGCTCAAAAGAACGAGATTACAAAATTAGTTAGAGAGATATCTATCAGAGATGTAAAGATTAAAGATTCAAAAAAGAAGAAATGAAAATTCTAGTTTTAGGTGGAGCAGGATACATTGGAAGCCACGTAGTGGATACATTATGCAGTTTAGATTATGATGTAGTAGTTTTTGATAATCTTTCTTCAGGATTTAAAGAGAATGTTAATGCAAAAGCTAAACTAGTTGTTGGAAGTATTTTGGATATGGAAGATTTAGAGAATGTTTTTAACAAAAAATTTGATGTGGTATTTCATTTTGCAGCATTAAAAAATGCCGGAGAATCGATGGTGCATCTGGATAAATATGCTGAAACAAATATTATAGGAACATTGAATATTTTGAACATGATGGTTAAATATGATATTAAGTCAATAATCTTTTCTTCATCAGCAGCAGTTTATGGCAATCCAGAATATTTTCCTATCGATGAATCACATCCTGTCAATCCTGAAAATTTCTATGGTTTTACCAAACTAGAGATAGAACGACTTTTGGAATGGTATTCTAAAATTTATAAGATTAATTTTGCTGCGCTAAGATATTTTAATGCTGCAGGATATACTCCGGAAAAATGTAAAGAGAAAAATCCTGGTAATCTTTTGCCTATAGTTATGGAGGTGGCCAGTGGTCATAGAAGGGAAGTTGAGATATATGGTAATGATTATAATACTAAAGATGGGACTGGCGTGAGAGATTACATTCACGTATTAGATTTGACTGATGCACACATAAAAGCGATGGATTATATTATGCGCGAGCATAAAAATATTATTGTTAATTTATCAACACAAAAAGGTCATAGTGTATTGGAAATCATAGATAAAGCAAGAGATATCACCGGAAAAGATATATGTTATAAGATTATATCCCGCCGTGCAGGCGATACTGCAACTGTATTAGCTTCTTCAAAGTTAGCTAATACCTTATTAGGATGGAAACCAGAACATTCAGATATTGATACTATAATAAAATCCATGTGGGAAGTATATAAAGAATAAAAAAATATCAAAAAGATACAATAGAAAAAAGCCGAACTTATGCTTGTTCTTTCAAGTATTCTCGGCCTTCCTTGATTATTTTTGTTATATCTTCATCGGTCAATTCTTCTTCAGTAACCTTGATGCTGTTTGCTAATACTGCTCTATAATAATCCGTTGGCATGATGTGCGTTATTATAGTCCTGTGTATCAAGAATCTTCCGTTCCTGCTTGTCGTTATCTTGCTCTCTATTATCGGCATCTTCTTCAGATGTGTTTCTCTCTTGTTTGTCAGTCCCATACAATCAATCCTCCAAAAATATTTTGTATTTTATATTATTTAGATATAGAACAACTTAATAAGTCTATCGTGGGGAAAATCGGAAAGTTTTTGTTCTGGACGGAAAATCTACATTGATTGTAATAATAAAATGTAGTCAAGTTCTTATTAATTAGTAGTAAAATTTATAAATAGTTTTTCGCTCTTTTGATATATGATAAAAGAAAATAGGATTAGATTAGAACTGTATAAAAACGGTGCAGAAACGGATGCTTACCACTTGTTTTTTAATTTATTACCTGAGCGAGATTCAAAAGCTGTGAAAATATTATTAGATATGATTCAATTCAAAGGACAAGATATATCAATATTTTTGGATGGAAGTTGGGCAAGAAATATTTCTTCAGGTACATCAACTAATTTATGTAATGATATAGATTTATACTTTCAAGGAAATCGCTATGAGTTATCGTCTATGCAGAATATGTTGTGGAATGCGCGTGATGAAAACGGATTTATTAGTTTATACCTTAGTGTTAAATATGCTATTGGAAGACCTGTTCGGAAAGACGATGCTCCAGCATTATCTACGTTTCGCTTAAGACCTGATAGGAAAAATTATAGAACCATAGATGTGATGTTTAAAAATAAATTACCGAGAACAATATCAGATAATCTTCCTGTTTTATGGGATTTGAGAGAGGATATAAGTTGTAACTTGACAACTGGTTATCATAACAATTATTTTTAGATGTTTTTTTAGCGTTTCAAATATATTATCTAAAAAGAAATTTAATTTTTCTTCACCAATTTCGCAATAAAGAATCCTTCAGTTTCTGTCTTCGTCGGCCAGAATCTTCGGCATTTTTTTATTTCTGGATTCAATTTCTTTCCAAATACTTCGGTAAGTCCAGGATCTCCGATTTTTAGTCCACAATCTTCGAGCTTCATTTCAGGATATTTGTCTAACAACCAATCAACATTCATCTCATCTTCTTCAGGCTCTAGAGAACATGTGCTATAAACTAATGTTCCTCCTTTCTTGAGAACTTTTACTGCAGCTTTCAATAATTCTTTCTGTAATCTCGATCTTTCTCTAATCCCGTCAACACTTTTTTTTATGAAGAAATCTTCCTCAATAGCATAATTTCCAGAGCATGGTGCGTCTAATAACACTTTATCAAATTGTAACCCTAAATCAAATACAAATCTAGCATCTTTTTTGTAAAGCAATGTGTTGCTTACTCCGCATCGCTCTAAGTTATTTCTTAATGCGAATAATCTTCTAGGGTCTGCATCCAAAGCGACTATTGTACCCTTATTGTCCATTTGTTGTGCTATCTGCGTCGTTTTGCTTCCAGGAGCGGCACACATATCTAATATAATATCTTCAGGTTTTGGATCCAGAACCTTTGGCGGCAACTGTGATGCTGCTTCTTGAATATAATAGTATCCCTGAAGATATTCTGATGTTGCCCCTAATGAAAATGTAGTCTCGTAATGATACCCATAATCTGTATAAGATATTTTTGTTAATTTAACTCCTAATTCTTTTAGTCTTGATACAATGCTTTTTTCAGTCGTCTTTAAAGTATTGATTCTAA
>Ga0182027_10005026_pt1 | contig 20235 bp, 12 predicted proteins | sample 712E1DmetaG_FD_121300 | JGI IMG/M metagenome (GOLD analysis project Ga0182027, IMG submission 121300) | Permafrost microbial communities from Stordalen Mire, Sweden - 712E1D metaG (Illumina Assembly) | ecosystem: Environmental > Terrestrial > Soil > Wetlands > Permafrost | place: Sweden...
ATAGCCAGAACAGTCTCTATTCCAACAAAACGAACCTGCTAAAGCTAATCGATCTGCCTTCATTGCTTTCCTCGATTAAATCATGCAACGAAGGCATATAAACTTATTCAAGGTAGACTACCCGTTTTCGTGCTCTGCCAGATAGAATTTGAAGGCATTGGAATCCTGATAGCGATCCAGGGTGCCACGAATGAGCTTTCGGGCCTCCATCATCTTGAAGGCAACCAGGCGATTGAGGTGAGTGAATGCCGCCTCCTTCACCAGCTTGTTTACAGCCTCCAGCCTCTTCAGCCCTGCCTGCTCCTCGTCATCAAGAAACTTCTCCAGACGCGTTCTCGTCGCCCGGACCTCAGGCAGGGACTGGATCGCGGGTAGCCTTTTTATATCCTCGAATTCGCCATTGCCGTCCAGGCCGTAAATGCCCTGCAGCAAGTCCCGTATCTCGCCGGTCAGAAGCTCTCGCGCCCGCAAAGTCATGTCGTGTATCGCGGATTTGTCCATCTAATCACTCCAGGATTATGCTTGCATTTTCCAAAAGAAGCTTCATTAGGTGCTCTCGCAGGGCTTCCACCGCCTTATCCACCGATTCCTTGGAGTCGATCTTGCCCTTGTATATCCTGGAAAGACGTACCCTCTCTACGCGTGGTGGTTGGTCGGTTGGAGCTGTAAGCTCGGCAATCCTTTCCAATGCACTGATCTTGATCTCAGCCAGAGCCCGGCTGTCGGAATCCATCTGCGGGATGCTTGCTCTGCAATGAGAGCAATACACATCGTCTTCCCGCATATACAGATCCTCGCAACTTTTTCCTGTTAGTTCTCGCAAGATAGGCTCTCTCATCGCCTCCTTGATCACTGCAAAATCCGGAGAAAGCTTGATCTCCTCGATGACTGCCTGGAATGCATCCCTCCTTGAGTCGTGCAGCTTACTGTAAATCTCAAGATATCTCTGGGAGATTTGGGCGGATGAGTTCTTCATTTCGGTCAGATGATCATATAAATCTCCCTCGGAGAGGAGCGCCCCAAGATCCTCGGCCATCTTTTTGATCTCTTCATCATCCACAAGCCGCAACTTGAGGGTCGGCCACATCTCTTTCAAAGCCAATCTGGCCCCACTGATGGCCTTGATAGCATCCTCATCTACGGTATCTCTGATTACGTGGACGCCATCTAACGATTCCTTCAGGGACTTGCCTTCTCCAGCCAGCACGCCTACGACCTCTTCAGCCGTTCCCTTTCGTACCCGTTGGAGGATATCTTTGACATTCTCAAATCTGTCAAGCCCAGGCAGCTTATTTGCCTTTATTCGCTCCTCAATAGGCAGCAGTTCACGCGTCTCCTTTTCCGCGTACTGCTTAAAGGCAGATGATATGGCATTTTTGTCCACGTCCACTGTTCCGCCAGCAATATACTCGAAGCTTTCTACCGCTCTTTTCAGCTCCTTGAGGCCTATAACTTTGGCAGGTGTGAACAGGGCCGACCTAAATGTTCGATTATTCGTGAAAGCCTCATGGCTGGCAGGGTCCTGATAGGAATCAAAACGCTGCCCTCCAAAGGCTACCTCAATCGGCCCGGCTCGGAAGAGTGCCGCCAGCACAAGCCTGAGCATGTCTAGGTCTCCACCATATCCCATGCCACCGAAGTGAGACTCAAGGGCCTTGCCGGTCCTTGTATCACTGCTGCCGTAGCCATGCTCCCGGTTGAGGTAGTCAAGAACTTCCCGAGCCACCTCGGCTCCAGAATTTAGTACATACTTCTGGCCGTCCCTTACCACCAGATTCATTCCCTGTTCACCATTGTAAAAGACAGCAGAAAGGCCGCTCAAGTTTGCAGCCTTCAGTAGCTCCCCTGCCTCGTCTCCTTCTAGATCCTTGGCCCACATCGACAGCTTGGGATATAGATCTAAAACGGCGTTATCCAGAAGATTCTTGACTATGTTTTCAACGCTTTTTCCTAGATCCGATCCATCCTTAGAGCTAGCCCGAAACATGGAGGCGCCGCTCAAAAAAGCTTCAGCCACTTTCTCTTGCAGCCTAGTCTTCTTCCGGCTCACTTCTTTCTTCTCTGCTTCCAGAAGAGCAGCTTCCTCAACGATGATCTTGTTTTGCGCCCTCAGACGGTCATACTTATTCACCATCTCCTTCGAGGAATGAAGGTCTGCGACGAGGGCATCAATCTCAGCGTCCAGCGGAAATATGAAATAAATTTCATTCTTGTGGGCTTCCAGTCTGCTCTCTCCCCGAATCTCTTCCTTCTTGGCCTGGAAGGTCGCCATATCCTCTGAAGTGATTATGGCTAAGGGTAAATGCCCATCTTCGATTCTCTCGCCGTTATAGCTGACAGCTACTTTGAAGGTCTTCAACTTCTGGAACCGATAGTTTTTCAATCCCAGCTCGCCAAAAATCCCAGAGACAACCTCATTGAGAATATCCCTTCTATCTCTTGGCTTGGGCTCCAGGCTCCTTCTCTCTGTCTCCCAACTCTTCTCCTGGGCAGTCTGAAGCTTCCAACCGTCCTCAGTATTTCTGACGAACTTAGCATCATGAAGTAGGTCCAAAGCTGATTTGATATCCACTAAAGGCGCAGGCCGATCAACTTCATCCAATAAGCAAGCAGCTATATTCGCCTCCGTTCTGGGAAGGTCCCTGATGAACTCCAGCAAGCATATGGCCTTTGCTGTCCTCAAGGCCCACTCGGATTCCTTCTTGAAGCTTCTGCCAATATCATCGATATCTTTTCGTTTCTCTGTAGAGATATTTCCCTCCACAAGGTCGAAGATCTTATCCAACGTGACAAGGAAGCCTACTGGTTTGTCCTTTAAACCCGTCCTCTCATTGACCAGCATCTCATGGGCTTGCTTGATGATTGTCCGATTGCTGCCGCCCAGATGTTTGTCTGCGCCAGGCTGCAAGCGAATGCCGGACATTATATCGATGGAGATATCGATGAAGTGAGGGAGATACGGATAGCTCTGAACGAACTCCTCTTCAAAGACCTCGCTCTTGCGTGACGTTCTCTCCAGGCTGCAGCCGAGGTTTAGTTGTCCCTGAGCTCGATCAAATAAGCTCTTCAAGACAGGTATTGCATCATCCTTCTTGGCCAGTACTCTGCGGCTCGCTACCTCTCGAATATCAGCGGGTTCTAGATCAACCCTGTATTTGAACCTGTCTTGGAGTTTAGCCAGCTGGACTCTCTTAGAATCCAGAGCGGCTACAACTTCTTCCAGCTTTTCCTGGGAAGTGACAGCGATCCAGACCGGTGCAATCGCCGTCTTTGACTTCAAGCGGTTCTTGCTGACCTTGCCGAACTGTTCCACAACGGCTCGTAGATCTTCAATCCTATCTACACTACGGGCAACGTACTGCCCAACCTCGTCGATTATAAAGAATAGAGCTTTTCCGGGGCGTCTGCGTGCCGTAAGCTCAAAAGCCCGATCGACCACAAGTTCGACAGTAAGAATTTGATGCTTTCCCTGGAGAGACTTGGCCCAGGAATCGGCCTGAGGAAACATAATGGGATTCACTTTATGAAGGATTGTCGAGGCATAATTGATCTTCATAGCCCCTTTTCTGGCCGCCCTCCAGTCCTTGCCGTTGACCTCCTCGGAAAGCGCCATGAACTCATTAAGCAGTCCATCACCTTCCAGCTCGATCTCCAGCTCGGCAATATCGTAATCCTCAGCATAGTCTAGATGGGAGAGCAATCGCCGATAGATGACTTCTGCAATCATCTCATCCCCTCTCTTGACCTCTTTGGCCTTAGAGATGTCAAACATGATCACTTCAGTTGGAAACCCCCTGTTGATGAAATCCACAAATTCGCTGATTTTTCTGTCCTTGAGCTGATTCTTGAAGAGATCACTGTATTTGCTGCCCAGTATCGTGGGATTGGCCAATACATAGCCCAGATTCTTGGCGAAAGAAGATTTACCGGAGCCAAAGAAACCCGAGATCCAGATTCCCACACCTTCCTGAGGCTCAGACGGTGCTTCTGCTATTGCTTTCAGAAGGGACATGTAGTGATCTTTGATCCGCTTCGTTGCCACATACTCAGTAATCTCCGAGTAGACTGTCTGCTCATCCAGCTGATCCACCTGTATTATCTCTTCAATGACCTGGTTTAGATCCCTGGAGAGTAGATCCCCGATTAATTCCATTCCTGTATCCCTCAAGCATCAATAAATCTTCACTCTATAATTTCCCTGAACTTCCCTGTCCTTCAAATCCATATAGCGAAGCCCAGTTGTTCCCTCTATTGTCCCCGGATAGAAGAGTATCATCGTTACCCTGCTATAGCCATGCATTTCGTCCAGTAGCCTGGACATAGGATATATCGCGGGAGCCATGGAAGCGGCTCTGGTCAGAAAAGCGATATTTTTCTCTGGATCAAGGGTCTTCAGGCGATCTGCCAGAAGATCCCGAAGAGGTCGATAATCAGAATCGGAAAGGTAGATGGTAACTTGCTCTTGAGCCTTCTCAAATCCCATCGCTTTTTCGAGGGCAATTATTTCATCCAAGCTTTCAGATCCTTCAATTGCCTCCCAAAGCAATTCAGCCAGCGAGATCTGCACTACGTCCTTTCCGATAGCGTTCAGTCTGGTGGTCAGCAGGCTTAGCTCCTTACGTAGTGTCCACTCCTCCGGAGGCTCATACCTTAATATGGCAAAAGGCATATCATGGTAAACGCTTACCCGCGGTGGCTTTGCCATAAGGTCATTTTCCAACAGCTCAATGCGCTCTTTCAAGGATAACATGAACATACTCCTCCATGGACTTAGATGGAAATACAACCCTGACAACAGAACCTGCTGCTCGATAATCCAGCAAATGCTGCTGGTGGGCTTCCATAAAGAGGTGCTCCACGGCCTCTGTTTCCAAGAAGAATAATTGCCACTCTTTGCTTTCCAAAAGACGTTTACCGGAAGGCTGAAGTCTGCTTAGGTAAAAAGCGATGTAAGAGAAGGCATCCACGGGCAGATACGCCGGAATAAGACGCTTATTTTTCAGTCCTTTGAGGACACCGAAATCTCTCAAAGTGCTCATTAATCCTTGCGCAGATTTTTCAATAGTCTTATCTGACCAAGAGCTAGTCGTAACTCCCTTAGAGACTTTCTCTCGTATCCAGTTTTCAGCATCCTCAACTAAAATGTCCTGTCTTCCACTCTGATACCTAGGCCAGAGGGCCTCAATTACGAAGTCATGAATGAGTGGATCTGATCTTGCGGCATGAAAGTACAGGATCTGATCTAGGCTATCGGCTGAAAGCTTGGCTCTGATTAAGCAAATTAGTGCTTCGGTAACTTGCACCTCATTCAAGTAGCGCTGCCGAAATACATTTAAGATATCAGCTACCCTTGAACGAGATGCTTTTCCAAGAATGTTACTCTGGCGAAAACGATTAAAATTATCTTGGATGGATGCGGAATCATCCCAGTTAGCCAGCAAAATCTTGGTTTCGCTTAACATTCCACTCGATTTCAAGATCTTGCTTGAATAGATCTGCATCGTGCTGGTTTTCATCTGCATTTCTTCAAAGAGGGAGACATCTATCTGGTTTCTGCATCCCTCCAATCCTCCCGAAATTTCTGGTTCAGCCACGTTTTATGGACATATCATTGTTGCGGTTATAGTGGCAATGGGATTGCAGGGAGATAATATAAATTAAACATAAAATAAATAAAATGAAAAATGTATTACGAACTAGTATCGCATAAGTCTTTCATTGCTCCGAGTCCACCCTAAATGCATTTTGGTATCCTTTAATTCTTTCATTCAAGTCATCTTGAAAATTAGGAATATCTTTCTCGCCCAAATATACTAATCTAGAGCCTCCATCCTTAAGATAGAACAGCTCTGCACATAGCAATGGCAAGAAGATTTCCCTGGCCAAGTAAAGATAAAACTTCATCTGGAAATCATGGTCCTCGTTATGGCTCTCTGTTCCGGAGAACTTGAAATCCAGGATCTTCCAGCCCTCTGCAGTCTTTATCACCTTATCCGGCCGGCCATGGAGTATGTACTTACCGAAAGGCTTAGTGATCTTATACTCGTTCCTGGACTCCAGCGCCAATTCCATCTCCCTCACCAGAGGATGGTCCTTCAGCAGGCTCAGGCAATTCCGGACATCTTCAATCTCAGCCTTCTCGATTCCTGTCTGGTCCAGCGATACAATCAAATCTCCGCTATGCAGAACCTCTTCCAGTTTGCATCCGTTCCCCACAGCCTCCATGATCTGATGGGCCAGAAGGCCAAGCGCCTGGCTCTTATCTCTATCGACATCCTCGGCGGTCTCATCATCGTCTGAATCATACTTCCAACCAAGCATCAAGGCTTCATTGATGGCAGTTGGCGAGATGTATTCCTTGAAGGTCTCAGAGGTTACAGGCTCAATGTATCTGGTCTCCAGACGGGCGTTCTGTGAAGTGGCGCATATCGGTGTAAGCGTCTCTTCAGGTGCAGTGATGATCTCAATCAAATGTTTAAATCCGGATGCAGGTTTTGCACCAGCCTCATCAATCTCGATCATATTACCCAGGATCATATCTTTCCAGGGCTGGGAGTTTCTTCCTTTCTGGCCGGAAAATGTCAGGACCAACATGTCTGAGGCGCGAGTGGTTGCTACATAAAGCGACCGTTTCTCCTCTTCAAGATCCCTGTCTTCCTCTTCTGCAGCTAACTTGCTGAGAAATGTCTCCGCCGATTCGTCGCCATCCTCGCAGTTGAGGGTGAAGCATATTCCTTCATCATCCTTCTTGAAGAGCAGAGACTCTTTTGATCCTTTTTGATTCCAGGAGGTATCGCCCACAATCACGATTGGGAACTCCAGACCTTTGGCCTTATGCACAGTCATAATCTTGACAGCATTTGTCTCTTCACTCTCAATGGAGGCCTGCTCCTCGTCATCCAACCCAACTTTATTGAGCATCCTGACAAGTTCCCGCAGGGATACTCCGGACTCATCCAGCCTCTTGGCAGTTATTATGAACTTTCTGAGGTTGGCGGTCTTCCGACCTGTACCGTCTTCTGTGGCAAGAAATGCCGCATAATTCAAATCCTCCACCAGCTTCTCGGCCAGTTCACTTGGTCTGACCAGAGTTCTAATAGGAAGATACTTCCGAAGAGTCTGGTGAAACTCCTTGAGGCGTTCCTTTCTGCCTGGAGCTATGTTCATCTCCTGAAGATGATCGAGGACCTCATGCATACGAGTTCCGCTCATTTTTGCTCTGTACTTGAGTGTGGCCATCTCGTTGATATCCAGGCCTACCACAGGCGACATCAACGCTGTAGTCAAGGCCATTTCGTCTCCAGGATTAGACAATACCTTGAGGGTCGCTAAAATGCCAGCAATCTCCGGTATCTCGAAGAATCCAGATTCGCCAACCGTGTAATAGGGTATGCCATGTCTGGAAAGCGCTCGCATATATTCCTTACCGGTATCCGGTTTCATCTTCCTAAGAAGAATAGCTATATCCCTGAACTCTATCGGCCTTCTGGCGGCGACCAGCTTAACGCCGTCTGGATCGTTTCTCCTCTTCAGAAAGTCGAACTCCGGTCCAACGATGCTGCGAATATATTTTGCCGTGGCCTCGGCCTCATCTTCGGGATCGAAGAGTATCTTAACCCTGGGCCGCCAGCCCGTCTCTCCCACTACAGGCAACGGCTTTACCGGCTCATATGTTTGGGAATAAGGATTCTCGGAGCCATCGAATATAAGTGGATAAAAGGCATTGCAGAATTCCAGGATATCGGGATGGGAACGGTAGTTTCTCTCCAGATGCTGAACATCTCCCTTCCTTGAGATGATCTCGGTTCTGGCCTCTGAGAAGACCTCTACCTCAGCGCCTCTGAATCTGTAAATGGATTGTTTGGCATCGCCTACATAGATGATGTGATTGTCCTCGGTCTTCAGCAGGTCCAATATCTCCTTCTGCAGAGAATCGGTGTCCTGGAACTCGTCTACTATTATGTAACGGAACTGTCTGCTGTACTTCTCCCGGACCCATGCATATTTTGGCGAGGATAGGATATCTTTGAGAGCGATGAGGACGCCTGCGAAATCGGTGAGGTTCTCTTCCTGCAGCTCCATCAGGAAAGATCCATAAACCTTATCGAAGAGCTTCTTGAAGGCATCCGAGGCAATAACAAGCCTCTCGGCCTGATCTGGATCGCTGTGAAGAGGCAAGTCTGCTTCCATCTGGTTTGCCGGCCTGGAATTCAGCATTGCATATCTTTTCTCTAAAACTGCTTCGGATAGGGCATTAGTGATACCGTCGAGCGAATCGAATCCCAGTAATGGCTTCAGCAAATCCTCATTCTCGAAATATGTCCTGGCCATGCATCTTTTTAGAATATCGCCCATGATCGATCCAGAGCCAATCTGCAGATCGGGATTCACCTCTGCGAAGATCCCAATCTCCGAGAGAATACGTTGAGCAAAGGAGTCGATGGTACTTATCCAGGCAAAGGCCATGGAGGATCTGAGCTGCTGCCAGGCCGGATTACCGTTCTCTCTCGACCGGATCATTTCCAGGATTCGGGATTTAAGCTCTGCTGCCGCTTTCCTGGTGAAGGTTATGGCCACTACATTGGCTACACTTAACTGCCATTCTTTCTGAATTGCTTGCTCAAAAAGATCCACATAGTTTTTCGAAATGGTATGGGTCTTGCCAGTTCCAGCGCTGGCCGATATGAACCTATCTATATCAATCATTGTGATCCACCCCGAAGATCCATGAGAGGCTCACAATTCTGCTTGAAGCCGCAGAAATAGCAATTTCCGACCTTCCCATCTATCATCCTGGATGGCTTAAACTCCCGTTGTTCATAGATGCGATCAAGCGTATTGAGGAGTTCTCGGTCTATTTCCAGGAAGGTTAAGGACGACTTGGGTCGAGTCTGCAGATCCATCCTGGCTTCATTAGGGAAAGCATCCAGTTTGCTCGCTATCGTTCCTTTCTTTATTATCCTGAAAAAGGACCTGAGGAGCTTCGGATCTCTCGGAAGATCTGCTTGATCGAGGCACAACAATGCCAATGAATACAGCTTCAGCTGATCCCAATCACCGGCTGAGCTTGATTTGTAATCGGAAAGAACCAGGTCGTACATCTGCTTCTTTTCTGAGACATTTATATCAATTCGGTCTATCCTTCCCCGGAAGATCATATCGCCGTACTTCTCGGCGCTGCCGGATATTAGGTGAGCCATATTGCATAGCGGAAGGGTAAATGGCAACTCCGTGAGTGTCCTCTGACCAATGCAGGCTTTTTGCGGATCTTTTAACTCGAACTCCAGGTAGCTTTGCAACGTCGAGGTGACTCCGCTTATGATGGCCTCACTTACAGCAGGCAGGGATCGAATCTTGTTGGCAGAAAGGAACCGTTGAACGATCTCTTCTGCGATACCCTTAACCTGGCCATTCTTTATAGCCTGGTCCCAAGTCACCCCTTCTTGTTTCAGGTCGCAAAGGCTCTTCAAAGCAGCATGGTATGTGGAACCAAGCTCCATGGGAGATAGCTCATAAAGGTCCGCAGAGGTCTCTTCCAGGCCGAGGATGCGGCGAAGGAAGAACTTGAAGGGGCATTTGCTAAAATCAGAGAGCTTGGTGTAGCTGAAGTTCCTGCCCACCAGGGAATCAACAACCCCTCTTTCTCCGATCTTCCAGGAGAATTCCGAATCAGCATATAGCCTCAGAGCGGCCAGTAAACCCGGCGTACTTTCTGGTACGATCGGCTCTTCGCCTTTAGCCAGCTTGGATCCGAATTCGATGCCAAGCTCTTCAGCACTCATCAGGGCAGTTGATCCTTCTGGGGTGTCTGTCTCATTATAGCTCCACGCATCGAGCCATAAGGAAGGCACCATTGGCTCTCCTTCACGTGAGGCCACAGGATAGGTTATCATGACCTCGGAAGAGGTACATAGGCAGGAGTAGAGGGCTTCTCTTTGTTCACGCTCTATGATCTTGTAGTAGCCTGGCTCCCCTGAAGGCAGATCTTCCAGAGAGTAAAGCGGATTTGCCCGGCGTGCAGGAAAGATCCCATCGTTGAAATTCACGATGAACTTCATGTGTCGGTGTTTGAATCTTGCAGAATGGAGGGACAAGATCTCCACAGTGTTGGCCAGAGGCGGTGAGGGTCTAAATTCCTCGCTGCTCAGCAATATCTCCATGAAAGCCATAAACTCTGCTAGAGTTACGACTCGCTTGCCCATGGTACTGACGATTACCTCCAGCTGGCTCAGTATATGCTCAAGCTTGTCGATGGCCATGACCTCGCTCTCTAGCTCCGGATTATCGAGGAAACGGTCCCTGAGAGGAGCTATCCAGGATGCCATCTCGGCCTTAAACATCTTGATATCTACTTGACCCAATCTGGCCGCCTCGATCCTCTCCAGGGATTGGAATAGTTCCTCAGATTTCTGAATTAGATCCTGGCAAAGCTGGATCTCTGATTCCTGTGCCTGAAGATCGCTCTCATAGACCGAATCATCCTGTTTTAGGATCTCCAGCCTCCGCATCAAGGCTGCAAGGTGGCATTCCAGCTTCTGCCGCCATTCTTCTCTTCGGTCCTGCAGAGAGGCTCTCCTGGGACCCATGTACAACCCGGCTCCCGTAGCTAATGCTTCCAGGCTATCAAGATCGAAATCAGCCGTATCCGCCAATCCCAAGCCATGATCCAGCATTGATACGAGCATTTGAGGCGGATAGCCGGCTAGAGCCGCTTTGAAAGGTAAAATCAGAAGTTGGACTGTTATGCTGCTCGATAATGGCTCTTCGCCGCTGACCCTAACCGGAATCCCATATTCTGCCAGCTTCCTGGAAAACTCCTGCGCTCGCTCAGAAAAATTGTTCAGGACTATGGCAATTTCTCCTGGCCCCGTGCCTCCATCGATAATCCGCCTCTTGATCTGCCGGCAGACCCTTATTAGTTCCTCCTCAGGGTCTTTGTAGTGAGCCACCTGAATGGAACTACCTTCCAGGCTCACATGGGGTCCTTGTTCCGCCAAGAGCCGTTCGAAGGGCTCGGGGCCCCTTACAGAGGACATTAGCTGCGTTTCGTATATCTCGATGGATTGGGCCTCCAGAATATCTCTGAACCCGTTCCAGCTTCCAGGGTCCATAAGAGCAGGGTTCAAGGTCATGGAGATTTCATCAAACAGAGGTATAATTCTGGAAAGAAAGATCATCTGGGCATGGGAGAGGTTGGTGAATCCATCAAGGAAGAGCTTACTTCCAAATCGGGATTTTACATAGCCTCGGAGTTCTTTGATATTGATATTCCGGTAAGCATCGAAGGTATCGTAAAGGCTAGAACCATAGCGGGCTTTAAGCTCTTTCAAGACAAACTGCACAAGGGGCCGGGCTTGGTCGTTTGCAAGCCATGCCATAAGCTCCGCTTCATCGTCATCCTTGGCATCTTTTACTGCCTCCAAAACGAATGCAGCCAGCCTGAGGGAATCTTTCAGAGGATAAAAGGAGCCAAGCTCTTCCTGGTCCGCGGATTCAAGGATGCCGGCAACGAAAACATTCAAAAGATGCTCATCTGTATGTATCATTCCTGGATGAATCTTACTGAAAAGCTCGACCGCGAACTGGTCTACGACAAGAAAGTTGCCTCTTGGGATTGAAGAGTTTAAACTCCTTGCGAACCATTCCGAGAATTCTTTTACGAAGACACCAGATGGCCCCAGAAATGCATAAGACAAGGGATTCTCACGGTGAGCGGCTACCATCTTTTCTGCCAAGAATCCAGTCTTTCCCGATAGAGCCGATCCCCTTATGATGTGCAGTTTCAATTTATTCCTCCATGCCTTATGATACACTAATACTTATGAAATGATTTGATCAAGCTATTGGTTATCTGTAGGGGCGAATCCATGTGGCGGACTCAGATCTATTCTCAGCTTATCCATGTCTTCTTTTCCGAGGCGGTTCATAAGAAACGCCGCCAAATCCTCCTGCCTGGATTGCCCAAAGACCATCCTGTAGACGGCCAAGGATTTTTGCAGCTCTTGCATCCGCTCCCTATCACGACTCAGGGGCAACGCAGGAACATGCCTCTCGATCTTGGCCCCGCCTTCGATAGGGTATATCCAGAACGGGACCAGATCTCCCGATCCGTCCTTTCTATCTCGCTTTCCATCCCGAAACAGAGTCTCCCATGGATCGACATCATTTGGCCCGATCTCAGAGAGACCATACTTTGCTGCCAGGTTCTTTCTTATGGCGTGGCCTTTGAATCTGTGCACCCTCCCCTCGCGTTGCTCAAGGTCAACAGGATTCGATGGCAGATTCCAATGAACTATCGCATGGCAGTAGGCATGAAAGTCCAGCCCCTCCTGGCCTATTGACGTCGTTGCCAGGACGAAAGGCCAAAAGGGTGAGTTAAAGGCCTTTCTGACCTGAGAGATCCTGTTCTCGGACCGGCCCTCATCGTTCTTTTTATCGGAGAGCATCACTGCGAAATTGGTCCTCAGCTTCTTCATCGTCCTTGATACGGACCCTGACCTCTTGTCGAGGTCTATCTTGTCGACATCAATGCTCGCAGTTCGCAGGCTCAAGGCCTCTGCAACCGTCTTCGATATCCTAAAGGCAGCTTTGCCTCGATCAAGGCCGAAGATCCCCTCAGACTCCTTCAGGAAATGAACGTATTCATCCAAGACAGCTTGAAGCCCTCCATCGACGCAATAATCCAGAACTTGCCGCCAGTAAGCCTGAGCGCCTTGAGAATCCAATGCATAAAGGCCCCGGAGCAAGGCGTTGGATGTAGGCAGGTTGAAGAGGCGAATGAAAGGCCGAGACATTCGCATAGCGCTCATGCTTATCTCATCAAGTGGTTCCCATTGGCCGCCCACAGACAACCCTCCCGTAACCCTAGCTAGAGCCCTTAAGCATGTCGTTCCAGGCCCAGCTATTGCCATCTTCGCCAAGACAAGGGCTAGATCCCTCGGAGGCCTCTTCAGCTGGATCTTTCCCTCAACCAATTCAGTGACCTCTTCGATTGCTTCCCTCCAAAGGGATGGACCTTCATCACTTTCATCCTCCCCGGATATCTCTTCGCCTCCCCAGATATCTGCCAGCTCTTTGCTTTGGAAGAACTTTTCAGCGCTTCCCCGATGGTAGTACACATCCAGAAGGATGGGCGCTGCCCAATACCAGTCCTCATCTTCAGGTCCGTATTCTGGAGAGGAGCCTACAATAGGCAGTAGAAGTCTCGTTATCTCAATTTGGGCTCTATGAATCGCATCAGCAGCAGAAGGCAGTGATGCAAAGGCCGTCTTCAGAGGATCGCAGGCCTTGGCAAGAGTTATGCTTGGGTATATGATCCCGAGAATTGGCAAGCCTGTGAGTCTTCCATCTCTGTCGCTCCTGGCAAACTTAAGCAGAGGCCTGAGCCTCTTCCTGGAATCCGGAGTATTTCCGATAGAGGAGTCAAAGAGCCCTATCATTTTTCTCTCCGCCTCATAGCTCGTCAAACTTGCGATCATCCGCGGGACCATCCGCCATGAGGAGAACACCAATCTCTTTGTGAATTTCTTGAGCGCCGGGTCCGCAAATGGCCATCCTAGACTGTAATATGGCAGAGATGGAGGAAGCCACAGGAGTTTCCAGGCATTAGCCCCAATGGTTCCGGAAAAGAGGCTCCGAAGCCTCGCATTCCCAGGATTGATCTCATTATAAGCTTCGATATCCTTCCATGGAAGCAACAGCCCATTTGCCTCCGATAGGCAGCTGCAAATCTCTCGATTGTTGTTCAAAATAGCTTTCTCAAAGTCATTCTTCAGTTCGTACTTGTCCATGAAGTTCAGCGGATATGGCGAAGATTTCCAATACTCTAGGGAATCGCGGCTGCCCAATGATTCTGCCATGTTTTGAAGGCCACAGTAGGCCATTAGGTCACCCGGCTCAAGCTTGACCGAGCTGTCGGAAACCTCTTCGAGCATCCCATTTCTATCCTCTGAAGCAGCAAGCCTCTCTGTCCTCACCATAACCTTACAGAGCTGAGCCTCAAGTGCTTTCTTTAGACTAACCAGCTTAGCATCATCCCCATTGCCAATGCGGAACAGCTCTTCCCTGTATTCTTTGATAGTGCTCTCGCATTTCTTCACTGTTAAGGAATCATTTGCAGGAGATTGGGGGTCATCCACGAGAAACTCGAAGGTTCTTACAAAATCTCTGTAGTGATCTTCCACTCCAGCTTCATCCGACGTTGTGTACATCTTATACGGAGTTGCAGACAACAAAAGAACCCTGGCTTCGGAGTTCTCGTCGGCGTAGGAAAAGAGTTCCCTGGCGAGCTCCCTGGCTGACATTGCCGATTCATCTTCACCCTCTTCAACATACATTAGGTGTTTAAACCTCTGAAACTCGTCCAATATGATCAGGTCCGGCTCAAGAGCCTTTAAGCATGACCTCACAAGAAGAGCGCGTAGCTCCGATATGCAGCGATTGCTTTCTTTTTCAAACTCTTTTTTCTGAGATGCACTCAGGCCTTTTTCAGAAAAGGCTCCTGAAAGATCTTGTACCCTCTTTCTCAAGCGAATTCCAGAATTGCTTCCCGAATCATTTACGCAATCATGCAATAGGCTCAGGAACCATGACTTCAGTTGAGGATCGATTTTGTTTTTTGGGTACTTTTTGACGAGCCTCCTGAAGTTCTGAAGATTCATCCCCCCGCGGAAGACATTCATCGGCTTTCCATCATCGAGGTTCCATTCGTCTTTCAGCATCCAATACAAGAGGGCCCTCTCTTCCCCGATTCCTGTTCCTGATGATATATCGAAAGAAGTACCGGGTGTGAGCGATATGATGTTGACCTTTCGATCTTTGAGATTCTTAATCTTCGATGGCAATAAGGAAATGCGACTGGCACGAGGAGCTTCATCATCCAAAACATTCAACTTGGCGATATTTTGGCTTGCGATGTTCGAATTCGAGCAGATGTAGACGATATCAATTCTGGGGACTGTCTCCCAAAGATGGTCTATCGCCTTGGCTATGACTCCGCGGGCTACAAGGGTCTTACCAAGCCCCACCTCGTCGGCCACGAGGAAGCGCCTTGTGCAGTCATCATCAGTATAGAGCCTTCGAAAGACATAATCTACCGTGTCCTTCTGGAAGTCCTTAAGGCTCTTGAGAATCTCAGCACAATCGGGTTTTTGCAGGTCCTTCCGGCTCTTAGTAATTTCGTGGCAATCAGTTCTTTTCATGGACCACTCCACCCATCATCATCCTCGCCTCCCAGATTGGTCCCCAGATCTCATCAAGACCGTCTGGTAGGAGGTCACTTGTCTCAGGATGGCTCTTTAGATCCTGGATGAGGTTATTGAGGTCGTCGATCCTTTGCGGGTCCCTGGCTATAGCCCTGACCATGCACTCGAAAAGGGGCACTATTCCGAGAGGCTCCCCTGGCCGCCATTTCCATATCTCTCCTGCGCCCAATCCACCATTTGGAACGCCGGATGGATCAGATCCTCTTTCTAGTGAGAGAAGAAGCAGCATCAGTCTGAGCACCTGGCTCTTGTCCTTCAACATGGCCCGGAGAATGCGCTCATATCTGTCTTCTGGAGCCCCTTCAAGGGGCAGCTTGAGGACAAATCCTTCTGTCAGGCTCTTACCACCAGATCTCACAATTACATCAAATGCAAAGAATGCCGAGATATCTCGATCCAATAGTTGTTTGAACTCCGCATGTATGCCAGGGCCAGCGGAGAGATGTATTGCCCGAGTCTTTGGCAAAGTTATCGGCCTGCATGTGACAGAGGCCTCATCAGGAATGGACGAGATCTCGCCATCTATGAAGATCGTGAAATGCTCATCGGCATCCTGGGAAACGCGAGCTGATAGTTCAGCTTTCACCAGCGCGTTTCTGGCCTTGTTGGCCAGAAGCTTCAGAGGCTCATTCTCATCTATAATAGGAACATCAGAAATAGCGACAGGATCAAGAAGAATACTCAGGCCTGCCTGCTTGCCATCCTCCGTTTCTTTGCCTCCATTCAGCACAGCATCTACGCCGCAATACTTCTTTTTCCCTCGCAGCTCTACAAGAAACTCTATGTTCCTCCTGAAAGCAGCATCTGTAGCGTTAGCAGAGCCCGTCCATATCCGACCCTCGCTTCCTGCATCCGCTACGTAAAGTTTCACATGCAGCCCATCGAGATTATCCTCAACGAAGGTTTGCTCTGCTTCGATATGCATCGGCGCTGGACCGGAATTAACGATGTCCGATCCATCCTCTTCCAAGATGACATCATCTTTGAGGCAGAATAATTCTGAGAACCTCCGCAGGCAATCGGCGGGGATCTTCTGCATGCTATCCAGTCGTGAGACCAAGATAGATTCCTTTCCGAGGGATGCAAGGCGATCAAGACAGCCCTCTGTAAGGAAAGGGGACACAACAAGCATCCTATCAATCCTCCCGGATAGTGGATTGGTTTTTTTGTTATCGATTCCTAACGGATGGAACACTACCTTCTCGAACCCCGGGGGAAGATCGAAGGCGACCCTGCGAATCTCATGTTGCATCTGGTCGATCCTCTTTTGCAGATTTTCCGGCAGGTCCTCTGCCACCATTCCCGGAAGTGATGCGAGGAAATCGCCTATAGGATGGTAGGATGCAAAGGCATTCTCCCTATCAGCTAGGATACCGTCGAAGACTAGGGCAGTGTCCCAAGATCTATCATAAGTGAGATTCCTGCTCAAACAGAGGAAACGATAAGCCACTGGCCCTTTTCGTGAGATGTACCTCAAAGCCCAGACCTTTGGGTGGAATGAACCATCTTCGCTCTGCGGAAGTGCTTGGAAGACCGATCCTTCGAGGAACGAGTAGAGGGGTTGATCGTACTCTTTGGGAATTTGAATCCTACCGGCATGGCAGAAGATACAGATTCTTTCTGCGTATCTTCGCAGTGATTCAAGGAGCGCCAGCGGGTCTGGCTTCCTAGACTCACACTCTGCCTCAAAGATAGTGAAACCGAGTGGTGCCGTCATAAGTGCCAATAAGTCGAGCGAGAATGTAGTGCCTATGGCGAAATCAAGAGAATATCCCTCTGGTGGTCTGAGGATCTCCATAAGATGCTTCCGTTCATAGGGATCGAGCATCACGACCTCCGAAGACCGAGGAGGATATCTGAGATAATTGTCTCTGCTGGACGCCACCTGTACCTGAGCTGTCCTGCCATTCTTTGGCGAGCGTCCCTGCTCCACCTGTCGAGGGCTTCAGGATTGTCAAGTCTTGCGAGATTGTGCTTCAACTGCCGTTCTCTCTCGTAAATCAATTTTCTTGCATAATCGTCCTCTGCTATCTTTCGAGCCTGTGTTGGCGATAAAGCTATCTGGAGCCATTCTTTGATAAACTGAAGCGTCCGCCCAGTCGGCCTCGCTCCTTGATGTGATACGATCTCCCAAAAGCGTCCTTTGTAGTCCCATCGGTCAAATTCATCCCTACGTGATTGGATGTGATCGGCCCATATCACCAACTCATCTTCGAAGTAACTCACCATGCCTTCATAGTCCTGGAGACAAGATGCCTTGGCCTTTTCAGCGAGCATAAGATTGTAGAGAAGGGCAGCGCCGTTGATTGCCTCGGAGAAGTTTCTTGCATGAAAAATTTTCTCACGGATCGGCTCTGGGAGATCAGGGCAAATCGGATGGAACCAAGGGAAGGGCACAGATTCTGATAGCATATCGGAATCTACAAGGTATGCGAGCATTGTATTTGGCCATCTGGCCAACACCCTCTCCTTGAGATAGCAGGCCTCTTCAGATGTCAGGCTGAAGGAGGCATTAGCTGGGAAGTCATCAGGTGCAAGAGGGAGGCTGGGGTGCCAGTTGCGCCGTCGTTCGCAGCCATCAATCTCTTCTTCATAACTGTGCAAGCTATCCTTGCCGAATCTGTAAAACGAATCTAAAGAGCGATGGTAGTCAGAAATGGAGTATGGACAGAGCCTGATACCCCATGCATCGAGGCCTTGCCAGTAGATGCTGCTCGGAAGGCGCTGGAGATTCTTCTTGGCATCTTTGCCTATCACGCCATTGGTGTCGTCTGAGTCCAAGAGGGCGTATATCAGTCGCACCTCCTCATCTCGTGCCCTTTTTTCTATCTTTGATGAATGGACCTTTTTCTCTTCCAGGCTTCTATATATCCAGGGCACAAACAGAAAGTATCTGGCTCTTGTCTGGATAGTGCTCGTTCCGGGAAAGAACATATCTGAGAAGGCGTCTCTGACGGAGCCAATCCCAAGCTCATCCCTTGTCTCATGCTCCTTAAGGGCGGTTAGGATGTCCAGCATCTTCTGCCGTTCTTTCTCAGAGTAATCAAGCCACGTAAAGGAGGATGCCATCTCAATCATACCTACGCAAGATTAGGTCTCCGCAGCTAATACGGATCTCAAAGCATGATGAATAATCTGGCGGTTGCACAAATAATATAAAGAAAATAATAATTAAATTTAGTGAATATCCTGGCGGTGGATCTAAGAATCAAATTTAATTGCAGAAAATATAAAGGATCTAACCTCTTAGCTATCTCGTACTCTTGCTGCCAAAATCCACCCCGATATCCATCCCCGGCTCGATCCTCTTGAATCCGGCGTTTGTGGCGCAGAATACTCAAATCGAGTCCAGATAATCTTTTGTGTATTCTCCGACTCAATTTTGACTTCCCCTATATAAGGAAAAGCCGATTCGTTTTTGACCAAGGGGATGGGCTAGATGGGCAATGAGTTCATATCCTCCCTGCTAATTGATGTGGTTAATAATTTCGTGTCGATTTTAGGCGGCATTATTGTAGGCAAACATGAAAACAAACTTGGATATGGTCACATCACGGCGCAAAGAGCTTTTGGAGCTTATTGCTGCTGCGTCCGATGAAATTGCGGCAATAGATGCAGCCGTCAATGGGATAGATAACAGCAAGGCGGCATACGTTGATTCCCAATACGAGTATTTGCAGAAGCACAAGTCGGAGGGGATCACATTAGAGGAATTGCGACGCAGGCGTGCTAGTCAACACTGAACCAAGCACTATTTTCATAAAGCTATGGAGATTATTTTCTGTAATGACTTAGAATCAGCGATCTCTGGGCATGATAGAATATTATACCACAGATTGCTTGAAGGCCATGGGATAGCGGGCCTGCTTAAAGCAGTCCCATGTTCTCAAGCTGCATCCTAACGATCCGCGCGCCTTCTTCACACTCCTCCGGAGTTTTGCCACCCGTGATCACCAGTTTGCCGGAGCTGAATATGAGCACTACTACCTTGGGCCGCTTGATCCTGTAGACCAGCCCCGGAAACTGTTCTGGCTCATACTCTATGTTCTCGAAGCCTAGACCCAAGGCGACGGCGTTTAAGTTTAAGCGGGTCTTCAGGTCGGCGGAGGCCACAATATTCTGGACGTGGATCTCAGGCTCCAGATTGATCTTCTTGCAACCGATGGACTTGAGCTTCTTGGCCAGGGTGGTGATGACCGTGCGAACATCCTCGATGTTCTTGGATCCGGTGCATACTACCTTACCGGAAGTGAATATGAGAAAAGCAGCTTTAGGGGCTTTGACTCTGTAGACGAGACCGGGAAACTTCTTCTTGTTATACTCCGCGCCCTCCAGCTTGTCCTCGATCTTAGGCAGGTCGAACGCTTCAGCCAACTTGGTGGATGCCACCACGTTCACGATATCTATTGTGGACTCCATGCGCAGGTAAATCTCCAAACCATTCTTTATAAAGTCCGGCATTGGGCCTGTGGTGAGCCCTGGATAAGCATGTTGCAATCCATCCTGCGCCCGGGAGGCCCATTGCGTCGCATCACCTTCTATAGAATGACCGGAACATAAACAAAATGCTTGTGGACTCAGGCCACGCGGTAAAAAGATGATCTTATCAGTTTGACTCATATGCTCGGCATATCTCTCTTCCAGACCATTGGACCGTGATCATTATGGATTAGACAATAGCCTAGCTTTCTCAGTTCAGTACGCACATAACTAGGGGTAAATCCCAAATTACCTGCTATAGACAGGATCTCTTTGCGGTTATAAATGAAGGATTTGAACCGGCTGTTCTTTGAGATATAGATATCGAGATCTGCAGCATGCTGGTCATCATCACATAGGGCCATCGCTTGTGCCTCCCTCTCGTTAGCTTACTTGGTTACTTATCGATCATCACATTGTGCCTCTCGAAGAACTCTTTTAAGGCCTCTTCGACTACCTGGCTTTGAGCACGTAGACTGCTCTTGGTTTGTGC
>Ga0182027_10005028_pt1 | contig 20233 bp, 8 predicted proteins | sample 712E1DmetaG_FD_121300 | JGI IMG/M metagenome (GOLD analysis project Ga0182027, IMG submission 121300) | Permafrost microbial communities from Stordalen Mire, Sweden - 712E1D metaG (Illumina Assembly) | ecosystem: Environmental > Terrestrial > Soil > Wetlands > Permafrost | place: Sweden...
GTTGAGCATTGCCCCTGGTTTCCCACATAGTCTTTGCGGCTGCTTCAGCTTTATTTTCTGTGGAGTCTTTTACATATGGAAAATCTATTCCCAATACTACCAGTTTAGAATCATAGTCATCCATGATATCCTGACTTGATTGTGGGAACGGATGAACACGACTAAAATCGCCTGTGTTCCGTACCTCTAACCGAATGCGTTTTTCAACTTCTTGGCTAACTTTCTCAGGACTGCGCTTTATATCCGCAGCTCTTTCCGCCGCCATTTGTTTTAACGTCGGCTGAGTTGAATACCAGTAGCGCGAACCTTCCTGATAAAGATATGTGGCCGAGCCGCTGAGACGGCGCATTGCATCACCAAATATTGCGGGGGATTCTCCGGGCATGATGCAACCCAATTTAATCCGCCGGTCTTCAATACCCCGGTGAGCCGCGGTTGATGTCGGAGCTGAACCGAGATAAATTGTCCTTGCCACTCTTCGGCAAGCGGATATTCTTCCTAGATTAGGGATTTCATTGTCTAACCGCAGCGGTAAAGAGCTGGGGCCGTCCACATCTTTTTCAATGACAGGCGTCCAGTTATCGGAGAGGTAACGCGTAAGTTCGAATTGAACATAGGAATCCGAGATAGGGATACTACAGGGCATTATTAGTGGATTTTGATCACCTTTTTCCCACAGATTATGAATAACGGCTGCCATTAATCTCAACACCCCGCGCGTGCGTTGGAATTTGACCAAGGTTGACCAATCCGAATATAACCGGTCAAAGACCTCAGGATGGATGGGATAAGCAGCCTTCAAACGCGCCTCGTATGCTGCGTTTCGACATTCATTGGGAAATTCTTGCTGCTGCGTATTATACATGTCATGGAATGCACTGGCGGTCGTATCCCTCGCTATAAATTGACTTTGCTGCGTTAACGGTTCGAACAATCTGCGTCGAACGATTTCAAACCCTTCCTCCGCGCTCGCAGGTTTCCAGGATGATTCCAAACGGCCAACGACATTGCGTAAACGTTCCAATGCTTCTCTCCCACGCTGGCCACCTACCTCAGTATCGTCTGCCTGAGTATGGGGAGAGCCGGTAGTATCTGAAGCTGGCAAACTAATCACCAAAAGACAATTCTTGGCAGTCTTAGCGGATTCGGTTAATGTTTGGGCAAACGTAAATTGCGTTTCAAAGTTACCCGCTGGGAGCTGAACACCGTCTTTGTCGTGCAATTGGCGGGCGTAAGCCACCCATTCATCAATCAATATTAAACATGGCCCATATTGATTAAACAATTCACGTAATCGGTCTCCCGGACTCGTGGCTTTCTTATCATCAGCCATAATGGTTTCATAAGCTTTTTTACCACCCAGCTGCCAGGCAATTTCGCCCCATAGCGTGTGGATAACGGTCCCGTCGGGCTTTTTCACAGGATTACCCGGGGAAATGCGGTTACCAACTAAAACCACTTTTTTTATCGTTGGCAGTTTTTCGACATTCGCTCCTTTCATAATCGCGTCCACTCCGGGAAGGTCAGAAGGTGCTACGTCAGAAAAAAGGTGGTAGAGCGCCAACATGGAATGAGTCTTGCCTCCACCAAAATTTGTTTGCAGTTGCACTACCGGGTCGCCGCCCTTACCTGATAATCTAAGAACCGCAGAAATAAGTAACTTCTTCAGGCTATCGGTAAGAAAGGTTCGCTGGAAGAACTCCACGGGCTTACGGTATTCGTCTGAGCCTTCTCCTAGATGCACCTGCCACAAATCTGCGGCAAACTCGGCTTGTTGGTAGGTTCCACTGGCAACATCATGATGCGGGCTCACCACATCTCGCCAAGATTTTAGATTACCGGCTAATTGGGTATCAAACAATCCATCTGAAACTTTACGTTTCTCATTGCGAACCTGCTCGTCATATATCAAACGAGACAGCTCCATCTCCATCTTCTCTATTTCTTCAACCTGTGGTGCGGAAACATCCTTTAATAAACGATGGGCAGTATCAAGAGCTCGACGCGTGTCAGAACTGGAAAACGGCTCGTCATGGGCGTAACTGTTTCTTATTCCCCTCATCTCGCCAACAAAACCGCGGTCTGCCGGTCCCAGAGTTTCACGGAAAACATCATTCCACTTTTCCCACATGAGTCTTAATAGCGCAGCGATATCCCAATCTTTGATAGATTTACCGTTATATAAACGGTCATCTAAAACAACCCGATTAATTTCCTCAGCAGCACTGGTACCATATTTATTCTTAAATTCTCTTTCAATATACGGTCTTAGTCCTTCTTTCAATAAATCAAGAACCTTGCCGACGCGCTCTTTATTCGTAATTGCCATGTTCCGCTCCTTTTAGATCATCCGCTCTTGAAGAGGTTGTGCTTTGGCTTGTTCCTGCGCTAAGCGCAAAATTTCCGGCCAGCTTAATACCAGCCCATTATAATATCCGGCTTCGGTCGAACGTTTTTTCCGCTCACAGACTGTATAGAGTCGGTATGCCAGTTCTCGGGCAACTTCTGATTTGCTACCAAGTTTATTAACCAGTTCAGCTGCCGCTTTTTCACCCCCAGCTTCTAGAACTCTGATTAATTGATGTGTCATTTCCCAGACTGTTAAACGCCTTTCTTTTTCCGGTTCCCATTCTGTTGGGAGCTCCGCTGGTTTGAAAAGACGTACTTTGCCAGCTTTTGCAGTCAAGATACCTGCGCTGACCATGCCTTCAACACCAATATTTTTAGATTTAGAGAGTTGCTCCGCAATTCCATAGTCACCTTCACCGAAACCGAATTGCTCAAACCAAACCAATGCCCAGCGAGTATCAGAATCGAAATCACCTTCTTGTTCAGTAAGAACCTCATAAAGAGCCTCGTTAATAAGGCGCAATGCATCCCTTACCGAGAGTGAATTACCTTCCGCATCAATTACTTTTTCATAGTTAGTGAATATTGCCATTCCTGGACCAATAGCAGCTTGCTCCAAATCGACCGGAGCTATGTTGCCACGTTGTAAATAAGCGAGACTTGAAGGCAATTCTGTTTTCAATTTAGATATGAATTCTCGGCGAGTAGTAGTCTTTGCATCAATTGCCCTTGGCCTACACACAAGAATTATACTCGACGCAAGTGAATTAGAGTCTTCCCCAATCATACGATTACTCATTTCTGTTCTCATTGGCCACGTGCCAGTTAAGGTAAAACCTGCTCTTGATACAGCTTCGAGAAAAGTTTCCCAACCGGTGGAAGATGTACCCGCGCTTTCGGTTTCTGATTGCTTAAAGGCATAGTAGATCGAGACAGGAAAACCTGGATGGGCTAAATCGGCCAGTCTATGCATCGCATCTTTCATACCTTCCAAGAAAAACTCTTCGGCCTGCTTTTTGCCACCATGTCTATATGCTGTAGCAACCAATTCTTCAATTTTGGGTGTTGCTAGTGTAGCCAATAATTTTGGAAACATATGTTTTAAAGAATGACGCAACCAAATATAAAAGAAGTCAGAAAGGTCTGCATAGTCAATATTGTTATAATAGGGAGGGTCCGTAGAGACTAATTTACCGGTCGAGATATCTTGTACTCTCGCGTCAGCCTGGACGGCAATTCCTTTAGGTGTAGAAGGGAACATGATCATAGCCTTCTCAGCCCACTCAAATGCACTGGAAATATTACCTGTAGAATCTGAAAATGGATTAGTTTCTGCGTAGTCCCAAACCATCGGGATCGCTTGCCTCCCGAAAGTATTTCGAATTAGTTCTTTACTTGCATGCCAAGAGCACGCGACAGACCAATAATCACTGGCTTTATCTACCGCGAATGCTAAATACACTGCTACTGCGTCTGCGTAAGCGGACGCTCCAGTACCACCATCATCAATACCTGCTATATTACCCGGCAATCCTGCGATAAGGGCATCTTTTTTTACCTCTTCCCGAGCTATCTGAACTAAATCAGAGAAAGAAGTGAGAACGTTAAGCTGGCGAAGTGTGAAAAGCTCATACCAATGAGTAAATCCATACCCCCGCCCGCTTAGTAAATTTGAGTTTTCCTGAGTCATCTCCTGCTCAGGTCGCCAAGCAGGTTTGGCACTATGTGCAATAAAAGAGTGCTCTGTATTGGGTGGTAGATAAACCCTACCATTGTGCCCTTCAGCTACAATTGCCATCAGTACTTCACCGTTACGTTTCGCTTTGAATTCACCCCGAATATACTCGTCGGACATTGGAGTCCCAGACATCAGACACCGGAAATTGGCACCACGTCCCAGTTTGGTACCAAGCTCTGCCGCTTTAATATCTTTTGATATACCGACTTTCACTGTGAATCGGTAATTATTGTTTTCGATAACTGGTTCAAGATAGGTTTCTTTCCCCGCTTTAGTTGAAAGTAAAAAAGAGGTGATTAAAGGTACGTCTACATTTCTAAAAGCAGGGTTGGGACTTTTTATAGTGCGCGCCCACAACCACGCTATTACTGTTAGTTTCTGTCCGAGATAAGGTTTTAAATCAGGTCTGTCCTTAACTATTTCAGCTGTAATTTCAATTTTTGGATATAAATGACCAACACGTTTTTCTGCTTCGTCCCGCATCCATTTACCGTAATAGCGCACATCTTCAGCTAAGCCTGCCGCACCCTTCCATGATCCAGAATGCCCCATATTTTTCCGGGCTTCAGGATTAACAGGCGGTTTGTTGGCAAATTTGGGGGGTATTTCAATCATCGCTTTGTTAATCAACACGGCTACTGGGTTCAGATCGCTCGCATAAGATTCCAGCCCTAAGCGTTGCGCCTCTAACGGTAATGCCCCGCCACCAGCAAATGGGTCATGAAAAGCAGGTAAAATATGTCTATTGAACAATTCTTTTGCCTGCGGATGGTCCGCGTTCTCTGCACAAGCAGAGCGCCAACTTGCCCATATTTCATCTCGCGCTGCCTGAAGTACGGTTTCGTTAGTGGTGTTTTCCCATTTCACCAGTTCCTCAATAATTTTGAATAGGCGTAATCGTTCTTTCTCCTGTTTTGCCGAAGTGGGGAAAAGATCTGGATGAGCAGACGGATCGTCAACCATCTGAGAAAAAATTACAGCACGAGCCGCTGCTAAAGGCCGTCTTGCCCACCAAAGGTGTAAGGTAGAAGGATGTCCATGTCGGATAGACTTCTCCCGTGCTGACGCAATATTTATAGCTTCTAACGGCAAGGCCACTTCAATTAGCTTTTTATGTGTTTTCACGTTCATTTTTATATACCAACCTATAAGACGCCGGATTCAATTCTAGTAAATTATCATCTCTTAATTTCATTAATTTATAACCAGTAATCTCTTCGGGATTCCCGTCATGATCTGCCAAAACAATCGTATACAACCCTGGGAAACTTTCACAAGATTTCCAAATTATTACATCCATTTGTAGCGGCTCGCTTTCTATACAATGGTCCTTTAACCAGTAGTATTGTTTTAAGTCTCCAGATTTATCATACATTCCCCATTGAAAACCATTGTCGTGGGTTCGCTCCAGCCAACTGCCGTCCTTCTTGTGATATTTGTCATCTCCATCTTTAGAAAAACCATTGGCTTTAGCAAATAATTCTATCATAGTCGGTTTCGGTGGCTTATGAACCTTAGGTTCCTCGTCTCGACTGTCGTCTTCGTCATTTTCTTGAGTATTTTCATCAGCCGCTTGCGATTCAGCCTCGGGCTCTAATCCTTGTCCTGATTCTTCTGTAGTTATTGATTCACCATCTTCGGCCACTACGGATGTCACATTCTCTGCATCAGCTTTTTCGGTATGATCGGCATCAATATTTGGTTGTGAATGCGCATTCTCTGTTTTTATTTCTTCGATTACGGCTAATTTAAAATTTTCCTCCATGTATTCGGTTACAAAACCAGTAGAACGGTCATAGCATAACAGGATAGCATCGCTAATTTCTTTGTCAAAATAATTACTCAACTCTTTTGAGACAACTCTAGCAGCTTTCATTCTAGATTGAGTAGCAACATAAATGATTTCGTCCTTCCATAAAACGGGGATGTTTCGCGGTGTCCCTGCAGGGGCACCATCAATATATGGTATAGTCTCAATAACTGATACGTCTTGCCACATTGTGTTGAAAAGACGCTGTCCTAAATTACGTGTTCGTTGAGTTATCCCTTCATTAGCTAAAATTATTCGTTGTAAACCTGAACCAAACGCTTGAATCCAATCCTTTGTCTTTGGAGAAGATAAATGAAACAACGTTTCTTGAAAACGGTCTTCAATACAATCAATTAATCGCGGTATTGTCGAAAATGGTAATTGTGAGGATTGAGTTTCACTTAGGTCCTGTAGGTTTGCAGTTTGTTGTTTTATGCTTGGGAACAAGTGCGAATAGGCGGCCATTGATTGCATATTCCAGGAATATTTTAAGTTACCCACGGAAGTCCATCGGCCTTCAAGATCAACCCAATGTCCGCATTCATTCCAGATACGTTCGGGATAAAGCGGTAATAAAACCCGAACTCTTCGTAGTTCATCCGAGGTTAACGCTTTTTCGGACTGCAATGTCTTAAGCCAACCTATCGCCGATTCCGCAGTAGGTTTTTGAGCAACACCCAACTTTTGCCAGAGCATCAGACCACGAACCATAGGATGAATAACCGGAGCGCCCGGAACTTCGGCATCGGAGCCTGACATAAAGGCTTCTTGCAAACGGACCCAACCCACTGTATTCCCACTTTCAATTAAAATAAGTTTATCGTGTTCAAAGGCAGTTTTAATAGTCTGAAATTGTTCGCTACTGCACCTAAAGACCGAACGGTCCAATATCTGATACCACTTTAAAACTTCCTGAACAGGCGGAGAATTAGTTTTTGATAATGTCTTAATTCGTTCGATGTATCTTTCCGGGCCAGTTGGTGTGTCGTTAACTCCTAAAGCAAGCAACATGGGTCGATTCAATGGCGTATCCACTTCCGCCACTACAAATGGTTCAGTGCCAAGCGATACTTCTGTATCCGGAGTACGCAGCATCAATTCAGCTGGGTATCGGGGATTGCCCCAAGTGTCCTGTAAACAAGGCAAACCTCGGAACTTCATTACCCAACCCGATGGGACAGGATTCTGAGTCGCCTGTTTAGCATTGCCAGTGGTGGCAACGTGATAACATCTAGCCTGCATTGATTTTATCCAATTATTTTGCGGTTGTAGTAATATTTTGCGCAACACGCGAACCCAGAACAATTGATCTTTTTGCGCAAGGGTGTTCCAACAATTCCAACGTTCCTGTTCAAAATTCCAATCGTCAAATCTAAATATAGACGTTTTATAAGTTAGTTCTATCTGACCGGTGTATCCACGTTCCAGCAGCTTGGCCCTCATAGATTCTTGATTGTAGTAACTCAGATAAAACCACTTAAGCGGAATAAACGTCGATAACTTACTCCGTTCAGATAATACCCACTGTTTCCACTCGTTTTCAGTACAGCTAGGGGAAGGTTTAGAATAATCTTCATGAAGAACATGCTGGAAGCACCAACTGTTATCGGCAAACGAATCAATTTCATTAGTCAGATCCGCAGTGATATTATCCGTAGTTTTATGGATAATTTTATCTTTCGTTACATACCGAAAATTATCCGGAATAGAAGCATTGAGTTTAGCAGCAATATGCGTTAAACGAACACAATCTGAGATTCTAATAGATGATTGAGAAAAGAATTTTGTTGTTACTCGAACCATCACATTCCCAACATCCGAAGCCTCCGCCAACCCTAATGCAGTTAATACCTTGTAAGCACTCTCGACAGGATTAACTTGACCCGCGAGAATTGAACGAACTACCTGATCATTATTACTTCCAGTTGAGTTTTTGTTTTGCTGTTCAGTTCTTTGTTCGCTTAAATATCTCAACCAATTCGGATTTTGAGTTAAAACATAATTTGATAAAAACTGCCAATCATCATCGGATTGCAGCAATTGATCCTTTCCAAGACGAATGACTTCATTAGCGTCAAATAAGACATCCTGTCCTTGAACAGGCAAAATACGAACATTCTTACGGCCCCCGTAATACCTGGTTACCTCGTCCACCAAATAAGCCCACAAATTCATAAGTTGGCGCCACGACGATGGTTTCGGAAGGTGTTTTTCTTCAAGGATCATTACGATCCGGGATTTAGTGATTTCTTCGGCAAAATCATGATGAATAAGTTTTTTTACATTTGTTGATGAAATACCAGAGTACAATGGTGGACGTTCTTGAGGATCAAAATTGCTAGAAAACACCTCTGATGACCAAACATCGTTTATCTCTGACGGAATGGCAATGCAATTATTTTTCTTTTCTAGTTTCCCCTTTTCAAGTAATAGGCAGGGTGTATTTTGGGCCGTTTCTTTAAACTCTTCTTCAACAATTCTTCCGCATCTACCTTGAATAGTTGTATCGTTATTATCCACTTGAGGCCACAGATCATAGGCGTTACAACGGTCCAATATATCAATTTTTTTATCACTAACCCAGTTGATTAACGAAAGAGCCGCGAGTCTTCCAATCCTTCCTAATAACCAACGGTTAGTTACGGAAATTTCAGGATCTTTAAGGTTAATTCGAGCAGGGTCTTGAATAAAAGGAGCATTACAGGCAAAGGGCAACTTTGTAACCACTCCGGTAGGTAACACAACGAACAATCGGCCTTCGGCTCCAAGTACGATATCCACGCGGCATGGGGGAAGGTCAATATCTTCTCCAATCACAAGACGCTCGTCTTTAACCTCTTGTAGCGCATCTTCAGGAAATTCCTCTACTTCTGATTGTATTAGTAGATATTTTCGATCAGGTTCACTTGTAAGATTCATCCACGTAGAATTGGCCACTGGACCAGAGGCAAACGATTCCCATTTTACTTGCGTGCCACTTATTTGCAGGCTTCGGATTTTTCCAAAGAAAAGAAGGGAAACCGGATTTGCTAACCATTCTTGAAAATTTTTCTCTAACGCTTTCCGACGGTGTAGATCCTTAATTTTTACATGAATCTCGGTTAATGACGGGATAGCATTGGGGGGATCAATCCAAATAGGTTCACAGAATCTTTTATAGTTAAATTGCACTGATAAAGTGGGAGTAAATAGTTTAATATCATCGCCAATACTAAAAGTACTCTTAAACCCTATACCCCTAAATCCGATGGTGTGCAATACCCGTTTGTTGGAAGAACCGAACATACAAAGGGAACGGAATTGTTCTTTATTAAAGTCATCTCCATTGTGGCTAAATATTAATTCATCACCATGTATTTTTACGGTGGCTTGTGTCGCATTAGCATCATCCGCATTTTGTAATAATTCGGATAATACATGATATGGGTACTGGACTTGTTTAAACAGCAGATGCCATGGCCCGGCTAGCTGTGGCTTCTCTTCCAGCTCATCCCATAACTCTTTAGCTTCTTTTTGGATTGGCTTAAAATAATCTGGTTGCTTCATATTTAGTAAGGTTCCTCGGCTCGGTCTAACAACTCCCTAAAATCATAATTGACGCTTGTAACTCCGAAGTCAGGTTCCCTTCTAAATGGTTTCCTGAGATAGCGAGGTTTGCTTGTTTTCTCAGGTTTGAATTCAACCATCGCTAAAATAAAATCATCCGGTTTATTGAGAGAGTACAATATTTCATTTTTAGTTACTGTTAGACAATCGGCATTCTCTATTCGACCTTTCACTTCAATAAATCTGAGTTTACCAGTCCCTGGGATACGGCTTTCAATGTCATAACCTAATTTTTCGCTTTCTTTATCTGTCGGTTCAAAACCGAGTTTGATCTCTGTTTCCATCACCACAGCCCGTGCTTTGCTTGCCGCTTCTAATTTATCTTTAGAATTCCCAGCATCAGTATTTGGCCGACCTGAAATTTGGTTCAATAACCCAATGGGAATAATCAAGGCTCCTCCAAGGGCAACGGGTGGCAAGGCAGAAATTTGTTTTTCTAAACTTAGGTCTGCCAAGCGTTTTTGAAGACGCTCTGCCAACAAATCCGCCCGTTTTCGCGCTTCGCCGGAATTTAGTTTAGCATTGACTTTGCCTGCTTGTTCCTGGATTTTTAATTGTTCGGCTCTGTGATCCCAGTAATTGATCTCTTTAGAAAGGCGCTCTTTAACTGCCACTTCGGTTTTAGTTATTAGTTCGGTTTTCCTGTTACGAACCTCTTTAAGATGTTCAGGAACAACCTTGGTAATAGCGTATCCTAGCGCTAATTTTTCTTGTTCGCTGTTAATCCATTGACACTCTGGGCGGTTAATAATTGAGTTGATATCAGGTTCCTTAGCATTAAGAGGCCGGTAATCTAAATATGGCGCATATTGAGGATGGCGAGCATTACCCGAAGAATCCAACTCAACAAAAAGCATCCGTTTTGAAATTACACGTCGATCTCCAGATCGCGTGACACCGCCATCCTGAATACTATGTTCTAAATAGAATAGCACTCTGGGATCTGTACCAAAATCCCTCTCGTCCACTAAAACAGTACCTCGACGTAATAAGTCTCGATTCCGTTCCAGTACTATATCAACAACAGCGTTTAACAGAGGGTGACCTGGACAAATAAATGCAGCCGGCGGTTGTCCTGGTACGTTAATTAATGTTTTTTCGAACACTACACGTTCATACCTTTGTAGAACGGGATCTCTTACGCCAATGATCCTATCGGTATTACGTATTAAAGCCGGGACGTATGTAATTTCATAACGCCGTGGTTCCCGCTGTTTTATTGTTCCACCTAAAAGTTCGAAAGCCTTTAGGAAAAAAGACTCAACGTAATGCGGTTGCAAACGCATGGCATCGGCCCTTTCCATATCTTCTCTTATCCGATTGACCCCGCTAGCATCCATGGCATCAGTCGCCAGGGCTCTTTCGTCCAGTAATAGACGGAGATGATCGGCATCGAAAGCATTCGCAACGACCTGTGTTAACCGGGTTATTACATCCGGTCTTTCTCCATATCTAATAGCTTCAATAAGTAGATCCCTTAAAGGCTTACCTTCAAACTGCACTTTACCAAGAACGTCAAATACTTGACCTCCTAAAGCGGTTCTAGCTTCTTCAAGTTTTTTAAGTAAAGTTTGGTAGACATCCCCCTCACGTGTTTCTTCCGCTACCAGATTCCATAAATGACAAACTTGGGTTTGACCGATACGATGGATTCGCCCAAATCTTTGTTCGATCCGATTAGGATTCCATGGCAAATCATAATTCACCATCAGATGTGCTCGCTGAAGGTTGATACCTTCCCCCGCAGCATCGGTAGCAATTAGAATTCTAATTTCGGGATCGAAAAGAAAAGCCTCCTGTGTTTTTTTCCGTTCTTCGCGCCCCATACCACCGTGGATTTGGACAACAACATTCGATCTTCCCAAAAGAGTAGTAATACGCTCTTGCAAATACCTGAGAGTGTCTCGGTGTTCTGTAAAAATAATCAATTTTTGTTTAGGAGATGCAACCGGTTGAGGGATATCCCCGGACCCATAGGGCACCTCATTTTCTGAGATTTGAGTTTGCCCTATTTCTGGAGTGAATACTTTATCAATTAACAAGGTTGATAACTCATTCCACTTTTTATCCTGACCACTACGTCTAACGGTCAAAGCTAAAATTTCGAGTTCTTTAAGACTATTTATTTCTGTTCCCAGTTCGGCAATAGTGTTAGCTGCAGTAGCTCGATCTAAAACTTCTTCTTCTGTTTTTTCAAGTTCAGCATCCGAAGCATCATCTATGTCTTCCAAATCCTCTTCTGTAAGAAGATCTTCCGATGCCTCACATGTGGACTCCGCGGCTCGTTGCAGGAGTTCCAACTCGCGTAAACGACTTTCCAAACGTTCCCGACGACGACGCAGTGATTGATATATAGCCTCTGGGGAAGATGCTAATCTACGCTGTAAGACAGTAAGAGCAAAACCCACGTTCCCAAAACGCTTATGATTTTGTAAAGCCTCCGCCCTATTGAATTGGTCTCTTACATAATCAGTAACCGCTTTATAAAGTTTTGCTTCACCTTCAGATAGTTTGTAAGGGACGGTATTTGCCATTCGTTCTGGGAACAAATGTGTTCCGTCAAATTTAAGGAGGCTCTCTTTCACCATGCGGCGCATCATGTCAGAAACATCCATTGCATGGACGCCATCGCGGAATTTACCTTCAAATCGATCTCCATCTATTAAAGCCATGAAAAGTTGGAAATCTGCATCCTTGCCGTTGTGGGGAGTCGCTGTCATCAACAAAAAATGACGAGTAATTGAAGAGAGTAATTTACCTAAGTTATAACGTTTGGTGTATTTAGCTTCACCCCCAAAAAATGTGGCAGACATCTTATGGGCTTCATCGCAAACTATTAAATCCCAACGACAATCTGGGGCGGCAAGTTTTGCTTGTACATCTTCATTCCGAGATAGTTTATCTAATCGACAAATTACCAGATTATTTTCCAAAAACCAATTACCTGTGCGAGCCGCCTCAAGATTATCATTAGTCATAATGTCGAAGGGAAGAGCAAATTTCTGAGATAGTTCGTCTTGCCACTGCTCTACCAAATTCCCAGGACAAACGATTAAACACCTTTGTAAATCTCCGCGCGCAATAAGCTCTTTAATAAGCAATCCGGCCATAATTGTTTTTCCAGCACCGGGGTCGTCAGCTAACAGGAAGCGTAATGGCTGTCTGGGCAACATAGTCTCATAAACAGCAGTAATTTGATGCGGTAGAGGTTCCACCAACGAAGTATGTACGGCTAATACTGGGTCGAATAGATGTGCCAAACGTATGCGATTAGCTTCAGAGACAAGCCGGAACAATGTGCCATCGCCATCAAAACTCCATGGCCTGCCTTGTTCGACTATATTAATCCTTTGTTCGGCATCTCGATAAAGAATTTCATTAGCCACCTTACTGGTGGCAGACTTGTAGGTGATTTCCACAACTTCGGGACCGTACCATTGGACGCTAACGATTGTAACCATAGTGTCTGGCAAAATACCCGTTACCACAGCATTCTGTTTAAGATCCTCTAGCTTGCTCATATAATTACTCCTATTAAGCCAAATGTGGAAGTATATTTATTACTTAATATTTTGATTATGATAGTAATTATAAACCTCTATTTTGACAATTGTGTGTCAAATTTTTAAAGATTATTCGGGTGTTGTCATAGGGAACCAAGAATTTACATCCAAACGACCCATATAGAGACTTATCCATTCTTCACCATCCGATACCGGGCCGAAAATGGCCTGGAACTCGTTCACATAAAAACGTCCGCCCGAAAGGCCACGGTGTTGTACGATCATTCTCGCCACTTGGCTTGCTTTTTCTTTTCCAATAAATGAACTTAAACGAATCTCTCTCTCTACTTTTGGACGCGGCCGAGCTGTATATTTAATATCGGTGCCGCCAGCGCAAAGAATGTACGGAATACCAGGATGAGGGCCTAACCAAGAATTTCCTGACTCCAGCGGTTGTCCATCGGGATTTACGTGATCTCCACTTAATATATGTCCTTCAAATTCAAATCTCAAAGATTGTTCGTAACGACCTGCATAGTAATATGGACCTTCATCTCCATTGGGAACGATTACCTGCTTGTATTCGTTAATATAAAACGATCCATTAGGAACCCCTCGTGCTTGTGTATGCACATTATTAACCATTTCGACCAATTCTGGGTGTTCTTCGTTGGTCGCGTACCATTTTTCACCATCAGGAGTATTGTAGATAAGTTCAATTACATTATCACCTTTGCGACTTTTTACATGGTACTTGGCGTCTTTATTAACATTGTGAGGGCAATTACCAGAAAATGGAATAAGAGACATTATTAATCCTCCTGTTCGAACCAATTATCATAATCAATCCTACCTATATAAACGGGATCCCATCGGTCTAAAATTGATGAGCAAGGCTTTTTAGTTAGTACAATTCCTTTATAATTCACGATAAAACGTATACCGCCATAAGGGCGGACCGATCTCAGTTTTTTTACAAGATGGATCCCATTAGAATTAAGGTATTCCAACTGCGTACCGTTTTCTGAAGAATTACGAAAATAAATCTTGTTACCGCCGCTTAAATTATATGGAATTCCCAAATAAGGAAAAGGCCACTTATGACCGGTAACTAAATTAATATCGTTTGATAAATCAATCGTACTGTCATCGACAAAAGGATTATCAAACACTAAACTCCCTGACACAGTTCCCACTTTCATACGCATTCCATCTCCATCAGACGATGGAACAATTACTTGCCCCCATTCGTTAACAATAAAACCGCCACCAACGTCACCTCCCATACGCCTTTTTGCTAACACGACAGCTTTGACTAGATTGCGAACATCTGGTGAATCTTTAGCCATACAAGTACCGGTTTCTTCGTTTCGCTTCCAATCAATTAGCATATTCTGATTACGGACTCGAAATAACCCGCCGTCACCTAATATACGGCTATAACGACCTTGCCAAATACTAAATTCACATTCCTCAAACGAGAATTTGTTGTTCATCAGCCTGCTATCAAGTTAATTATTTCTAAACATTAGGAAATTCCAATCCTGCTTCTAATCTATAGATAAACAATAACAACCCATTTGCCCTGTATAACACGTCCCTTTTTTCATTTATTTCTAATTTATGAATTTGGGTACCTTGTTTTTGAAGACGTTTTATTATCTCTACCAGGTTTTTAGCATCTTTGGCTTTCAACAGGTCGCCCCTAGTTGGATCTGAATTTGCGAATATTTCCCCTCCGGGTATTTTTTTTGCTAATACTCCACCACGCTTCTGCTTAAAAATGATGGTACCTTCAACTGTTGGAAGATTTGGAAAAGGATAAACAACCCCTTCTTGAGCCTTTTCAATCCATTCTTTGTCTGAAATGTTATTAGACGAATTGATAATTAAACTATTCACCATCTTTAATTCATGATCTAATTGGCAGATGTAGATGATTCGCCATTCATCTCCATGACCTTGTCCAGCGATCACATATCGTTTTTTCGGAGTAATTCTAAATGACCCTGCTTGCCCACGTAGAGCAATTATCAACGAAGGGATCTGACCAGGGTTCGATACATAAAAACCTTCGGTATTCTTTATATTTCCTGAAGTATCACAAATATACTCGGTGCCTTCATATTGTCCTGGATATTCTTGTCCGGACAATAAGGAGTTAACATCAACTTGCGTGTCGCTTGGACGTGGCAGTTGTGGTGGTCCCGGTTGCACTACAGGTACTTCACCTGGCTTCCATTTAAAATATACGTTCGCGTCTATTCCCGTAATATCTCCCCAATTTTCTTTGCGATATATAGCTTCATCTGATGTATTCTCGATATATAAAATATAAATACAAGAGTTTTTTTCCTCACCGGAACTAGTCCGATGCTTCCGTAAAACACGTCCTAGACTCTGAATACGTTGTCTGGTGGATGATGATGAAGCAACTATTATACCAACATCAGCAGAAGGTACGTTGAAGCCTTCGATCAAAGATTTAGCTGAAACTATGACGCGGGCTATACCCTTCCGAAACAATTCCAGACTATTTTCTCGTATATTGTCAGGCAGTTCACTATGTTCTGCAACAACTCTAAATCCTTCTTCTTGTAAACTTACAAATAATTTCTCAACTTCATCTATACTTTCATGGAACAATATAGCGGTAGCATCGTCGTGGTTAGAGAATTCCCGGCATAAGATTTCATGCACTGCTTTACTACGCGCTTCGATCCTGTATAGAAGCTCTTTTCTACGTTTAGTGTCGCTAATATAAGCATTCGCCAAATCACCAGTGTGTCCTTTATCTCTAAAAGCAGCTATTCTCGCCCACTGGAATAAGGAACCAGAGGTCCCTTTTCTTTTATTCTGTAAAGGCCGAAGATCCCGCGCTAAATCATTGATTCTGCGAGTTAAATTATCGTATTGAGAGTTTTCATGCGGATTCATAGAGAGTCCATAATGTATTACCTTAAATGGAGGTACTATGCCTAATTTAATAGCATCGAATAATGTAAGCTCATATATTATGGGTCCTAGTTCTTGCCCAAGCAAAGTTTTCTCATATGGCAGATCTTCAATTCCTTCTTCATAGTCTCTCTCCGGGGTAGCGGATAAACCAAGATTGAATCGGCGCTTTAGTTGGAAAAGTCGAGACATAACACTTGCACCAGCGCGATGACATTCGTCTACTACTAGTAACAAATAAGAACTAATATCCGAGGCATTCAATATTTCTGGAAGTTTACTTTGTGCCGAGGCTAGCACACAAATGAGAATTCTTCTTCCACTGGTGAAATCATCTGAATAGCCACCGCCAAGTCGCCCTATAGCTTCGCTAGGTAGATTACCATGATTTAAAAATTCATCATACCATTGATTCATCAATACTATAGTCGGAGCCACAATCGCAACACGGAGTTTTTTTTCGACGGTGTTTTGGAGTTTCTGAATTATTCCCAATGCCAAAAGCGTTTTACCAGCCCCTGTCACTACTTTAACTGTGCCACGATGATTCTCAAACCATTTATCTAAACATTCTTCTTGCCAAGAGTAAAGTGAAATGTTTTGGGTTAAGTTCCAAAATGCCGGTAGTTCCACATTAACCGAATGCGGTGTTGCAACACCAGCTAATTCTTCTGTTGCCTGGCTTTTTTTTGAATCGATAAACTCTAATATACGTAACTGTTGAAGTTTTAAAGCATTATCATCAGAAAATACAGAACCTTGCATAGTTAACAATTCTCCAATTTATATTGCACTAACGTTTAATAATATTCGTCTTATCGAAAGATTTTTGTCTCATATTTACTCAATGCTTCAAAATTGATATCAATGTGAACATGGTTTATGTCCTTAAAAGTTGGCTCCAAAAACAAATCCTTTTGGATAGCCCGATTATACACCCGAAATTAGATTCGTACAAGACATAACTCATTTGGAACCCGTAGACGAAAAAGAAATAAATAAAAAGGTTCCATTATTGGTACATAGGTTCACTCTTGAAGTCTAGACGTGAAAATCAGCGCACCTTTTTATAAGGCGAGGTAACAATCCGTCATTAAGAGAGTGCCGAAAAAGTGTTTTCCTTACCCAGTTTCTCCCTTCCTTAAAGGGAAATTAAGAGGAATTAAGCTCAATAATTCCCATGATTTCTTTTTCAAAGGGAGACAGGACTTTTTCTGCAGTCTCATTAAGTATAATGGTGCCTTGTTATTTAAATGGGTGGATTCAAACTTAGACATCTTTCGAGTATCGTGAAATAAGGTGTTGGTAAACAGCCGTGGATAACATTGTATTCTTTTCGCCAAACATATTTAGAAGCTTCTTTAGGCTTTTTTCTCCACGCTCAGCATATACGATATTCGAAAGCATAGCTCGGACTCCGAATTTATTTTGGGCTTTTTCAACAAGATTGGAAACTGGTGTACTTAGGTTCAGCCAACTAGTGCCCAAAGATAATTTGACAGAATCATCACTTTTGTTCGGATAATGCGAATCGATATCTCGAGCAATGGATTCCAAAATGTTTACATACTGCTTAATTTTTAGGGTATTTTCACTGTCTAAGACTTGTTGATACTCTCCAAGCCAGTATCTCAGTTTTTTATATTTTTCTCTCAGTTGAATTGCGATTGTTATCAATTGCCCAGAATTATTCGAATCTCCAATTATTTCTATTGCAACCGGCGGAAGATTAAACGTTCCATATTTAACACTTCTGTTTATAGACAATTTTTGGAACAATTTCGCTCTTTTTGTATTTAAGATATATTCTACATTACTAACTGCATCGCCAGTTACACCAACAAATTTAGTTTGTCGAATCAAGGCTTGCCTGAAAGGACAACCGAGATATGGAGTCTCATATACATGACTACGGGCTAAATAACCAGCGCTGCCCCACACGAGCGCTGACATGTGTTCATCTGCTGATTGTCGTCGTTCTTCCCAAAAACGCTCATTCTTACTTTGAACAGCCCTAATACTCTTAGTAACGCATAAATCCTCAACGATTATTTTACGTGGCCCAGATATTTTTTCCTCCGAACTTAAAAAATCGTAAGGTTTAATAATTGCTGTAGATTTCAAGGTTTGCAGAGATCCATGGCCGCTTTCCCAGACATAGGTAAACTTATCATCGACAATTAAATGATCTCGAAGAACGATATTCGTTAACAACGAAAGCAAAGCGTCTATCTGGAAAACTGCATGTGGCACTGAATTGAAATCATGGGTATCGTTAAGTGTGTCAATTGAAATCTCTCCTGAAATATCTTCCGATAACCCATTTTCTAATGCCTGCTTTACGTCTTGTAACATCCAATTATCAATAAGTAGCTTGGTTTCCATATTCCTATTTTAGCCTATTCAACAATTCAGAAAAAGTACACAAATATTCGGAAAAACGATGGTCAACATAACTGCTAGTATGATTGAATATAAAAGCACTTTGCGTAACAACCAAATTAACCGCTTGTGGTATAAGTTTAGGTGTCCAGAAATAAGTTATAGACTGATATGAAACGCAAGAAAGTTTATTCACCAATTATTTACTTGAATTGGGTTTATTTAATTCTGAGGATTTTCTAATAGTCACATCAATCTGAGACGTTTCAGGAATATCCTTGTCGCTATTTACCCCCAAATCTTTTAGACGTCTGGCTGAAACCAATACTCGGTTCTCTAACGATCCAATACTACGATTGAATTCCACGACGGCTTTTTCCAATGCTTCACCAAGTTTTACAAGATGAACGTTCCAATCAGCTATCCGATCATAGATCTCCCTTCCCAATATACTAATGCGTCGCGCATTTTCGGCGAGTTGCTGCTGTTTCCATCCATGATTGACAACGTGAAGCAAGCAATAGAGACTTGCGGGTGTGGCTAACACTATTCTTTCCGACATCGCATCCTCAAGCAATTCGGGATCTTGCTTTAAGGCTGCTGCTAAAAGAGGTTCGCCAGGAAGAAACAGAACGACAAATTCGGTCGCATCGGAAAGGGCCGACCAATAAGACTTGGCCGCTAATTTCCGGGAGTGCTCTCTAATATGTTTAGCGAGGAGGTTCAATGATATTTCCCTCGCCTCTTCACTTTCAGCTTTATCAGCCTGAAGATAGTCTTCCCACCAAAGTGAAGGTGCCTTGGCATCTACCACGACCTGTCTTTGGTTTGGTAAGTGTACAATCATATCGGGACGTAAAATTGCTCCTTCTGTCGAGATTGTTGGTTGTTCCGTGAAGTCGCAGTGTTCGATCATTCCGACTAGTTCAACGACACGTCGTAGAGTGGATTGACCCCATTGGCCTCGTCCTTGTGGTGTTCGTAGTGCCATGGTCAGATCTTTGGTTTCTTTAGCTAGTAATGCAGTCATTTGTGTAAAACCGCCATAGGCATTTAGTCGTTCTTTTTCAACGTCATCCAAGGCATCTTTTAAAGGCTTGACCAATGCGGCCACGGCCTGTGTTCTTAGGTCTAGATCTCCTTGCGCCTGAGTAAGGTGTGTTGCGAAATTCTGATTCGCCAATTGCAAAAAAGACTCGTTATTGTTACGCAAAGCACTGGTTGCGATAGATTCGAAAGTCTGCGAAAATTTCTGCTGGGCTTCTTCAGTTGCTTTTAATTTTGTTTCTAGCACTATTCGAGTAGAGGCAGTACGAGCGTTAAACACCAGCCAAACAATAACGCCACCAAAGAAAAGCCCAATGAAAAACCAGAGAATTTCCATAAGTTATACTCCTCAAAGCTGATTCACAGTATAATTCTCCGAGACAAGCCTGTCAAAGATTTAAAGCTGGTTGGAAAAAACAAAACTCGATACTTGATTAACAGAAAGCCAGTTCATGAAGTAGATAACAACAAGTCATCGGGATGTGACGTCACAAAACATCTTAAAGTGAAACTATAAGTTGCTGTAATGCCGGAATCAGTTGCTTCTTCTCAAACAAAAGTTCGGAATGTTTCCAACTCGGGCAAACGTCTTCTCAAAAGTTTTAACTTTTGAACGGAATGGGTGGCTTTAGTGAATTCGAACTTTAGGACCACTCACTCCGGTCGGCCATGGGAAGGTTATTGAAAAGACTTTACCCTGGCAGTCTTTGGTATGCCGGGGAGTTCTAGGTATTGTCCCCTTTGGTGGAGCTGAGGGGATTCGAACCCCTGGTCTCCGCGATGCGAACGCGACGCTTTCCCAGCTAAGCTACAGCCCCAATACGTTAGTTATTATATCACAGA
>Ga0182027_10005029_pt1 | contig 20232 bp, 19 predicted proteins | sample 712E1DmetaG_FD_121300 | JGI IMG/M metagenome (GOLD analysis project Ga0182027, IMG submission 121300) | Permafrost microbial communities from Stordalen Mire, Sweden - 712E1D metaG (Illumina Assembly) | ecosystem: Environmental > Terrestrial > Soil > Wetlands > Permafrost | place: Sweden...
AACCGACGGGGTATAACCGATGGTCCAATTATCACGGAAGTCATTGGTGGTGCCGGTTTTAACCGAAACCGTCTGTCCGGGGATTTTAAGCTCGGAATTATCGCCAAATTCCATCAATCTTGCTCCATTATCGGCCAGAATATCGGAAATGATAAAGGCGACTCCGTCGGGGAGGACTTTTTGGCCAAAAATCGGGCTTAAAGCCGGTTTGTATTCTTCTAAGACTTTTCCGCTTTTGTCCGTCACTTTTAAAATCGGATGCAAGTCAATCCTGTATCCGGAATTGGCAAAGACGCCAAAAGCAGTGGCCATATCGACCATTTTTACCTCGGCTCCGCCTAAAGTCAGAGATAATCCGTATTTTTCAGGGCTCGTAAAGGTAGTGATACCCATCGCCGAAGCGGTGGCAACCATCGCGTTAACACCGTTTAGCTCCAGCATCTTTACCGCCGGGATATTAAAAGAATTGCCCAAAGCGTAGCGCATTTGGACCAGTCCATGCCATTTCCCGTCGTAATTTAAAGGACAATAATTTTGTCCGCCTTGGTTTGGAAAACAAATCGGTTGGTCGATAAAAGTGGTGGCGGCGTTGAAGCCATTTAAAAGTCCGACGGCATAATTAATCGGTTTAATTGAGGAGCCGGGCTGGCGAAGCGCGGTAGTAATGTTGACGTTACCGGCAATCGCATTGTCAAAATAGTCTTTGCTGCCGACCATCGCCAAGATTTCGCCGTTTGAAGGGTCAGTGACCAAAGCGGACCCGTTGGTCACATGGTAATAAGTCGGTAGTTTGTCGACCTCGGTTGCCACAGCGTTTTGGGCGAAGTTTTGGATATCTAAATCAAGACTGGTAATTACTTTTAAGCCGCCCTCTTCGACCATGGCCTGTCCGTATTTGGCGATAAGTAAGTCCTTGATGTATAAGACAAAATGCGGGGCCTGAATATCGTTAGTAAATTTTTTGTATTTTAGAGCTTCCGCCGTCGCTTTCTGTTCTTGCTCTTTAGTGATATATCCTTGGTCTTGCATTGCCTGCAAAACCTCTATTTGTCGGTCTTTTCCTTCTTCCGGATGGGCGCCAAAAGGAGAATACTGCGTCGGCGCCTGCGGCAGGCCGGCCAAAAGCGCACTCTCTGCCAAATCCAGATCTTTGGCGTGGATGCCAAAATAAGTTTCGCTGGCCGCCTCGACTCCGTAAGAAGTGCCCCCATACGGAGTTTGATTTAGATACATCTCCAAAATCTGGTTTTTGGAGTAAACCATTTCGGTGGCAAAGGCCAGGATGACTTCTTTGATTTTCCTCAAGACGGTTTGCTCTTGGGTTAAAAGACTATTTTTAACCAGCTGCTGGGTAAGAGTCGAGCCTCCCTGGATTTGTTGATGTAAAACGATTGAAAGAAAAGCTCTGGCAATGCCTCTGAAATCGACCGCCCCGTGTTGGTAAAAACTTCTATCCTCAATCGCGATGGTAGACTCCTGCATATATTTGGGGATGGTGGATAAAGGAATAAAGTTTTGATTTTTCTTGTCATAAATGTTGTAAAGTAGTTTGCCGTTACGGTCATAGATAAGCGTTGATTGCGGATTGGAGGAGCTACTTAGTTTTGTGGGAAGAGGTAAATCCCGCAAGATAAAATAATAAAAGAAAAAAAGCAATAGGAAGAGCCCGCAAAGCAACAAGATTTTTTTGCGGGTAAGTTTTTTTAAATTTAATTTTTCCAGTAATCTTTTAGGTAAATTTGGCTTCATTTCCGCTGCGGTTTACATCCAATAATAGCACCATTCGGATTGGCTGACAATGTTTTTAGGGAATTGCTATAATTGTTTTATGAACGTTTCCTCAATTCTGACAACCGTCACCTCCTTATCCGTGCCGGTGGTAGGGTTGAATTGGATTGATATTTTTGTACTCATCGTATTGTTTTTTTATGCCGTCGAAGGTTTTGCTTTAGGTTTCCTGATCGCTTCTTTAGATTTCTTAAGTTTTGCCCTGTCTTTTTTGGCCGGCATCACTTTTTACGGGCGGATTGCCGCGTTGCTAGTTAAATTTTTACCTATCTCTCACGGATTTGCCAATGCCATCGGCTTTTTTATAGTAGCGGTGTTGGTTGAAGTTATTCTGAATGTGGTTTTAAAGCTACTTGTTGCAAGAATAAAGTTTTTTCGGGCTTTTACTCTCAATGTCGAGCCGATTAAAATAATCAGTAAAGTTTTAGGGATTATTCCGGGGCTTTGTTCTGGCTTACTGCTGTGCTCATTTATCCTGAGCTTAATTATCGCTTTACCATTCTCACTTTTTATAAGACAGTCGATTCTCAATGCCAAAATCGGGACCGTTCTGGTTGCCAATACGCAGGGTTTTGCCAAAGATTGGAATGATATCTTCGGCGGGGCGGTTAACGACACGCTGTCTTTTTTAACCGTTGAGCCGCAAAGCACTGAAAGCGTTAATCTTAATTTTAAAACCAAGCAAATAAGCATTGACGGTAAATCCGAACAGACAATGCTTGAGATGGTCAATAGCGAACGGACTTCACGGGAGATTGGGACGTTATCTTTGTCGCAAAGTTTAACAGCAGTTGGTACAACGCATTGCGAGGATATGTTTGCCAACGGTTATTTTTCGCATTATTCCCAAAACGGACTCTCGCCTTTTGACCGCATGGCGCAGGCAAACATCAAGTTTAATTTCGCGGGGGAGAATTTGGCTTTAGCACCCAGTGTTGATTTGGCGATGCGGGGATTGATGCAAAGCCCGGGACATAAGGAAAACATTCTTTCTAAAGATTTTCATAAAATCGGCATTGGGGTTGTTGACGGAGGAATTTACGGAGAAATGTTTTGCCAGGAATTCACGGATTAATAATGAAAGATTTAAAAAGCGTTAAAAATGCGGATGTCAGAAATAAAACGGTAATACTGAGGGCGGATTTAGACGTGCCGCTTAAAAATTCGGCTATCGGCGATGATTCAAGACTAAAAGCCTGGTTTCCGACCTTGCAATATCTTTTGGAAGAAGGGGCAACTATTATAATAGTCGGGCATTTGGGCCGTCCAGTTGGAAAAGAGTTGAAATTCAGTCTTCTACCGGTGGCAAAGTGGCTGGCCGGAAAGTTCAAAACCCAAAATTTAAAACTCAAAACGGTCAATTTAGGCGAATTCGACGGCTGGGAGATTACCGATAAAATTTTTCTTTTGGAAAACATCAGGTTTTACCGGGAAGAAGAAAAAAATGATCCGCAGTTTGCCAAGAGATTGGCTTCTATCGCCCAGGTTTTTATCAATGACGCCTTTGCTTCTTCCCACCGTGCTCACGCCTCAATCGCCGGTGTGACCAAATTTTTGCCTGCTTTTGCCGGCTTAAGGTTGTTGGAAGAAGTGAAAGTGCTTTCAGGCGTTTTAGAAAATCCCAAGCGGCCTTTGGGTGTAATTATAGGCGGCGCAAAAATAGAAACGAAACTGCCGTTGGTTGAGAAAATGTATGGTTTTGCCGACTACGTTTTAGTCGGTGGAGAGATTGTCGAAAACGATAAAGTAATCTTAAAATTGATTCATGAGAAAGCGCATAGCAAATCAATACTTCTAATGGCAGATATGCTTGATAATAAGCAAGAGATTACGTTAAGAAGTGTTGAAAATTTCTTACAAGTCTTAAAAAATGCCCAGACAATTGTTTGGAACGGACCGCTTGGACAAATTGAAGAGGAAGAGTTTCAAAAAGGAACGGAAATCTTGGCCGAAGGGATTGTTAAAATTTCGGCGTTCACCATAGTCGGGGGAGGAGACACCATCGGTTTTCTCAAAAAAAAGAATTTGCTCAAACAATTCTTATTCGTGTCCACCGGCGGCGGCGCAATGCTGGAGTTTTTGGCCGGCGAAAAACTACCAGGGTTAGTTGTTCTCGAGCAGAAATAATTTCCGCTTGTTCAAATTCCAAAAACTTTGTTATACTAAATTCATGACAAGAGTAGCGATAAATGGTTATGGCAGGATTGGCAGGGTAGCGCACCGTGTCATTTTGGAAAGACATTATCAAGAAGTCGAAGTGGTGGCGATTAATGCCGGCTCTTCAACCGACATCAAAGGTTGGATGTACCTTCTAAAATACGACACTTCTTACGGCCCGATTTATTCCTTAGATGTTTCCTATCAAGTCGCCGAAGAGAACCCCCTCATTAAAGATTTAATCGGTTATCTACTGGTCGATAACAAGAAGATACCGGTTATTTCGCAAAAAGACGCCACACTTTTACCTTGGAAAGATTTAAATGTAGATGTGGTAATCGAATCAACGGGACATCTGACAACCGAGGAAAAACTCAAAGCCCACCTTACGTCCGGAGCCAAAGCGGCCGTTCTTTCGGCGCCCGTAAAGGAAGGACAAGTGCCGACAATCGTTTTGGCGGTTAATCCGGAAAAGTTTCAAGGGCAAGCGCTGATTAATAACGCTTCCTGCACGACCAATTGCATTGCGCCGGTGGCAAAAGTAATGCTTGAGACTTTTGGCGTGGAGAAAGCGATGATGACGACTATCCACGGGTATACTTCCGACCAAAGATTGCAAGACGGCGGACATAAAGATTACCGAAGAGCCCGGGCAGCGGCGCAAAACATTGTCCCGACTTCAACCGGCGCCACCATTGCCGCGGCAGAGACTTTACCGGAGTTGGCCAATGTATTCACGGGTTTATCTTTAAGGGTTCCGGTGGCGGTTGGCTCTCTTTCCGATTTCACTTTTATTCTCAAAAGAGAAGTCACCAAGCAGGAAGTAAACGACGCTTTAAGAAAAGCTTCGCAATCAACGGCTTATACAGGAATATTATCGGTAACCGAAGACCCGCTGGTATCAAGCGATATCATCGGCAGTCCTTATTCGGCCATTGTCGATTTATCATTGACACAAGTTATCGGCAATATGGTAAAAGTGGTCGCCTGGTATGACAATGAATACGGTTATGCTAATCGACTGATTGAAGAAGTGATGATGGTTGGAAAAAGACTGGAAACTCAATTGCCGCTTGAGAGCCCGACGCTATGAATAGTAACGAACCAAAAGAGTTAACAGGTATTCGCAATATTACCATTTCCGGAAGAATCGGAGCCGGCGCCACCACTTTGGCAAAAAAACTTTCAAATGTCTTAAATTGGCCTTTGCTTGAAGGCGGAGACCTATTTGAAAAAATCCATAAAGAATTAAATATTAGTCAGGTTGATGTTTTGCAAAGACCCGATAGTTTTGATTTGCAATTCGAGGCGCAAATAAAAAAAATCTTAACCGAAGAAACACAGCAAATCATCCAAAGTCATTTAGCCGGTTTTGATATCCAAGGACTTGCCGGAGTTTATAAAATTCTAGTCATTTGTCAGGATCCAAGCGGAGAAGACAAGGCAGATATTCGCATTGATCGTTTAATGAATCGGGACGGTATTTCTTTGCAGGATGCAAAACATGAGGCAGTAGTCCGGGAAAAAGAGAACTTAGCCAAGTTCAGAAAATTATATGTCCATAATGACCCAGATTGGATTTATTGGGATCCGAAATATTACGATTTAATTGTCAACACTTATTCTTTAAATAAAGAAGAGACCCTGCAGTTTGTCTTAGAAAAAATCGGGTTTGCAAAGCCATAAACTGCCACTTGCCAGACTGTTGTATAATAGGCTTCATGAAAAGGTTCTTGTTAGTTTTGCTTCTATTATTACTTTGTTTATTCAACGTTTCGAAAGTTTCTGCTCAAGCGATATCAACTTCTACAGCTGTGCTGGATGTTCAATACACACTTCCTTATACAGGTATCTTACCGGATAATCCTTTGTATTTTCTAAAAGCGCTTAGAGATAATGTCTATAATCTTTTTATTACCGACCCGGTGCAAAAAGCCAAGTACGATTTATTGATGGCCGATAAACGGGTTGGGGCAGCGAGCGCATTGCTTGATAAAAGGGAAGTGGATTTGGCGATTACTACTCTTTCAAAATCAGGGAATTATTTTTATCTGGCGATTCAGCAAGCCGCTAATGCCAAGAAGCAGGGAGAGAATACCGACGAAATTTTATCAACTTTATTAACAGCGTCTTTAAAACACCAACAGGTAATTTTTCAAATGGAAGGGAAAACTAAGGGGGACGCCAGACTGGTTTTGCAGGATTCACAAAAAAGACTCGAGGATTTGCAGAAATCGGTTGAACAATTAAAGGCTAAATAACTACTGAACTAGCGTAATTAGAATAATTTTTGTGTACTGCCTTCAATCCCGGACTACCTGAAATAACGCCATTTTTTGTTCGTTCTACGCTTCATTTCTCTTCTGCCCCGAAATCGAAGCTAAAAATAAACTTGACATTTTTTGATATAGATGTTAATAGTTGACAGGGTAGATGTAGTGCCATATTATTTCTGTGGCACTATATCTAGCGTTTTAAGGCATCAAGCGTAAATAAAGCTAAAAAGGTGCCGAAAGTAGATATGAAGTGTCCATATTGCGGAAGTAAAGATACAGAAGTCGTTGAAACAAGGGACAGCGAGGATTTAGAGACAATCAGAAGAAGAAGAGAATGTGTCTCTTGCGGCAAAAGGTTCACGACTTACGAAAGAATTGAGAATATCAATTTAATCGTTATCAAAAAAGACGGAAAGCGGGAGCAATTTGACCGAGATAAATTAAAAAGGGGAATAATCAGATCCTGCGAAAAAACCAAAGTATCTCTTGAAGACATTGAAAAGATAGTCACGGAAATCGAGCGGGAGCTAAGAACTGCCGATTCGGTTGAAGTAGAAAGTAAAAAAATCGGCCAAATGGTAGCGACAAGACTTAAAACAATGGATAAGGTGGCGTATATCCGGTTCTCGAGCGTTTTCCGAAGATTTGTGGACGTTGAAGATTTCGAAAAGGAAGTAAAGAGGCTAATTAAATAATATGAAACTGGACGGAATAAGAGAAAAAGTATTTTTAGACAGGTACTCCTTAAAAGATAAAGCGGGAAAACCGATGGAAAAAACTCCTGAAGAAATGTGGAAGAGGGTAGCCAAAGGAATTTCCGGTGTGGAAAAACCAAAAGACCGCAAAAAGTGGGAAGGGAAATTCTATAGCTTAATGCAGGATTTCAAATTCTTGCCGGGTGGAAGAATTTTAGCCGGCGCCGGGACAGGCTTTGATGTTACCTATTATAATTGTTTTGTAATTCCAAATCCTCCGGATTCCCGCGGCGGCATTATGGCAAATCTCACACAAATGATTGAGATTATGGCCCACGGCGGTGGCGTCGGACTCAATCTTTCTTCTCTTCGCCCGCGCGGTTCAAGAGTCAAAAAAGTCAACGGTTTTTCTTCCGGTCCAATCAATTGGGCAGAACTTTATTCACTGGCGACGAAAGACATTGTCCAGCAGGGTGGTTCAAGACGTGGCGCTTTAATGCTAATGCTTTGGGATTGGCATCCGGACATCGAGGAATTCATCACCGTTAAACAAGATTTGGGTAAAATAAACGGGGCCAATCTTTCGGTTTGTCTGTCGGACGCTTTTATGGAAGCGGTTAAAAAGAATGCCGACTGGGATTTGATTTATCCGGATTTGGATGATCCGAGATACGATAAAAAATGGACCGGTGATATGACTGCCTGGAAGAAAATGGGCGGCAAAGTCAAAGTCTTAAAAACCATTAAAGCTAAGTATCTATGGGATTTAATTTGCACAGCCGCCTGGCAATCAGCCGAACCGGGACTCCATTTCCTAGACAGAAGCAATAAGAGAAGTAATACTTATTACTTCGAAACCTTAATTGCGACTAATCCCTGCGTTACGGAAGATACATGGGTACACACTAAAAAAGGCCCACGCCAAGTACGCGATTTAATCGGGAAACAGTTTGTCGCACGCCTGAACGGAACGGACGTTTTATCAGGGCCACAAGGGTTTTTTAAAACTGCAACTAAACCAGTAATTAGATTACAAACAAAGGAAGGTTATAATCTGCGTTTAACCAAAAACCACCTCATTAAATATGTTTCTTCCATGAATCGTTATTCTTTTAAGGCGGAGTGGCGTGAAGCAGGAGAACTCCGAAAAGGAGATCTTATTGTGTTACAAAATCATAGTAGCAATCATTCCTGGAGAGGAAATTATACATACAGTGAAGGTTATCTTATGGGTATGCTCATCGGTGACGGAACATTAAAGTCAGATAAAGCTGTTTTGTCGGCATGGTTGCCTCGTAAAACCGTTGTTGGAATAACGCCAAGCGGTCAACAAGTAGTTATGGATAAAGTAGGTTATATGGCAATGTCTTTGCCTCACAGAGCTGATTTTTCAGGATGGACTTCGTTAGAAGAAAGAGGAGAATACAGATTGTCCTTGGCTTCAATAAAAGATCTTGTTGAAGAATTAGGTATGCGACCGGGTTATAAAACAATAACAAAGATTATGGAAGAATCATCCAGCGAATTTTACAGAGGTTTACTTAAAGGCCTTTTTGATACAGATGGTTCGGTGCAGGGAAATCAAGCTAAGGGCGTAAGCATCAGGCTATCCCAATCAGATTTATTTTTATTGGAAGCCGCTCAAAGGATGTTATTGCGATTAGGTATTGTTTCCAAGATATATAGAAATCGTCGCTTAGAAGGGACGAGAGATTTACCGGACGGTAGGGGAGGTAAAAAAAGATATCATGTGAAATCACAACATGAGTTAGTTATTAGCGGTAGTAATATGTTAAGTTTCTCTGAATTAATCAATTTTAATGATACGCAGAAATCATCTCATTTGGCAGGCCTTTTAAGCTCATATAAACGTACTTTGAACAGAGAGCGATTTGTGGCGACAGTGAAAGATATTACTGATTTACCGGCTGAAGATGTTTTTGACGTACAGATTCCTACTGTTCATGCATTTGACGCAAACGGCCTTTACGCACATAATTGCGGCGAGCAGCCATTATCTGCTTGGGCAGTTTGTAATCTGGGGGCCATCAATCTGTCGGCTTATGTTAAAGAAAAACAATTTGATTACGACAGTTTTGCCAAGGATACGCAAATCGCAGTCAGATTTTTGGATAACGTCATTGACGACACTTATTATTTCTACAAAGAAAACGAAAAAGTAGCCAAAGACATTAGAAGACAGGGTTTAGGAATCTTGGGATTGGCGGACGCCTTAATTAAAATGGAAGTGAGATACGGTAGTGAGGAATCGTTAAAAGTGATTGATAAAATCTTCAAAACCTTGCGCGATAACGCTTATATCGCCTCCTCAGACATTGCCAAAGAAAAAGGTTCATTCCCCAAATACAATAAAGAGAAATATCTCAAAGGTTTCCATATTAAAAATTTGCCGAAAGAAATAAGAGCCAAAATTGCCAAACAAGGGATTAGAAATGCCGTTTTATTAACCATTGCGCCGACGGGCTCAACCTCGCTTCTGTCCGGAGTATCTTCGGGAGTAGAGCCGGTCTATGAGTTTGAGTTTATCAGAAGAGATAGATTGGGAGAGCATAAAATGTATCATCCGCTGTTCGAAGAATGGAAAAAAGAGCATCCCGATGACAAAAAACCGGATTATTTTGCTTCCGCCAACGATTTAACGCCGGAAGAACACGTTAAGGTGCAAGCGGTGGCGCAGGAATATATCGACGCTTCGATTTCCAAGACTGTCAACGCGCCAAAAGGACATACGGTTGAAGATGTCGAAAGGCTTTATATGTTGGCTTACAACATGGGATTAAAAGGCATCACTTACATGCGGGATGGTTCAAGAGTGGGAGTTTTGGAAAGAATCGAAGAGAAAAAAGAAGAAAAAGTGGTAGTTCCACAAGTCCAAACGGCTTTGCCGGTAATCCCAAGGCCGAGCATGGTTGAAGGAGTAACTTACAGCACCGATACGCCGGTAGGAAAAACTTTTATTACCATTAACCATGATGAGAATAAGCAACCGTTTGAAGTATTTATTACTGTCGGAAAATCCGGTTCCGATGTGACCGCCATGGCAGACGCTTTAGGCAGAATGATCTCTTTAAACTTAAGGATTAACGGATCGCTGGCGCCTAGGGAGAGAATCAGGCAAGTGGTGGCACAACTGATTGGAATTGGCGGAGCCAGGAGTGTAGGATTTGGTGAGAATAAAGTCCGTTCACTGCCGGATGCAATTGCCAAAGTCTTATCAAAACACTTTGAGTTTAAAGTAAACGGAATAGTGGAGGACAAAAACCCAACCCATAACGGCAATGTTGCCAACGCGCACATGAACGGGCATTCTTTGCCGATTGCCGCGGACGCAGCTCCAAAAGAGGAAATTGTTAAAATAGAACAGCTGTCTTTGCAAACGTCGGCCGGGGGACTTTCCACTACCGACGAAACTGCTACCAGTCTTTATGACATCTGCCCGGAGTGCGGAGCGGCCAGTTTTGCCTACGAGGAAGGTTGTAAAAAATGCTACGCCTGCGGATATTCTGAGTGCTAATATGCCAATCTACACACGTTTTGGAGATAAAGGAAAAACTGCTCTGCATACCGGAAAAACTGTTTCAAAAGGAAGCTCCCGGGTCGAGGCCTATGGGAATTTGGACGAACTTAACAGTTTTTTAGGGGTGGTTGTTTCGCAAGTCAAAGATAAAAAAATCAAACAAGAGCTGTTAGAAATCCAAAACGATTTATTCGAAATCGGGGCTTCTTTGGCCGGACCGGGAGAGAAAGGGTATAAAGCTTTAGCGCAAAATTTGGCAAAACGAGTTGTTGCTTTTGAAAAAGAAATAGACCGTTTAACCGTTAAAATGCCAAAACTCAAAAACTTTATTTTGCCCGGTGGAAAAACAGGTTCACTTTTACACTACGCCAGAACGGTTGCCAGGCGGGCCGAGCGAAGAACAGTTCAATTGGCCGAAAAAGAAGCGGTATTGTCGGAAATCCTCATCTACATCAACCGGCTTTCCGACTTGCTTTTTACGTTCGCAAGATATATAAATTACAAAGAAAAACAGAGAGAAACTATTTGGACAAAGGGATAGTTTCACGGGTGAAATCGGTGTAATTCCGAGCTGTGCCGCAACTGTAAAGTCAGAGCCCCGAAAAAAGACTTCCGAGCAGAAGCATATTTTTTATGCAACTTCTCGGTAAGACGAGGAGTTTTTTTATGGCAGAAAGATTAAACATAGTTCAATTTCCCGAACAAAGGTCTTATGCGATTGAGGGTCCGCTGAGGAAACAGATAGACTATTTTGACCAAAATTACAGAGAAGAAGATTTACCAAGAGATTGGTGGAATATAAATGACGTTGGTTTTAGCATGAAGAGGCAAATGGGCTTATTGGCGGGGACAGATTTAGCGTCAGTAACAAAATGGTCAGCACAGACGGAAAGAGATTTCTTGGGTTTTTGTCTGGAGTATTTAATGAGAAGGAAAGTCTTCCCTTTTGAGTATAAGATTGAGGGAGAAAGATTTATAGATGAAAAATATGGAAATAGGGAGATGCTTGATATGGTTGATTCCAAGGAGAGAGCGGGTGCTGTTTTGGAAACGGCAAGACAAGCAAAAGTAGAATTATTAAAGGGTAAGAAGGTTGTAATAGTTAGTCCTAAGGGAAACTCGGGAATAACGATGGATAACGGAGCGCAAATTATTTATAAGGATACAGCGGTAATTTACATGGAGAAAGACGGTGAGAGAATTATTGGAACAGGTTTTGGTTTGAATTTTGAAGTTGAAGATGTAAGGTTATTGGTGGAAAAATTAACAGGAAAAGCGCTTCCAAAAACAGCTTCAGCAGCAGACTGCATAAGAGCGATGGCAACTCTTGATGAATCAGCGGATGTTAAAAATCCTTACGACTTGGTAGGAACTTTTGCAACAGTCAGAAATGATCCAAATATTTCAGGTATGGTTTCAGATCTATCCAGAAGAGATACTCTCTACAATTTTGATGCGGAGACAAAGAAAATTATTCAAGAGTTTAAAGAATATGTGATTTCAGGAAATCTTTCTGAGTTTGATATTCAAAAGGCCTTAGCGGCAACCTTTCTAAGGCTTTCTAAGTACATGTTAAATAACCAAAAAGGGGATAAAAGGATTGATTACGAAGAAGAAAGAGTGGAGGGTAGATTTTTACCGATAACTTATGGGCAAATAATGGACGAAGTAAGAAAAATTCCTGGCTGTGCGGGAGGAGGAGGTAGTGTTACTTCTACACTGTCAATAATAGAAAGGTCAGCTTTTACATTAGAGCCTGATAAATACGGTGAAAGAACATTCGAATGTCCGAATAAGCCGGCCTGCGGAAAAATAATTACCAGGCCGAAAAACCAACTGATTTCCAATTGTCCGCATTGTGGAGCCAATGTTAAGTGTTGATTCGGGGGAATTCAATTGTCCTTTAAGTTCATTAATGTTATTATTAGCGTATGGATGACACTGCTCAAAAACAAAAATTAGCGAACAATAATGTTCCACCTCAAGTCCCGGTTCAACCATCGTCTCAAGCGCCATCAGTTGGAGCAACTAACAAAGAGATGGAAAAAGCGTCGGCTAGCGATTTCATCAGACCTTCGGAGCCGGAGCCAATTAAAGACAGGGAAGTGGCAGAAGCAGGTATTATCGAAGCGGAGCGAGAGATAAAGCTGGAAGAAGCGCATGAGAAAATGGGCGTCAGGCTATCGGCAGAGTCAACGCCGGTCAAAACGGAACCAACCGGCTTAGTTCAGTTGCCGATGGATGAAGAGGAAGCAAAGAAAGTTGCTAAAAAAGGCCCCGGCCATAATATTAATTTGGAAAAGTTTTTTGAAGGCATCTTTTTTGCGGATTCGGTTTACGGTTTTGCCGTTTTAATGTTAAAGCATCTCAAGGAGATTCATAAAAAGTTAGTCGGGCAACCGGTCTAAATATGTATAATTTTACATTGCCAAATATTTTTAATTTAACCATGATGTTGGTTATGATAGCTGTAGTTTTATTAATTATCGCCGCGGCGGTTTTGGGATTTGGCTACCTGCTCATTATTTGGTACAGTAACCGCGAAAGAGAGAAAAAATCTCTGGACTCAACGCTTATTCAAGTCACGCTGCCGCGTGATAATGAGATTAAGATTGACGCTGCCGAACAGTTTTTTGCCAGTTTCGCCGGCATCAAAGCTTCAGGAATGTTCCCGTTTTTAAAGTACAAACCCCACCTTTCCTTTGAGATTGTCGGTATGTCCGAAGACATCCGCTTTTACGTTTACGCTCCGAATAAATACCGGGATTTAGTGGAAAAGCAGATTAACGCTTCGTATCCGGATGCGGAAATAAAGATTGTCGACGAAGAAGCAAGGGGAAATGCCAAAGAAGGTTATATTATCGGTAACGAGTACAACATTTTTTCCAAAGAAGGTAAGGTGGCGTTTGCCTCGCTTAAGCTTAAAGACTCAAATTATAAACCGGTCAAAGCCTATAAAGACTTTGCGGTTGATCCTTTATCTTCCTTAACTTCGGTGTTGGCAAAGATGGGCAAGGGGGAAGGAGCGGCGATTCAGGTTTTAATTACCGGGGCTCCTTCCAAATGGAGTAAATTAGGCCGCAAATATATCGCGGCGACCAAAAAAAGAGAGTCCAATCCGGAGACCGCTAAATATGGGGCAGATCCTAAGGAGTTGGAAGGGATTGAAAACAAGATTTCCAAACCCGGCTTCAATACGACAATCAGATTGGTCGTATCTTCAAGTTCACAGGAAGCCGCGCAGGCGCATTTGGAAAACATGGTTAGCGCTTTTGCTCAGTTTAGCGGTATCAACTCTTTTTCCAAAGGGAAAGTCTGGTTAAAAGGTAACTTTATCAGCGACTTTATTTACCGCTATTTGCCAAACCGGGGGATGCCGGTTCTAACCAGTGAGGAGTTGGCCGGAGTCTTTCATTTTCCCAATAAAAACGTCACGACACCGCATATCCATTGGCTTAACGCCAAGCGGGCGCCCGCGCCCGCTCAAATTCCTACTTCAGGACTATTTTTAGGTATGAGTACTTTCCGCGGTATCGCCAAGCCGGTTTATATCCAAAAAGATGACCGCCGGCGTCATATGTACGTTGTCGGGAAGACCGGTGTTGGAAAATCCGAGTTTTTGAAGGAAATGATTTTGCAGGATATTAAAAACGGCGAGGGGGTTTGCTTTATCGATCCGCACGATACTATTGATAAACTACTGCCGTTGATTCCGCCGGAGAGAGCCGAAGACGTCATTTTATTTGATCCAAGTGATACCGCCCGGCCGATGGGTTTAAACATGTTGGAAGCGCAAACCGAAGAGGAAAAGCACTACATTGTTTCTTCAATCGTCGGCTTAATGTACAAACTCTATGATCCGAACAAAACCGGTATTATCGGACCGCGTTTTGAGCATGCCATCAGAAACGCAATGCTAACGGTTATGTCGGAGAAGGGCAGTACTTTTATTGAGGTAGTCCGCGTTTTGACCGACGCCAATTTCGTCCAGGAGCTGTTGCCAAAAGTCCAGGATCCGATTGTCCGGCGTTATTGGACCGACCAGATTGCCCAGACCAATGACTTCCATAAATCCGAAGTTTTGGACTATATTGTTTCCAAATTCGGCCGTTTTGTTACCGATAAAATGATGAGAAATATTATCGGGCAATCACAATCCGCCTTTGATTTTAGAAAAGTCATGGATGAAGGTAAAATTTTGCTCGTTTCGCTTTCCAAAGGAAAAATCGGTGATGAAAACGCCAGCTTCTTAGGTTTGATTTTGGTGCCGAAAATCCTGGTGGCAGCCATGAGCCGGCAAGATATTCCTGAAGAACAACGCCGGGATTTTTATTTGTACGTTGACGAGTTCCAGAATTTTGCTACGCCGGATTTCGCCCAGATTCTGTCGGAAGCCAGAAAATATAGGCTCAATCTAATTGTTGCTAACCAGTTTATCGGCCAGATGGATGAAGAAGTTAAAAACGCGATTTTCGGAAACGTCGGAACTCTGGCGGCTTTCCGAGTTGGTGTTACCGATGCTAACTATTTGCAGCACGAATTCCAACCTGTATTTACGGAGGCCGATTTAATTAACGTTGACGTTTATAATGCTTACGTCAAAACGATTGTCCATAACGAGCCGGTAAGCCCTTTCTCGATGGATTTAACCCGCGATATGAACGCTCAACAACAGGCGGAGAATCCGCGAGTGGCGGAATTAATCAGGGAACTTTCCAGGCTTAAATATGGAAAAGAAATGAAAAGCCTCGAAGCCGAAATCGCCGAACGCGCCAGACTGTAAAATTGACAATCCTCGTCAAAATCTGTACCATCAAGTTAGACCTAAAAATTATTTGTTTTAGGGTTCGATTATATGACAAGGGTTGTTGATAGACAAAGGGCAATTGAATTAAGAAAAAAAGGGAAAACTTACGGACAAATTAAAAAAGCGCTTAACCTTTCCAAGAGCACATTATCAGATTGGTTAAGTGATTATCCTTTGTCAAAACAGCAGTTAGTTCTTTTGAAGAAGGAAACAGGTAAAAATAAAAGTTTGGGAATAGAAAAAACAATAATCACCAAACGAAGAAAACGTGAAGAAAGATTGGGAAATATATATAAAAATGAGAAAAAGCGTTGGTTATCTTTAAGTTCAAAAGAGTTGGAATTAGCCGGCCTCTTCCTATACTGGGGAGAAGGTAAGAAGAATCTAAGAAGTTCATTGGCAATCAATAATACTGATCCCAAAGTGGTCAAATTCGCCTTGCATTGGATGACTAGGGCCTTAAAAATTCCAAAAAATAAGATTAAGGTAGAGTTACATCTTTATTCGGATATGGATGTAGCAAAAGAGATTTCATTTTGGGTAAACGAGCTTAGAGTTCCCAAAGCGCAATTTTATAAGCCTCACATAAAAACCAGCACTAGAATTGCAATAAATCAAAAGGGATTCGGTCATGGAACATGCGGCGTGATAGTAAACGATGTCAGGTTAAAAGAAAAAGTAATAATGGGGATTAAGGCAATTGCAGACACCTATTCATAAATGACAAGTAAATCTTTCCTATGATATACTCAGGCTGAATATTTGGGGCCAGTAGCTCAGTGGTAGAGCGCGATACTTATAATATCGATGCCCTTGGTTCGATCCCAAGCTGGCCCACAAATCTGTTTAGGACACCCAAGCGGACGCACTCTTTATAAATCTACTTCCAAACCGAGGTCTAATTCAGAAAAGCCGTTCTTTTTATAAAATTTGATAGCTTCTGTGTTTCCAAAATAGGCGCTGACATACATTTTTTGATAACCTTTTGATTTAGCCCAAGCTAAGCATTTTTGAATCAGTTTTGAACCAATCCCTTGCGATTGATAATCAGGACTTACTCCCATATTTTGCAGCTCTGCGCATTTACTTTTTCGATAAACAGTATCTTTAAATGAGGCGACTAAATAGCCAATTTGTTTGTCATCATCCTCGGCAATTAGGCAATATGAATTAGGATCGTTTACTAGTTTTGTGAAATAAGTTTTGCCTTTTTCTCCTTTTGCCCAAGTCATGTCTAAATCAGGATCAAATTCAACGTCATGAAGAAAAACCTCATCATCTAAAAATTGTAGTTTTTCTACTTCATCTGTTCTGGTTTCTCTAATATTAATCATGAGGTAATTATAACACCAACGAAGTTACAGTTCGGTTAGAACGGTGGTTTCTTTACCGCGTTCCGGTACGTATTGAAGGTATCTTTCGGTGGTGGAAATTCTCTTATGACCCAGCACTTTGGATAAGATAACCAAGGAAACGCCGTGTTTTATGTGGTGGGCGACAAAAGTGTGTCTTAAATCGTTGACTTTGGCGTTTTTGATTTCGGCCAACCTAAAATATCTTTCAACAGCGGTTCTGATATTTCTGATTAAGAACGGCTTGCCGGATTTAGTCACGAAAACGTGGGCTTCCGGAACTTTTGGTCTGGCGCTTAGATACTTATCCAAAGCTTCCTGTGCTCGTTTATTCAATGGAACGTTTCTTTCTTCGTGTTTTTCAAAAGGCTCAATGTGCAAGGTATCTTTATTAACGTCGGAAATTTTAAGGTTGGCTAACTCGCCAATCCGAATGCCGGTTTGCAGCAATAGCTCAATAACCGCAGACATCCTGGGGTCGTTTCTGGCGGCATCCCTTAAGGCTCTGTATTCGGTTGGGGTAAGCATCCTGGGTGCGGCGAGCTGATACTTCGGGTGGGATACTAAAAGGGAAGGGTCATCGGTAATGTATTCATTAACCTTTAAAAAACGGTAAAAAGTTCGGGTGGAGTTAATCTTCCTCGAAACCGATTTGGGCGTATAGCCTTCTTTGGTTAATTTGGCCAAAAACGCCTCAAGGTCTTCTTTAGTGGCCTCGCTGGCTTCGTGTTTCTGCAATTCTTCCAAAAAAGAAATCAACTGGTCGATGTCTTTGCCGTAAGCGACTACAGTTGAATTGGACTTTTTACCCTCCTTGAGATAATTTCTGAATTCTTCGTGGGCGGTGCGAAGCTGAACTGTCTTCATGATGTCCTATAATATCACCATTTTCACAGCTAGTCAATAGTAAAAAATGCATACATGTAGCTCAATTGTGATATCATAAATAGTCAGAAGATATGAAAAAAGCGGTTTATATAGTTATAGTTATAGCCTTGTTACTAATGATTAACGGGTTGTTGCACTCGATTTACGACATTTGGCATAAACAGGATCTTTTAACCTCGGCCCAGAAGCAACTGGATATGGAAAAGCAAGAAAATCAAAAACTAAAAGGCGAACTCTCCTTTGCTCAAACACAACAATTTATCGACGAGCAGGCACATAATAAATTATTTTTGGTAAAACCGGGGGAGCAAGAGGTGTTAATTTCGCCGGGCTTAACGCAGAAAAGCCAAGCGCAAAAACAAATTCAAAACATTCCCAACTGGCAACAATGGCTCAAGTTATTTTTCTAGGAAATTGTATATTGAAAATTGCTTTTACTGTCTTGAAGTAGATAGAGGACGTACTCTCAATCTTTTCTTGTCTTGCTCTAGTCTTTCCAATTGCTCGCTTGTGAACGGTCTACCCGTTGAGAGATCTATGAGATGGGTTCTAGTTCCTGGAATACGTGAGCTTACAGTGTTAAGCCTATCTTGAATAGTTGCTAAAGCTTGACTGCTCATTCTTTCTCTTTCAGTTCGATTAATAAATCCTGTGCGTGGAGAGCTGCCGTATACCGCTCCATAATTTTCTCTGTAAATAACTAGCTTATTGTCATTGCGACCAGTCAGCACGCCGTTATAATCATAAAATCCAGTAGCGTCTCCCAATAGCGTGTCGCCAACGCCTGTATGTGGAATAAGTTCTCTTTCAACAAAGCCATCAACTGAATTTAAACAACTGGTTCCGGCTATTGCCACAAATTCATCTAGAGTTTTTGGCCTAGCTATCTCGAATGTTTTAACTTTTCTAGCTTCTGGATGCCTTCTTAGATGAAATCTGCCTAACACTGCTTCTAAACGCATAACGGGGGGATTGTAGCACTGAGGGAACTATAAGTCAAATATTATGGAATGTGTTGCGGGGATTGGAAGAAATACGCAGCTTCTTCCTCTCCCAAATCACGCCTGTATTTATACCAGATTTAGGCTAGAATGTTTACTTCAATGTTATTTGTATTCAGGGATGGGCTACGTTAGAAATTACTACTCAGTATTGCATTGACAGATAGATTAAGCAGGCATATAATTTCTCTAATGTCTGAGCGTGAATTAAAGTTCAAACGGGTACTTCTTAAACTTTCGGGAGAAACTTTTGGTGGAAGTGAAGGAAAAGGATTAGATACTACAGCTTTCGAAAAACTTGCTTTATATTTGTCAACGCTTCATAAGCAAACACGTATCGAACTAGCAATAGTAGTTGGTGCAGGAAATCTTTTTCGAGGAAGAAATGTAAGGAATACGCACTTTGATAGAGGAACTGCAGATTACATTGGTATGCTTGGTACTGTTATGAATGCCTTAGCCCTTCAAGCAGAACTAGAGAAATTAGGAAGTGTAAGCAGAGTTCTATCTTCTCTTCCAATTCAAGCAGTATGCGAGCCATTTATTAGAAGAAAGGCGCTAAGACATCTCGAGAAAGGAAGAATTGTCATATTAGCCGGTGGTACAGGAAACCCATTTTTTACTACTGATTCAGCAGCAGCCTTAAAAGCAGCAGAATTAAATTGCGAAATTCTTCTTAAAGGAAGTGACGTTGAAGGAGTATTTACTTCTGATCCAAAAACCAATCCAAGCGCTACTATGTATTCCCAGCTTAGCTATCAGGAGGCCTTAGAGAAGGGATTAACAGTAATGGATGCAACAGCTTTTGCGCTTTGCCAAACAGAGCATATACCGGTTATCGTATTTAATATTAATGATTTTACAAATATTGAGAAGATACTTAAAGGTGAGCAAGTTGGCACAATTGTAAAATAACCTAATCAATAAGCTCCTAGTTTAATTAGAACCTAATTTTGAGGCTAAAAAACCTGTGTTGCGGGGATTGTAAGAAATACGTAAATTCTTCCTCACCCAAACCACGCCTGTATTTATACCAGATTTAGGATAAATTATTTCCTATACACTTCATCATGAGTACCCATGTCAAAAAAATAAATTTCTTCATCCTCCTTATAAAGCATTCTAAAATTCATATCGATAGAGATACTCCATACATTCCGTAGGTTTCCTTTTAATTTATGCAAACGTAGAGATTTATGCTTAGGATTTTGTTGAAATAAAGCCAATTGTTTTTGAATTTTGCGAAAAAGTCTTTGATCTTTGTGACGCAGTTCTTGAAGTCGTTTGTAAAGAGTAGGGCTAAATGTGACAGCCTTCATATGTTTTCTAGGAATGTATCAATACTTCCCGTAACTTTGATTGCATGAGTTCTCTCTTCTACAGCATTTTTATATTCTTTTTCTGTGCGTTCAGAGGCTTGGTAAATAGGATAATCCATGTCGGAAACGTCCTTAAGTATAAGGTGTTTTATGTAACCCGCTAAGGGCATGCCAAATTTGTCAGCTCTACTTTCAAGATATTCCTTAAGAGGAAGTGGTAAGTTTAATTTAATTTGTGCTTGTTGTGTATACATAGTATTAATATAGCACTATTTTAAGGACTTTGCAAGTACTTGTGCTGGCAGACCACATCGGTAACACTCTGAAGAAGTTGTCTTGAGCATACTCCAAGGGAGTTTTGTAATCAAGGGCTTGATGAGGTCGGTAGGAATTGTACTTAACCAGCCAGTT
>Ga0182027_10005032_pt1 | contig 20228 bp, 21 predicted proteins | sample 712E1DmetaG_FD_121300 | JGI IMG/M metagenome (GOLD analysis project Ga0182027, IMG submission 121300) | Permafrost microbial communities from Stordalen Mire, Sweden - 712E1D metaG (Illumina Assembly) | ecosystem: Environmental > Terrestrial > Soil > Wetlands > Permafrost | place: Sweden...
CCAGCTAGTCTTAAACAGCGAGCCAATGGATAAAGCCATAATGGAAAAAATGGCTGCTGCACTAGGACGACGCACAAGAATAAACCCATAAAAATACCAAAGACACTAGTAGACATTAGTTGGTGAATTCACACTTGTAAAAGTGGTTCTGTAGGTCGATTGTGTGGTTGTTGCGTTAGGTACAAGTCGTGGGGATTACCCGTCGGTTGTTGCGATTTGGATTTTGTTTCGGATTTAGAGTTTCGTGTTTCGAATTTTGTAGTGAAGTGGTGCCGGGAGAGGGACTTGAACCCACAAGCTCTTACGAGCGGAGGATTTTAAGTCCTCTGCGTCTGCCGATTCCGCCATCCCGGCTGAATCTAAATATTAGGTTGTTAACTTATTTATTTCCGCTTTGGGCGTTAATTGGGCGTTATTTTTTTGAAACACACCTGATGGTAATACCTCATCAAGTAACGCCATTGCATCTGCCTGCATGCCTTCTATTATATGACTGTACACTTGCATTGTAAAGGCCACGGAGGCATGTCCGAGAGCCTCACTGATAACCTTAGGTTTTGCTCCCCGCATCAACATCAGACTTGCAAAACTGTGGCGCAGCGTATGAAAATGCACATCACTAAATCCTGCCTTTTTCGCAATCTTGAGAAAATCATGACTCAACATCGAAGGGTCTAAAGGTCTACCATCGCCATATGCGAATACCAGGTCATCTAAAGTAATCGATGTTCCTATCTCTCGGCCAAGGCGTTCACGGTCTGCCTTATATTCCCTCAGGAACAATGCCAATTTGGGAGTCATGGCAACACGGCGCCGGGAGTAGGTTGTCTTTGGTTCTCTAAACAGACAAACACCACGTCTCTTATATAGTACACGATTAACAGATAACGAAAGCAAATCAAGGTCAATATCTCGCCATCTTAAACCAAGCAGTTCCGCTTGGCGCAACCCAGAGCTTACAGCTGTATAATATACTGGGTAATAATAACTGCTCTTTGCGGCATCAAATAAGACTTCTACTTCCCCCGGAGTCAGGGTACGCATCGCCATTCCCTTCCAAGATGGCGCATCAACAAGTTCACAAGGATTTAAATTAAGATAACCCTGCCTTACCGCATATTTCATGGCTTGGCTTAGTAACCTGTGGTGCTTAGCAACAGTCCGACCTGATAATTTTTCAATTGCTTTACTATAGTAGCTCTGTATTGCCTGGGAGTGGAGTTGTTTCAATTTGATTGGACCCAATTCTGGGATAATGTGGTTTTCCATTATGTTTTGATACGAATCTGCAGTCATTGGACTACAATTACTTTTCACATAACCCTCAAACCATTGATGTAACAATTCAGCTACAGTAAGTCGCCCAGGAGGCGCATAAGCACCCTTATGCACACTAGACAATAAGTCCGTAAGCGCATCTTTGACCGATTTGGGTGGAATCGGCTTTCCATTGGAATCTAATCTCTTGGTTGAACCTCCAACAGTTTGGACCACCTTTTCCCGTTTACCATCTTTAATTTGCCCGGTGTATACTTGTAGTTGCCAACTATCTTTACCTTTTGCACGCAAGTATCCGCTCATTTTGTCTCCATAATTTATAATACTTTCCTTATTTGTTTGTGTATTTGTTAAATCTTTCAATTGGTCTTTGGCCGATTGGAGGTATCATGGATTACCGGTGCTTTGGTCTTTCCAATACGATACTGTGATGGCCTTTGCGTGTAACAATTGTCCATCTCATTTATTTCTCTCCTTTTCTGTTTTTATATAATCCTCGACTAATATTGGGTTGTCATTTCCGATTACCTCGTTGACCATTTCTATTTTGTCTGCTAAATCATTATCAGCGCGCGCTATATTTATGAACCACTGTTCCAAAGTGGAATGTGGTTCATAAAACACCAGCCTATCGATTTTAGCCGTGTCAAAAGTGAAGTGGTTGGCATCAGATTTGTCTATAATTTCAGCATTAAATTCTTTCCTGCTGTAGATATTGGCAATCGTGGAGAGCACCATAATCCGTTTCTCGGTTTGTTTTGCTAAATATTTCTTTGCCAACGCGTCGACAGATGGGAATAACCTTGCCATCCACTTAGCCTTACGCACTGATAATTCCCACTTCAACTCTTCCGGAAATTTCAAATCTTTATTTAGATCGTTACAAATTTTCTGGAATTCAATGAGCATAGGAATGGCGGAATCCGAGATCCCGTTTTTTTCACATAATCCAATCGTCCACTGTTCACCTAGGGGATCAGGCTCGTGTAGTCTACTTTTCAATCTCCTAATATGTTCTTCGTAAGATCTCAGAAGGGGATTATCTTTTTCTGGTAACCCTAGATTTTTACCTACCTTATCACGGTACCAGTTGGCAGGGTGACGCTTTTTCCTGTTAAAATCTTTCTCTTGTTTCAACAGTATTAACAGCTGGTTTTGGATCTCAACAGTTACCCGTGCTCGATTAGGTCTGCTTGTTGTTCCCAATTTGTTTTCCTTTTAATGCGATTTTTTAGGATTTCGCACTATTTATGCTCAATTTATTTATGCGTTTTATATATTTGACCAATGCGAAAACCTGATACAAAATATGGTATCACACAGTGTATAAGAATTCAATGGAGGTAAATATGGAAAATCAGAAAACAATCTTAACACCTAAAGATTTATCGAAAATAACAGGCAAGTCACTTCGACTCATATATCGCGAACTCCGAAAAAATAATATACCTCACGTAAAATGCGGAGATTGCTATTTGATAGGGGCGGATGCGTTTTACGGCTGGGTCGAGGGTAAATTTAAACCGGGCACTTTGGTCGAAAAAGACGTGAAAAATAATCTTGTGGATAAAAAATAGGAGGACTGAAAACAGTGGAAAATACCGAAAGACAAACCCGAACGGTATCTGAGGCCGCACAAATTATAGGGATTAGTCGAGCAACAGCGTATTCCCTGGTAGCTCAGGGAAAATTACGAGCCATACGCATATCAGAACGCCGGTTGGTAGTTCCCGTCAAAGCGCTAGAGGAATTGCTCAAATAAAATGATTTGATGCCTAATCAAATAGGAGGACTGAAAATGCATTTACTTAATTGAAGTGTGAAATGGGGTCGAAGCTATAAAAAAAATTAGGAGTTTCATAGTGAACGAAAAGGAGAAATCTAACAAGATGATTATCCGCGCAAGTTATTGCAGACAATTGCAGGCATGGCAGTGGCGACAGCAACTGAGGGAGGCATCCAATAATGGTACAAGTTTTTAACGATCAAGAATTTGTTGAAAAGCGGGACGATATAGGGAATGCTTGTCAATGGCTGGTCGACAAGCTCATACCCATAGGAGATTTCACAATCCTGGGTGCATGCCCGGGATCGGGTAAATCGTTTCTGCTTGAGTTGCTGGCCTGTGACGTTGCCTGCGGCGACCAGTTCATGGATTTCCCGACACTGGAGGGGGATGTCCTGATTATCGATGAGGATAATAACAATGTTAAAAAAGTCCAAACTCGTATCCACAGGTTGTTATATGGACGCAAACCAAAGCATCAGATATTTTTAGTAGTCGGCGAAGGTTATGTGATAAACAAAGGGGACACCCAATCAATAGCTAGCCTGATCCAGCGTCCTGAGTTTGCCAATGTAGTGCTGGTTATCATCGATAGCCTGGTGTCACTGGCGGGTGCCGGTACTGACATGGACAGCACATCGGGGTCCAGCAAATTGGTCGATGGTCTGCGGGCAATTACGAGCCCGAATCGAGCAACAGTTATTGTACACCATATCAGCGCAAAGAATTCGATCACCATCGAGGAGCTACAACAGCAACAACATCTGGATAAACTGATAATGAATGGTACTAGAATTGTATCTGCATGTTCCGATCTGCTGGTAATAGCTAGTAGAACTGAGAAAAACAAAAACAATGAGGATGTCCTATCGGAGATATTGGTACGGACGCACAGCCGACGTGATATCATGCGAGCTGATTTCATGGTTGGGGTACGCGATATCAATGATGATATCATGATAATGTTCCCGACAACGGGTGAAGCGCCAACACTGACAATTTGGGAGGATGCACTGTTGTCCCACTTTCCGCTGGATGCCGAAATCGCAATGCCCGAGTTATTTGATGCATGTAAGCAGTTCATGTCAGCAACTACATTGTATGCTGAGCGCGACCGGTTAATAGGAATGGGTTTTATTGAACTATTACCGAGGCGTGGTGTTGCCGGTAAACATTATTTCCGATTAACCAAAATGGGTAGAGAGTGGTATATGATGCATCATGATTTCACTGACAATGATGGCACTATCGCGAAAGGCAAAGATGTTCTTAAGGATTATTTCAAGGTGGATGATAAAAAAGAAAAAGAATCCGATAAATAAACTGATTCCAGTAATTCGGAGTAGTAGATGGAATTATTGACAACTTGGAACCAGTGCCGCGCGGCTAAAGCCCAATATCTTAATATTATTAATAATCTTATTATTCTTTATATACTGATCTCAGATGAGCGTATAAGGAAAACAGGGTACTTTTTAAGTGGCATGGAAAACATGGTAACGTGGTATGACACCGTTAGCAAATCAACCGGATGCGCACCATATTACACTCGATCGAGATCAGAGTAGTAAGGCTAATAGAACTACAAAGAATTGAAGGAAAGCCCGCACTGGCGGGAAGGCACTGTGTCCGAGTTGTCAAGAGCAACAAAGTCCAGTTGGCACATATGATTAATTAGTCGTTTGCTGTCTGCTACCAGTACTGCTTTTGCTGTTACCAGATGCTGGCCGAGCTAACATGCCGGCTATATAAAAAAGGAGAAAAAAAGATGAAAGAAGATAAATTATCTAAGTTCCAGTCAAGAGATGTGACAACTATCATTCCAGGGCAGTGTGCTTATACAGGCTAGGAATCTTACTATCAAAAAAGCCGCTTTTCTGAGACAGGATTGGAACTCTGGGTTGCTGGGTGATATCGCTGTACCTACTACAGCACTTGAAGTTGTATTTGCCGAGGATGATAACAATAACGAGCATACTCAATATTATTTCGTCAGTTATCCTGACCAATTTAGGCCAACTTCAGACGGTATGGGACTGGAAGCAACACACAGTATCTGCGGGATCAACAAGGATTGCGACTTCGCTTGTTTCATTGCTGCTGTGATGGCCGCTGGTTTCCGGGACAATAGAATCAGTGAAGATATTCCTATTCTAGAGGGTCTATAAGCACACTGGGTTTGCAGATTCACCCCCGTTGGAAATCTGATACTGATTCCAGATGTGATTTTGAGTCTACCAAAGGAGATCAACTGACGTATAAACGCAGTCTACAAGCAAGGGTCTATCGAATACGCCAAAGTTATGTTCAGCCATTGGTTGTTAGGCATAAAATATTCGACGGTCGCTGTTTTCAATCCGCAATGTTGTTACGGAATGCTTGGGGTGGTCCTATAAAGGATCAAGGATGAATAGGTAACTCTGCAGCAATAAGCTGCGATAATAAGGGGGAATAACTGATGAAGTGGAAACCGGTGGAGAAAGATTTAGTTGGTACGGAGATATGCCAGCACTGCGGGACTGTGCAAGATGTGTTGTCGCATCAGCCGGTACTTAACCCCAATGTGTGGTCGATGACTGGGGCACAGCAGCGTGGCGCAAAAGTTCGGTTAGAAAAACGCTGCCAGTATTGTGAAAACGAGAAATAAGAAAACCGAAAAGCTGCGCCATGATGCCGGAGCAATTGTCAAAACAACCAGCAGTGGGCACTCGTTCCTAGGTGCCCACTTACTTAAGAGCACCAATAGTTATTAGTTAATCTTCTGGCTTAGTACAGATGAAGTGCTTCCGTTATAATTATTATCTCCTGCGTAAACCCCTGAAATACTATGCGTTCCCTTGGTTAGGGTTGTAGCAATAAAGCTAGCCTTTCCGCTGACCACATTACCCGTCCCGAGTTTTGTACTCCCGTCGTAGAAGGTGACTGTACCTGTCGATCCGGCCGGAGAAATACTGGCAGTAAAGGTTATTGACTTACCCGATGCAGAAGGATTGGCAGAAGAGGTGAGATTCGTCGTAGTATTCGCCTTATTCACCACCTGGGTTAATGAACTCGAAGTACTGGGTAGGTAATTGTTATCACTTGAATATATCGCGTTTATTGCATGGCTACCTGCTACCAGTGAGGAAGTTGTGAAGGTAACAAACCCCAGTTTGCTGAGATTAACTGTGCCTAATTGTGTCGTTCCATCCATGAAAGTTATCGAACCGGTAGGTATATAGCTGCCCAGTATTGTTGCCAGGGAGCTGGTGTTCAATGCAATGCTACCATTGCTGTTGGTTATGATGTTGGCAGGATTAATGGACGATGGAATTACTAAAGCTGTAAATGTGACCTGAGAACCGTATGTTGACGGATTGGGTATCGAAATCACAAATGTTTGATCAGGAGCCTTATTTACCAATAGCTGCGCAAGACTTTTGCTATTATCACTTGTATTGAAGTCGGGGCCACCGCTGTAAGTTGCGATGATAGTGTAAGTACCAGCTGGCGTACCACCAGGGAGTGTAAAACTAGCATTGACACTACCACCGTTCACTGTGCCCGACGTTACGGGCTTCCCAATTACAGCGTTATTTTTGTTCTGAACTGTGAAGGTAACGGTTCCTTCGTTAACTGTCTCGCCTACTGCAGTTACTGCAGCTGAAAGGGCTACTGCCTGATTACTGCCGCTATAGGTTGATGTAGTATTGGCCCCAACAGTAGACGAGGTTGCTTTGTTTACAACCTGACCACCGGAAAGAGTCCCAGTACTGGTAGTAAAATTAGTATCTCCACTGTATACGGCGCTGACTTTGTGAGTGCTAACTGACAAAGTGGGAATAGCACTACTAGTGGCACTACCGCCAGCAATACTTACCGGCGAACCAAAATTGTTTCCATCCAACACAAATTGCACCGTGCCGGTTGGCGTACCTGCTCCAGGCGCTACGGCATTGACGGTAACCGTGAAGGTTACAGACTGTCCAAAGACTGATGGGTTAGCCGATGATCCAATCGAAGTAGAGGTAGATGCTTGATTTACTGTCTGGGTTAGTGCGGACGATGTGCTAGGGGTAAAATTAGCATCTCCATTATATACTGCAGTGACTAAGTGGCTGCCTAACGAAAGAGAACTAGTGCTATAGGTGGCTTCCCCGCCGCTCAGTGTTATCGCACTACCTAAATTATTCGTTCCGTCTTTAAATTGCACTGTGCCCGTGGGTGTGCCTACACCAGGAGACACAGTACTAACTGTAGCGGTAAAAGTGATCAATTGCCCAAAAACTGAGGTGTTGACAGAGGAACTGACTGAGGTAGAACTAGATGCCTGGTTTACTATCTGACCTCCGGATAGGGTCCCGGTGCTGGTAGTATCGTTGTTGTCACCACTGTATACTGCGTTGACGCTATGATTCCCAACTGACAATGTAGAGATGCTGCCAATATTAGCGCTACCCCCGGAAATAATTACCGGTTTGCCGAAAGTTTTACCGTCAACATTAAACTGGACAGTACCGGTAGCTGTGCTCGGACTGACTTTGGCAGTGAAGGTTATGGCCTGTCCGTAGACTGACGGGTTTGCAGAAGAAGTAACAGATGTAGACGTACTGGCAGTGGTAGCCCCAATTACAAATGGTGTGCCGGTAAGGTATGAAACAGGGACCTCTCCTGATATTGTGGGCGGAGAGGCCGAAGAGTTAATCAAAATATTCTGGGCGGTATTCCATTCGCTGTCATACCAGTACTGTATTGTCGAATTGGCAGTGATCGCAGGGCTAGTGATAGTAATCTCGGCTGTGGCAGCGCTACCTAGATTGGAATTTGGGCTTATGCTAACATCGTAATATTGTGTTGCATCAAGGTTTATGGCACCTGTTTCTCCGGGAGAGATATTTCCATAATTTACAGAATCGATAGAGACTGTCGTATTATCAGCATTTGTCGATGCACCAGTGATGTTAACTGCGACTCCGTCATCCTGGACTACTGAAGCCCCCCCATTTTGAGTGGACGTTGCACTTGCAGTTGAACCGACACCATCCTGAAATAACGAAACTATGTTGTTATCGAGACCGTTGACATAAATGCGGTCGGTTCTGGGATTTACGGCTACACCAGACGCCCCTCTTTGACTATAACCTACGTTCACCGTGTCTACCACGTTGTTGGTAGACCCATCGATTACCGAGATCGCGGCAATCCAAGAACCATTAAATGGAACAGAATTAGTAACATAAATACGATTGGTGAGAGGATTGACATCTACAAAAATTCCCCATGATTGCTGGGAGGTCCCAACATCCACCGTGGTTACTAGCCTGTTGTTGGACCCATCGAATACCCAAACAGTGCCATCCATATTAGCAACATAAATTAGGTTAGTAACGGGGTTTACAACTATATCACGTGGGTCCGCTTGCAAATCCAACGTATCTACCACTGTGTTCGTTGATCCGTTGATTACTGCAACAGTCGCCCCCCAAAAATTAGCTACGTAAATACAGTTGGTAATCGGATCGACCGCAACGTCCCATAAACACCAGTTATTTGAGTCTATGGCGATTGTGTTGACCACAGCATTTGTTAGTCCATTGATAACCGACACAGTATCATCATAATGATTAGCGGTATAAATAAGGTTAGTAACTGGATTTACCGCTACACTTATAGGATCAGGACCTACAGGCACTGTAGCTACCACGCTTTGAGTAGAGCCATCAATAACTGAAACATTGCTACTACCTGCATTAGCAACATAGATCATGTTAGTATTGGGGTTCACCGCAACATCCCAAGGACTGACTCCTGCGGTCAATGTAGAGACTACGCTATTATTTGAACCATCAATCACCGATATAGTGTTATTGATGTTATTGGCACTATAGATGAAATTGGTATTAGAATTTACTGCCACGGCAGCTGGGGTCGAATTTCCCCCAATATTAATTACAGAAATGCCTTTTGGGCCTGAAAAACCGAGATTCCAAGAACTTGTGTCACATTGTCCAAAAGTGTTATCTCCCACGGCGACGACAGTACCATCAGCCTCAAGACCTACAGTGATATCACCTCCAGCTGTTACTTGGACAATATTCATCCAAGAACCTATATTGCACTGATTGGCACTATTATCTCCTGCGGCAATAACGGTGCCGTCCGGACTCAGGCCCACAATGTGGCCTTGTCCAGCTGCCACTTGTGTAATACCTGCCCAGGAACTTAACCCGCTGACCTGCCCATGGGAATCATTTCCGACACCGACCACGGTACCGTTTGACTCCAGACCCACTGTAAATTCATCACCAGCTGCCACTTGGATAATATTAGTCCAAGAACTTACATCCCCACCGTTAGTTGCTGATGTAGTAACAACAGTACCATCAGACTCAAGACCTACGGTGAAGTTGTCCCCGGCAGCTATCTGCACGATTCCAGCCCAGGAAGTTACATTTAATTGACCATTATCGTTATTTCCTGCAGCAACAACAGTACCATCTGACTTTATACCAACTGTAAATGCATTTCCAGCTGCCACCTGCGTAATATTAGTCCAAGAACTTACATCCCCGCCGTTAGTTGCCGATGTAGTATCAACATTACCATCTGACATGAGGCCCACCGTGAAACCATCCCCAGCTGCTATCTGTATGATTCCTGTCCATGAACTCATTCCACTGACTGAACCCTCATTGTCCTCTCCTGTGGCAACAACGGTCCCATCTGCGCTTAGGGCTACAGTATGATCTGCCCCTGCCGTAATACCAGGGTTGCAAGATTGAGCTGGCGTAGCGTTTGTTGGTATCGATATGTGTATTACAAGACTGGCCGCTACCACTAGGGATAAAACAAGTGATAACAATACTTTTTTCATGTTATAGCTGTTCTCCTCGTTTTTTTAAGTACCAATTATTTTGGCATACTTTCTTAAAATGCTTAGATTGCCCTAGTTCACCTTAAAAATAAAGAACATCCAATAAAAAACCGACCTCATTCAAGATCGGTTTCACCAGTTGCTCCCCACCGTTCAGGTGGCCATTTTACGAACGGTAGTTCATCGCATCCTGCTAATAATAATTCAAATACATAATACTACATATATGGCATCAATGTTACCATTCGTCCTTTATTTCGGTCAAGGCCAGTTTAATTAACTAAAATCACTTATCCTCCCCAATTTTTATGGTAAGTTATTATAGCACTTGACAATAGTACAATTGTTCTATTATTATTTAAAACACTGGTTTTCAGCAAAAGAAACCAAATAGACATGGCAATAATTATAAAACATAAAAGAAACGAAACGATGGATGCAGATACCACGAAGTCATTGCGGACTAATGCCTCCAAACCCTTAAACCTGCCGGAGCCGCTGGTTGTAGAGGAAGATCTTTCCGGTGCACCAAAGGCAATCAGGTTAAAACGACACCATACTATTGCTAGCATTGAAGATTGTTGGCGCATCGACGACGAGTGGTGGCGAAGTGAGCCGGTGTCACGGATGTATTATTCTGTCATATTGGATTCTGGAAGAAGGTTAGTGCTCTGTAAAGACCTCATCAATAAACGCTGGTACCAGCAGTCATATTTATGAGGCTGGTATCTAATATTTGCACTATTCCAAAGTATGCCGCATTTCTTCAAATTGTTCTTTAGTTATCTCACCCCGAGCGAAACGCATTTTGAGTACACTCAAGGCATCCTGGGGCTGGTCGGTCGCTGTTACTTTTGCTGTGGCACTACCTCGAACCCTTCCGATATTCTCCTCAACTGCCTTAGAAATATCAGTCATCGAACCCTTAGGGAGATTATCTAGAACCAGGCTCTCGCTCATGAACCTGTGGCTAATGGTTATCTTAGCGAAAAATGGTCCTCTGCTGATCTTGAAATTAGCCATGTCTTCGTACCGGTAGTCCTCGATGTCCTTGTGCATGCCCAAGAAACCTGATGGTGAATACCTGATTACTCGCTGGCTGGTCACAACTATTGTATCCGGGAAGAAAAGTACTTTCCATCTGGATTGTTTGACAGACAGAAGCACCTGTTCGTCAGTGAGCAGCATCTTCCTGATGTCACCCGGAATCTTAACATGAACTGTTTTCTGTTCCACGGTTCCCCTTTGCTCAAGATCAACCATCATCTGATTAACAAAAACTATACATTCGGAACCTGTTTCTGTCAACGATGGCATTCTACCGTCAGAGTATCATTATAGGATTTGCTAGTATAATGAATTCAATAAACAAGAAATAAATGAGAGGAACATGAGAGTAAAATGATTCAGAAGAAGTTCAGATTGTCGGCTACAGTAAGCAGTGATAACCCTCCAGCCATTAAACCCGTTCTTAACCGCATCTTTGAGGGTAAGGGAACGGTTAAAGAAACAGATCAGGGATTTGAAATTGATGCTGAACTTGAAGGAGAAAGTGCGGTGGCTCTTAACCGGACACTCCTGTCTGAATTACACCGGGCAGAAAAGAAGACCCGGATGCGCTCGAAATGGACATCAGGAAATACTGCTCACAAGTTTTTTGATTACGTCCTAAAAGCAACTCTTCAGACAGAGGATTGAAGAGATAGGCTGTAGGACTTCAAGTCAATGCCTAAAACAAAGCTCGGCCTCCGCTCTGAAATAGTACTATAGTACGCTAGACTGGGCCAATATCGCTGTTAAAATTAAAATAGGGATAAGAAAGTAATTGAACGAGCTTAATCGATCCATAATTGGAGTTGATAAAAATGATTGAAGGAACATGCCCGAAATGCAACAGACGCTTCTACGGTTGGGCTTTACTCCGACCGGATGATCGTTATTGTGAGAAATGTGGTGCGGAACTGTTAATTACGGAAGACGGCAGAAGACACATAGCTCAGTAACCAATAGTAAAATTACAGGGGCTTTGTTTCAACTTTCATTCGCTAACAGGACTTCAGTTATCTTGTTCGCAAATTCTTCGCTTTCACGGTCCCAGCTCACGAGTTCGATTTGGTCAGGTGACCTAATCCCCACTCCTAACTCTGCAGCCCGGGTAATCTGTTGCAGTGAGAAGATCGGCCCCTGACTTACGGCAGGGGTAGTGCCAAACAAGCGCAAGATAGCCACTCCGATGGCATCAATTGCCACACGGTCATTACCGGCCAGGATTACATTGGCGTCCATCCTTGTACCCCTCATAGGACCTCCATTAACGAAAGCTTCCACTCCATCTAATACAACAAGATCAGTCGAATAGACTGTGTTAATTTCAGCGATCAATAACCTTTGATTGGGGGAAGAATGGAGCTCTTGCATGTACTGGTATCCGTCTCGGGGTACCATCCCGACCGAATTCTTCAATGATAAAGTAAAATGGCCACCGTAAGCATGCGTCTTAAGGCAGCATGTCTGGACTATAGATTCTGCCTCAAGGTAGATACGGGGGAAATGGAAACCGTTCCGCCAGTGACTGCCTTGGGGGTTCACGTGTACCCAACCATCAGCACCCATCTCCTGGAGGTTAACAATCTCAAAGCCCAGTTCTTCTGACAGCGCAACCACACCCCTTTTTTGTAAGACTGTTTGTGTCGAGTCTCCGGGTCCGCTACGTTCCGCCAGAGTGATTCGGGTTGCCCCCATCTCTTTGATATTTGAAATGAGGCTCCTCAGAGTGTCAATATGGGTTGAGCCCGGAGTAGGATCGGCGGAATTGAAATTTGGCTTGAGAACGACAGCCTTTCCTTGAAACGGGTTGGACTTGAGTAAGTCAATTGCTTTCTTCACACCTTCAGTTCGATTTTGCGTGCGCACGATACTGACTTTAGTTTTCATAACTTTTTCTTCAACCATAGTAAGATTATAGTAGAACTATGGAAAATCACTGTCAACCTCAAAACAAATCATAAGACACCGCCGCTAGAAGGGGTTCCATGAAATCAAACCATATTGAAATAAAATTGCGCAACGCACGCTCTGATGAGATAAACATTATCGCCAAACTGCTTGTGGCTGCATATCAAGAATACAAAAAGTTTATGCCGGCTGACAGCTGGGATTGGTACCGCAATGACATGATCGATGTACATAGCCGGATGGCGGATTCTGAGTTGATTGTCGCCAAGGTCCGCAATAAGATTGCCGGCGCGGTCACTCTCTATCCCCGGGGATCCAACAACGGCTGGCCAGGGGGTTGGGCAGGTATTCGTCTGTTGGCAGTGCACCCCGACTATAGAGGCCGTGGCATTGGCCGTGCACTGATGGAAGAATGTATTCGTCGGTGCCGAGAGCGGGGCACGAAAACCATGCACACAACTGAGCTTATGAAAGTGGCGCGCGCCATGTACGAGCAGATCGGATTCGAGAAAATCCCAGAGTTTGATTTTCATCCGGCGCCGGACACCGTTGTGTGTGCCTACCGCCTCGACTTGTAAGCCAATCTTACAGTTTGCCAAGCGTTGATTTACCGGGTATCACTACCACCTGTGTTCCCCAACCTTCTCGCCCAGCCGGTAGAAACCTCGTCCGAGCCAGATTAGGGGATCAAGTTTGCTTTCGTCCCGTTCGCCCTTCCCTCCGACCTTGTCCTCATCTATATGCTCCAGTAGTACCTCTCCGATGAATAAATCGTGGTCGCCGACGTGATGAAACCCCACGACTTTACACTCCAGATTCACCGGGCATTCTGCAATGATTGGTGGCTTAACGTACTTCGATGGGAGTGGCGTCAGATTGAACCTGGTGAATTTATCAACACCATCTCGGCCGCTGCACCTGCCACAGCCTTGTACTGCAGCAAGCATTGCCGCGGTCGGCAAGTTTACGGTAAATTCTCCCTGCTCCTTGACCAGACGATGAGAATAGTTTGCTTCCCGAATAGCGATACCGACCCAGACCGGTTCCCGGATACTTAGATTGAAAATTTCGCCTAGAGTGATGATATTCGGTTTGCCCACGGCATCTATCGATACAACTAGGCCTGCAGGAGTCGGGTAGACAGGCCGCCTGGGTTTTCTACGAATTAGGTTTTGCAGATAGGGTCGTGTCGCAAGATGTCAGCATAATTGCAGGAGAGGTGAATTTAGAAAAACATTCTATAGTTCAAAATTTAAAAAGTAATCAAAAAAGGGTCAAGGAAATACTCGATAAATACCCTTCCTATTTTATCGAGAGATTAAACAATCTTGGTTGACCAACGTATCTAAAATTCTGTATGATGCCCTTCAATAGGAGACTACGTAGAGGAATTAAAATGGTTGTGGAGTAAAATAATGAATAGACGTAGAAATCTCTCAAAGTCCAAATATATCAACGGCCTCCAGTGCCATAAACTCTTATGGGTATCCATTAACGACCCAACCAGGATGCCGCCATACAGTGCCGCCACGCAGTATGTGTTTGATCAGGGCCACCTTATCGGGGACCTGGCGCACAAACTCTATCCCGACGGCACAAATCTAACCACCGAAAACATCTCCGAGAACCTGGCGGAGACAAGATCGTCTATGGCACTGCGCAGGACGCTATTTGAGGCTGGCTTCTCGGGTTATCGGCTCTATTGCCGGGTCGACATCCTTAGCCCCTCTGTAGATGGGTCCTGGGACATCGTGGAAGTCAAAAGCACCAATGATGTCAAGGACGAGCAGCTACACGACGTGGCATTCCAGCGGCACTGCTGTCAGCTGATCGGGCTGAAGATTAACCGCTGCCATATCATGCACCTTAACCGGGATTACGTTAAGCAGGGAGACATCGATCCGCAACAGCTGTTTGTTATCGAAGATGTGACCGACAGTCTGGGTGAATTTGCTGATGGCTTAGAACAGCACATAACTGAAATGCTGGCGGTCATCGATTCAGCTACTTGTCCTGAAGCGGCCGTCGGTAGACATTGCAATGACCCATATGCCTGCTTATTGCAGGAAGAGTGCTGGGCACATTTACCGGAACACCATGTCATGACATTATATTCCGGCAAGAAGCTGGGTGAAGACCTCATGACGCGGGGTATCCTCGATATTTGCGATATCCCGGAAGATGTAGCCTTAAACAGCAAACAACAGATTCAGAAGCACTGCGTAATCTGCGGTCAGCCGCACATAGACCGAACCGAAATCAAGAGCTTTCTGAAGGGTCTGAAGTACCCGCTTTATTTCATGGATTTCGAGACCTTCGCTACCGGCATCCCGATCTTTGACGGCACTAGCCCGTATCAGAACATACCATTTCAGTTTTCGTTACACGTTGTTACCAAACCTGGCACCATGGTCGAACACTATGATTACCTTGCCCGTGGCAAGGATGACCCGCGCCCAGGATTCCTGGCCGACCTGAAGAAGTCCATCGGGCCGAAAGGCAGCATCCTCGTTTACTATGAAGCATTCGAGAAGACCCGGCTCAAAGAGCTGGCTAAGGCTTTTCCGGAATATCAGGAATGGATAGACGGCGTTCTTGACCGTATTGTTGACCTCAACGTACCGTTTAAAGATTTCAGCTACTACCACCCGCAGCAACTGGGCAGTGCCTCATTGAAGCCGGTCTTGCCAGCACTATCAAACCTGACCTATGAGGGCATGGAGATAGGCGAAGGGACCATGGCTAGCCTGAAGTACATGGAATCAGCGTTCGGCAACATCTCCGATGAAGAATGCCAGAAGATACGTTCAGATCTCCTGACTTACTGTGGGCAGGATACCGGCGGCATGATTGAGATATTGAAGAAGCTGCAGGAACTTACGTTAGATTTTTGACGCTTATCTCCAACCAAAATGATGGACCCCAATCTGACATTTTTAACATAATTAAGGAGTAGAGATCCATTGACACTACGATGTAAACGAGTATTATTGATTTACAAGTGCATTCGGCAGTCAAATAACGTTAGTGGTAGGTAAAGGCAATTGGTTATTACACGAACAAGAAAAAGCGAGTTTGTTAAACTATTTGAAAAAACCCCGCCGGGTGTTGTTTGCCCACATTTTTATGAACTTATATTGTCCAATGGTTGCCCCTACAAATGCTCATATTGCTATCTTAAACTTACTTTTAGAGGAAAAACTGAACCTACGCTATTTGAAAATGAATGGAGTACTGTAGAAAAGAATCTAAATAGAGTCAAAACAGGCGTCTTTTCAACTGGAGAGTTAGCAGATAGTTTGGCCGTGATTCCACCCCTTTTACCTAACGCCCTAAATTATTTCACGCAACAAGAAAAAAAATATTTGCTGCTTGTAACAAAAAGTAGCAACGTTGAGTCCTTTTTAAAAATGAAGCCAGATAAGCATATAATAATATCATTTTCAATTAATTCAATTAAGTCATCGGTTGCATTTGAACATGCTGCTCCCGATCCAATTAAAAGACTTGAGACTGCTAAATTGTTGATCAACCTTGGTTGGAGAGTGCGTATCAGATTAGATCCGGTTATTTTGGAAACAGGTATAGAAAATTACGAAGCCATCTGCAATGAAATTGCGGCAATAAAACCAGAGCGCGTAACCGTCGGTACCTTACGTCAATATCCTGGGCTTTTCAGATTTTTACCTGAAGCTCCACGTCAGGGATTATCCATGGCCGAAGATGGACGGATGCGTTATTCTGCATCTGTAAGAGTAAATACTTATAAACAAATTGCCGATTGGCTGGGATTTCAACCTGCATTATGCAAAGAAACTCAAGAAATGTGGAATATGCTTGGTTGGGAGTTTAAGGGCTGTAATTGTACTCCGTGATTCAGGAGGTTATACATGATTTCCTGCGCCCAATGCAAAGAAGAACAAATTAAAGAAGAAGACGGAATATGTCCCTTTAAAAACGGAGATGATAATCTACCATTACGATGTGTAGGACCTTGGGCTAATGACAAATTATATTATCTTAAAAGATACATGGAAGTTTTTAATACCGCCATGAAGGGGAAATGGAGTAAAAGAGCTTATATTGAACTATTTTCTGGTCCAGGTCTTGGCATCATCAGGGACACAGGTGAAATAATTGATGGATCTCCATTGATTGCTATCAAGCAACAGACACCTTTTTCTCGTTACATATTCGTCGATATAAACTCCCATGCAACAAATGCACTTGAGTCCAGAGTAAGAAACTTCAGACGCACAAACAACGTGAGATTCTTGACTCAAGATTGCAATGAAAATATTGAAAAAATCAGATTTAACATTGATAATAATTACCTCAGTCTTGCTTTCGTAGACCCTACCAGTATGCAAATAAAATTTTCGACTATTCAGCAACTTACCAGAGATTTAAAAATGGATATGATTGTAAATTTTCCTCTGCAAGCAATTAACCGTTCCTATAGCTATGCTCTGCACGGGTACGTCGAAAAGTTTGACAATTATTTCGGTACTGATGAATGGAAACCTGTTATTGTTGGTAATTCTGACATACATAATATCGGAACCAGATTGCTTGATTTGTATAAAAAACAGTTTGAGATAATTGGTTATACGCAAGTTAATGATGCAAACTCTATTTTAGTTCGCGGACCTAAAAATATTCCTCTTTACTATATATTTTTCGTAAGCAAAAATCAGCTAGCCATTAAATTGTGGAATTCGATTCAAGAGATTAGATCCAATAAACAAAGACTTTTGTTTTAGCACGGTTTGAGTGTGGCACTAGGCGATCGAATAACCTCTAAATCGGTTGCCGTATTAGTTAATCGCCCGGAAGGTATTCAGGTTACGATATCATTGAGTAGTGGAAATGGTCAGCTGACAAATTGGTTATCATTTTTGGGATAAGGAGAACACTTATGGAACATACTTCTGAAAATAATCTTATACAATGCCGATTTTGTTCATGGCGTGCTAACGAACGGTTTGAGTGTACCCGCAAAGAACGTCGAGTTATCAACGACTCTGATCTCCCAACCCCATCGTGGTGCCCGTTACATGAAAACCAGGATCGGCATGAAAGTGCCAAACTAGGAACGCATTGAACTTCGATACAATATGTTAAAGAAAAGAGTGCTTTAAGATCGACCATGATGCGCAAATGTGGAAAGGTATCGAACGATCCGAAACCCAGTTATAGACAGGATTTACGGCATGAACCGTGGCATATGCCACGGCATCAAGAACGGCAGGATCGAAATATTGAAGAAGTTACAGGAACTAGATGACTAACCTAAGTTCGACGTCAATGGCAAACAATAGGGGAGGAGAAAAATGAATATATTATATGGTCTATTAATTTTTCTCGTTGGTCTAGTCGTAGGGATAATCGTAATGTGGCCCATCACAAAAAACCGCATCAGCCAGGCCCAAGGAAAAGGGAAGGCGGAGGGTGAATCAGAAAGAGCTACGCTTATCGAGCGTATTTCGTCACGGGATAAGCAAATCGAAGTCTTGAATTCTGCGATTATCGGTAAAGATGCTGAGATTATGCGATTACAGTCCGAATATACCAAGCTAAACAGTAAGGTTGCCGAACTGGATACCAGAATCGCCGAGGAACGGAAATCGGCTCAAGACAAGTTGTTGTTACTGAACGATGCGCAGACAAAACTGTCGGATGCGTTTAAAGCTCTTTCGGCAGAGGCTCTAACCAGGAACAATCAGTCTTTTATGGATCTCGCCAAAACCACTCTGGAAAAATATCAAGAGAGCGCGAAAACTGATCTCGAAACACGGCAAAAAGCGATCGGCGATCTTGTTAACCCGGTAAAGGAGTCATTAGGTAAATTTGATGAAAAAATCCAGGGGCTGGAAAAAGTGCGTCTGGAAGCATACGTAGGTCTTCAAGGGTTAGTCACCGAACTTAAAGAAGGGCAGATAAAACTTCAAAACGAAACCGGGGACCTTGTAAAAGCCTTACGAGCTCCAATCGTCCGCGGACGCTGGGGAGAGATCCAACTGAAGCGGGTCGTAGAGTTTGCCGGTATGATCCAATACTGTGATTTCATGGAACAACCATCAAGAGACACAGGAGATGGCCGGCTTCGCCCAGATATGGTCATCAGACTACCACAAAATCGTACGATCGTTATAGATTCTAAAGCGCCTCTAGAAGCATACCTGAACGCAATAGATGCCAAAGATGAAAATACCCGGAGTGAAAAACTTAAAGAGCATGCGAAGCAGGTCCGGAACCACTTCAGCAAGCTGGGGGAGAAAGCATATTGGGAGCAGTTCGCTCCGTCGCCAGAGTTTGTAGTCTTATTTCTCCCCGGAGAATCATTTTTCAGTGCGGCACTGGAACAGGACCCCGGTTTAATTGAATCCTGCGTCACCCAGCGGGTAATAATTGCAACACCAACTACCCTTATAGCCCTTTTGAAGGCGGTGGCATACGGGTGGCAACAAGAAACTATTCAGAAGAACGTAATGGAAATAGGCAAGTTGGGGCAGGAACTTTTTGTGAGAATTTCTGATATGGCTGAACACGCCGAAGACATGGGGAAATCTCTCAAAAAGGCAGTCGAACACTACAACAGCATGATCGGGTCAATCGAAAGCAGGGTTTTGGTCACGGCTCGAAAATTCAAAGCTCTTGGTGACCTTAGTGCAGCGGATATCCCGGAGATTGCGCCTATAACCATTACTACCCGCGAGTTACCGAAAGATATGTAATCCGTCTAGAACAATGCACTGAAGCATTTAATAGAAAATTTAATAGTAGGATATTATCAAGCCCATACGCGATGATTTAAGGTTTGAGAGCATAACTTATCAGGATCTATTCTCACGGCTATGTGCAGATTTAAATATTGGTAAAAGTGAATGGGCTAATTCGGCGCTATTTCTTAGATCGTTGATCCAGGTAGTTGATATGGAACCTTCAGCATACATTCTGCGCCATTTTGTCGGCGATGCAAAAAAGGATGAAACGACCGATAAACCAACCAGGGAAGACGAGATTACTAACGATCGAAGAATTTCCATTTACGATTATTAACGGCTGTGGTACCTCTGTAGAGACCTGTAGTCTATGCATAGGCGTCCTCACAGAAATTTCCTATAAAATATGCATCCGTGCTTCGCAAAGCAAGAGTTATAAAATTTTGTCCAAAAAATGAAGCTATTAACTGGCCTGCCTACACTAAATAGCCGACTTGGTATGCCAGATTCCTGAGTTTCTCATTTTCCCGATTTTTAGCAATATTTGTTATCAAAATGTGGATTTTCGGGTCACTAATGGGGATGAAAACAGATTTATTATGGCTTAAAATAAGCCATGGCCTTCATTCGG
>Ga0182027_10005033_pt1 | contig 20223 bp, 13 predicted proteins | sample 712E1DmetaG_FD_121300 | JGI IMG/M metagenome (GOLD analysis project Ga0182027, IMG submission 121300) | Permafrost microbial communities from Stordalen Mire, Sweden - 712E1D metaG (Illumina Assembly) | ecosystem: Environmental > Terrestrial > Soil > Wetlands > Permafrost | place: Sweden...
CGGTATCACTTCCTTCTCCGGTGTTCTGGTCCACAGCGAATATTCGCTCTGAAGCGCCGTGAGCGGCTGAACGGCGTGGGCGCGACGGATTGTTTTCACGCCTGCTTCGGAAAGGCCGAAGTGCTTCACCTTGCCAGCCTGAATCAATTCCTTCACCGCGCCCGCCACGTCTTCGATGGGTACGTTCGGGTCAACCCGATGCTGATAGAGCAAATCAATCGTCTCGATCCGGAGCCGCTTGAGCGAGCCTTCGACGGCTTCCTTGATGTGCTCCGGCCGGCTATTCAAGCCCGCCGCACCCGGTCGCCTATCGCTGCTACTCAAGTCGAACCCGAACTTGGTGGCAATGACCACCTGCTTGCGGAACGGCGCGAGAGCTTCGCCCACGAGCTCTTCGTTTGTGTATGGGCCGTAAACTTCAGCGGTATCGAAGAATGTGACGCCGCGTTCGACGGCTGCCCGAAGAAGAGCAGTCATCTCCTTTTTATCTTTGGGTGGACCGTAGGAAAAACTCATTCCCATGCAGCCCAGCCCGACAGCCGAGACTTCCAGATTGCTTTTTCCAAGTTTGCGCTTTTGCATAATTGAATCCTTTCTTTCAGTTAAATGTTGGAGCGAATCTACTCCTCATGGACGTGGCTGTCTCACTCAATCTTGCTCGACCCGTTGCGATATTGCTCGAAATTGCGGACTGGATGAGGCGTCGAATTCAACGCAAAGATGCCAAGACGCAAAGCCAAAATAATACCCTGAATGGGCATGGGCAAAAGAATTTCACCACAAAAACGCAAGTGATGTATTGAGGGTGAGAATCAATCCACGCTTTCCGCTGCCTGCCGCAAAGCGAGAAATGCTTCTTTCAAACCTTGGCTGACGGCGCTGTCCGGCTCATGAAGAACGAGCGCTTGGTATTGGTCGAGGAAATCCTTCCGTAGTCGGTGAAAGAGATGCAGGAAATGGCGCAGGAATCCAATGCAATCAAGAATCGCAATTTCGACGCCGCCCGTTTCGTCATACTTGGAACGGGCATATTCCCGAATGTCGTCATCCACAGATTCAGTGGTAACGAAAATGTAATTTTGAACATGTTTCCCTTGTGCAGCGATTTTCTGGAGCGCGCGGTCAATGTCGCCGCGCTGCACTGCTTTGTTCTTCATCTCATAACTCGTTACGACTTTGTTATCGCCAACGAGAGTGATTTGAACATCCCCGACCACGCCAGTTTGCTCGTCGGCGGCATTGTGGCTGGTGAGATTAAGCACCCGCTCGCCAAGCCGTGTTTTCACGGCTTCATAGGCGGCGGCGACAATTAGCACCAGCAAACGGCTTGAACCTTTACAGTGTAAGTGTTGCTCGATCAAATTCACCGTGTCTTCGGATGACAGCGGCAATGCATCCGCCATGCGGCCAACGCCGGACAGAAGTGTTTTAAGACGCGCCTTGCGTGCGTCGCGGTCGAGTAACAAAAGCCGTATGGATTCATCGAGGATATCTTGTGCCGACACTCGACCGGCATGAACATCATCCAGAAGCCGCAAAGCCTCCTGATACATCGCCATCGGACGCCCGACCAAAACAACTTTAGTCGTAAGCGTTTGGTCCATGTTTCGCAAGGTTGGTGTAAGAAAAGCCGTCGTCGAATTGCAGGGTAAATTGTGTTTCGTGATGAAGTCGCCGATGAATTGCTCGTCGTAGCTACGACCAGAGAAACAATCCTTGCTGCCGATTTTCGTGTAGGGCCTGCGCGGATCAATTTTAGAGTCATGCACTTTGGCTAACATGCACGACATGAGCAGCCGCACACCGGCTCGATTGCTGGGGCAATTAACGATCGTTGCGACACGCGCCGCGATTCCCTCGTTGCGAACAAGGGATTGGCCAAGATTCTTTTGAGCGCGCTTTAGCGAAGCCTCAAGCAGTGGCGAACAGTTCTCCATGGAATTTGCCGTTGTGTTTGATTTTGTGCGGATTGTAATTTGTCCAAAGAATCTCCACGCGCTTGTCTTTCGTAGAATGATTCGTTCGCGCGAGCGAAATTGTCTTGTGCCACTTCGGAGCGGGATAAAGCCGGTCGAGGATGCCAGCTTGATAATTCGAGAAAGCTACCATGCCTTGAGCCGCGTTAAGAACTTCCGCGAGTTCCTTGTGCTGCGCGTCAGTCATTTCAAATCCGTAAGCCTTCGAGTCACCGCGCGTCGAATGGATGTAAGGTGGGTCGCAGTAAAAAAGCGTGGTTGGCGAGTCATAAAGACGAATGACATTTACTGCTGGACGGTTTTCGATTTGAACCCGAAGCAACCGCTCAGCTACCGCTGGCAAATCTTCAACTGCGCCCAGCCAGCGGCTGATGACTCCGCTCATGCCGGCGCGACTTGTATTTTTGCAATTCGCCCAGCGACCGATTGAAGCCGTTTGTGCCAACCCCGTGCGCACCTGACGTGCGCGAACATAAAACCGCCGGGCACGCTCCAGCACCGACAAGTCGGGACTGATTTCACAGGCGAGCGCAAATTCTTCGCGCGCGAATGGAGTCAAACCGATGGCCTCAATCAGCCGTTCCTTTTCTTCGCGGAGAACACGGAAGAAATTCACCACTTCGCCGTCGAGGTCGTTGAAAGTTTCCACAGGCGACGGGTCGCGATTGAGCAGCACCGCACCGGAACCTGCGAATGGCTCGCAGTAATGATGGCAATCCGGAAGCAGTGGCAACAGCCAGTCGAGATGCGAGAATTTTCCGCCATACCAGCCGAATGGGATAAGCTTTTTTTTCTGCACAAGCCCGGTGATTGGCGGAGGTGTGGCTCTTGTGGGCTTCGTGAGATAAACACCATTTCCATTTACCTGGTATGTAGGTGCATCCTCTTTCAAAGCTCCCACGTGTCTCGTTTTGGATGATTTCCTGCGCACAGTGCTAATCAAATTACCATTATCATTCTCGCATTACAGTCAAAATTTTAAATTTACGCCTTTGCGTAAATCTCCACACCTTTTTCCACAAATTGGCGAGACTTTTCTTCCATGCCCGCCGCTGCGCGGAGTCCTGAGTCATGAGTTCTGAGTCCTCGGTTTATGTCTTGGCGTAGATTTCCGCGCCTTTTTTGACGAATTCGTTGGCCTTTTGTTCAAGTCCTTTTTGGATGACCTGTTCTTCAGCGACACCCTGTTCAATTGCGAACTTCCGCACATCTTCTGTAATCTTCATTGCGCAGAAATGTGGGCCGCACATGGAACAGAAATGCGCGCTCTTCGCGCCTTCCTGCGGCAGTGTTTCGTCGTGGAACTCGCGCGCGGTCACCGGGTCGAGACTCAAATTGAATTGGTCTTCCCAACGGAATTCGAACCGTGCCTTGCTTAATGCGTTGTCGCGGTATTGCGCGCCGGGATGACCTTTCGCCAAATCGGCGGCGTGGGCGGCAATCTTGTAGGCGATGACGCCGTCCTTCACGTCTTTCTTGTTCGGCAGGCCGAGGTGTTCCTTGGGCGTGACGTAGCAGAGCAGGGCGCAGCCATACCAACCAATCATCGCCGCGCCGATGCCGCTGGTGAAATGATCGTAGCCAGGCGCGATGTCGGTGATGAGCGGGCCAAGCGTGTAGAACGGCGCTTCATGACACCACTCGAGCTGTTTGTGCATGTTTTCCTCGATCATGTGCATCGGGACGTGGCCCGGACCTTCGTTCATCACCTGCACGCCGTGCTTCCAGGCGCGTTCGGTGAGTTCACCCTGCACCTTGAGTTCGGCAAATTGCGCCTCGTCGTTGGCGTCGGCAATCGAGCCGGGACGCAAACCGTCGCCGATGCTGAAGCTGCCGTCGTAAGCGGCCATGATTTTGCAGATGTCATCCCAGTGGGTGTAGGTAAAATTTTCCTGATGATGAGCGAGACACCACTTGGCCATGATGCTGCCGCCGCGGCTGACGATGCCGGTCATGCGATGCGCGGTCATTGGGATGAAGCGCAGCAACACGCCAGCATGGATGGTGAAGTAATCCACGCCCTGTTCCGCCTGTTCGATGAGTGTGTCGCGATAAATTTCCCAAGTGAGGTCCTCGGCCTTGCCGCCGACTTTTTCGAGCGCTTGATAAATCGGTACGGTGCCGATGGGCACAGGCGAGTTGCGGATGATCCATTCGCGCGTGGCGTGGATGTTGTTGCCGGTCGAGAGGTCCATGACGGTGTCGGCGCCCCATTTGGTGGCCCAGCGCATTTTCTCGACTTCCTCTTCAATAGACGATGCAAGGGCGCTGTTGCCGATGTTGGCGTTGATCTTCACGAGGAAATTGCGGCCGATGATCATCGGCTCGGCTTCCGGATGGTTGATGTTGGCCGGGATGATGGCGCGACCGGCTGCAACTTCGGCGCGGACGAATTCGGGCGTGATCTCGGTGGGAATGCGTTGGGGAAACTTTCTAAATACACTCGGCGTAAATTCGGATTCAACAGAGTTTTGAATTTTGAGTTTTGAGTTTTGAGTTTTGGATCCTGAATTCTGGATTCTGGATTCTGAATTCATCATTTGCTCCCTGATGGCGATGAATTCCATTTCGGGCGTGATGATGCCGGCGCGCGCATAGGCGAGTTGCGTCACGACCTTCCCGGATTTTGCACGTAGCGGGCGCTGCGCGAATTTTGAATTTTGCAGCCGTCGCGCCGGAGCGGCGCTATGGCTCGCCGCAGAGGCGGAAGTTTTGAGTTTTGGATTCTGGCTTCTGGCTTCTGGCTTCTGATTTCTTTCCTCAACGTCTCCGCGTTTCAAAATCCACTTAGCACGCAACGCGGGCAGGCCTTTTTTGACTGTGCCTTTGAAACCGGGATCGCCCCACGGACCACTGCAGTCATAAACGCGCACCGGTTCATTCGCTTCGAGCTTGCCGTTGAAGGATTTGGTCGGCGTAAGTTCGATTTCGCGCATGGGCACGCGGATGTCGGGGTGGATTTTGCCCGATACATAGATGCGTTTCATAAAAATTTCAGTCGTCAGCGAACACAGGGAAATGCTTTTGAAGGAAGTTGGCCCCGGTGGCCCTCCGCAAGGAGTTCCTACGCCAGCATTACCTGGATCAGGTTCAACGGGTCTTCGGCGTTCCGCACCGAACTCTCAGCCGCGTTTCATTTGAAACGTTTGGCTCCCCGATGGTCGAAAGCTAGGACGAATGTTGGGCGGCGTCAAGTGGCGCTCAAGCGCGGGAGATTCCGCCGTCACAGACCGGAGACCAATCCGGACGTTGACCCCGGCTTTCCGAAACGTTATCTAGAATCCTGTTATGGACGTTTTGATGCTATCGCGCATCCAGTTCGGGGCGACTATCGCGTTCCACTACATTTATCCGCCGTTGAGCATCGGCCTCGGCGTAATGCTCGTCATCATGGAGGCGTCCTGGCTCAAAACCCGCAAGCCGGTTTATCACCAGATGGCGCGGTTCTGGACGAAGATTTTTGCGCTGACATTCGCCATCGGTGTGGCGACTGGCATTGTGATGGAGTTTGAATTCGGCACGAACTGGGCGACGTATTCGCGTTACGTGGGCGATGTGTTCGGGAGCGCGCTGGCTGCGGAAGGCATCTTCGCATTTTTCCTCGAATCAGGTTTTCTTGCCGTGTTGTTGTTCGGCTGGGAAAAAGTGAGCCGCAAAATGCACTTTTTCTCGACTTGCATGGTGTGTCTCGGCGCGCATTTCAGCGCGGTGTGGATCATCGTTGCCAATTCATGGATGCAAACGCCGGCGGGCTACCACATTGTCGGTCAGGGCATGCATGCGCGCGCCGAAATCACGGACTTCTGGCAGGTGGTGTTCAATCCGTCCTCGATGGACCGCTTGTTCCACACGCTTTGTGGCGCATGGCAGGCGGGCGCGTTTCTCGTTATCAGCGTGGGCGCGTGGTATGTGCTGAAAAATAAATTCGCCGACTTTGCGAGGGCGTCGCTGCGCATCGGTCTGATCGTCGGGCTGATTGCTTCGCTATTGCAATTACACAGTGGCGACAGCAGCGCACGCGGCGTGGCGAAAAATCAACCGGCCAAACTCGCGGCGTTTGAAGGGCTTTACAACACAACCTCAAACGCGCCGCTGACGCTCGTTGGTTGGGTGGATGAGAAAAATGAAAAAGTCATCAGTTTGCAATTCCCATGGCTGTTAAGCCTTCTGACGCATCACAACCCGCACGCGATTGTGACCGGCTTGGACGCTTTTCCGCCGAAAGACCGGCCGCCGGTGAATCTTTCCTTCCAGTTTTTCCACGGCATGGCGGCGATTGGTTTTGCGCTGATTGCCGTTGCCGGGCTGGGCTGTTTTTATTTATGGCGCAAAGTGTTGTTTCAAAAACGCTGGATGCTCTGGATCCTCGTTTTCTCCGTGCTCGGCCCGCAAATCGCCAATGAACTCGGCTGGTTCGCGGCGGAAGTCGGGCGGCAACCGTGGATTGTTTACGGCCTGCTGCGCACACCGGAAGGCCTGTCGGCGGTGGTGAAGGCGGATGTTGTTCTCACATCGCTGATTCTGTTCACGGTGATTTATTTTCTGTTGTTCACAGTTTTTATTTATTTGCTCAACGACAAGATCCAACACGGCCCGGACGATACCGATCTGGTGCCCGCCGGCAAACTGGCTCTGCCGCTCAAGGGAAAAGCATGAGTTTAGATTTCAACACGATCTGGTTCATTCTCGTGGGTGTGCTGTTCACCGGCTACGCGATGCTTGACGGCTTCGATCTCGGCATCGGCGCATTGCATCTGTTCACCAAGGACGACGCCGAGCGCCGCACGATGCTCAATGTCATCGGCCCGGTCTGGGACGGCAACGAGGTCTGGCTCGTCACCGGTGGTGGCGCGTTGTTCGCCGCGTTTCCGAATGTGTATGCGACCGTGTTCTCCGGTTTTTACCTCGCGTTCATCCTGTTGCTCGTGTCGCTGATTTTCCGCGCCGTCGCCATTGAGTTTCGCAGCAAACAACCGATGCATTGGTGGCGGCAGACGTGGGACATCGGCTTTTCCACCGGCAGCCTGTTGTCGGCCCTGCTCATTGGCGTGGCGCTGGGCAACATCGCGTGGGGCATTCCGATTGATGAGCGCGGTGAATTCGCGGGAACTTTCATTGGTTTGTTGAAACCCTATCCGCTTCTGCTTGGCGTCACGACCGTGGCGCTGTTCATGATGCACGGCGCGATTTATGGCGCGTTGAAAACCGAAGGCGCGTTGCATGACAAACTGCGCAGATGGACGATGAAGGCGATCGTTTTCTTCGTGATTTGTGTGACGGGGCTCACCATTGCCACGCTGTTTTATGTGCCGCACATGACCGAACGTGTGCGTGCAAATCCGTGGCTCTTTACCATCGTGCTGGTGAACCTGCTGGCCATTGCCAACGTCCCGCGCGAATTTCATCATGGACGTGATTGGCGGGCGTTTCTGTCGTCGTGCGCCGCGATGACAAGCTTGATGGTGCTGTTCGGACTGAACATGTATCCAAACCTCGTTTACAGCCTGCCGAATCCCGAAAACAGCCTGACGATTTACAACGCCGCCTCGTCGTCGAAGACGCTTGGCATCATGCTCATCATAACGTGCATTGGCATGCCTCTGGTCATCGCCTACACCATGAGCATCTATTGGATTTTTCGGGGCAAGGTAAAAATGGATCGGACAAGTTACTGAACCGCGGATTACGCTGATTATTTTTACAAATCTGGAATCCGTGTAATCCGTGGATTAAACCACCCGCGTTTTGCCTTTGCCTTTCACAACTTCGCCAATCAACCATGCCTTGTGCTTTTGGGTGCAGATGAATTTTAGAACCGCGTCCGCCTTATCCGCTGACACGATGGCGACCATGCCGATGCCCATGTTGAACACCTGGTAAAGCTCGGCTTCCGGCACACCACCGCATTCAACAATAAGCCGGAAAATCGGCAGCATGTCCCACGAACCTTTGCGGATAACCACATTACAGTTTTTCGGCAGAACGCGCGGGATGTTGTCCACAAACCCGCCACCGGTGATATGGGCGAAGGCCTTCACGGGCGGTGACGAGTGACGAGTGACAAGTGACGGGATGTTGAAATGTTTGATTAACTTTTGGACGAGCGGGCCATAGCTGATGTGGACCTTCAGCAATTCAGCGCCGATTGTGTTTTTTAGTTCAGCGACGTAGCTCCTAGGCTTGAGTTTGAGTCGCTCGAAGAAAATTTTTCGCGCGAGCGAGTAGCCGTTTGTGTGCAGGCCGCTCGATGCAATGCCAATGACCGCATCGCCGCGCTTCACGGTTTTCCGGCCATCGAGCATTTTGGACTTTTCCACCACACCGACTATCGTGCCGCTCACGTCGTATTCGCCCTTCTGGTAAAAGCCAGGCATCTGCGCCGTCTCGCCGCCGATGAGCGTGCAATTGTTTTCCGCACAGGCACGCGCGAAGCCGTTGATGATGTCGGTGAAAACGTGCGGCTCCAGTTTGCCGGTGCCGAGGTAATCGAGGAAGAACAACGGTTCAGCGCCGAGCACGACAATGTCGTTGACGCAATGGTTCACGAGGTCGGCACCGATGGTGTCGTGCCGGTCCATCGCGAACGCAATTTTCAGTTTGGTACCGACGCCGTCCACAGATGACACGAGCACCGGCTCCCGGTATTTTTTTACGTCGAGCGCGAACAGACCGCCGAAGCCGCCGATCTTGCCAAGCACCTCGCGGCGATGCGTGGCCGCGAGCAATTGCGGCAGCGTCGCCTTGACCTTGTTGCCCAAATCAATGTCCACACCCGCGCGGGCGTAAGCTTTTTGTTTCATGCGCACAGACATTAACCGCCAAGACGCGAAGCACGCCAAGTTAAAAAATTACGGAACGATGCCAAATTCGGAATCGCATTGCGCTTCGGCGCGCTTATTGCAGAATGCGCGGATGAATTTAGACGCGCTTTATTCCGAATTGACACTTAAACCCAATGCCAAGCTCGCGCTGGTCGTCCTCGACGGCCTGGGCGACATCGCCACGAAGGAACAAAACAATCTTACGCCGCTGGAGGCCGCTCGCACGCCGAACCTCGATGCGCTGGCAAAAAACTCGGCGCAGGGCCGCATGATTCCCATTGCGCCCGGCATCACACCCGGCAGCGGCCCCGGCCACCTCGGCTTGTTCGGCTATGACCCGCTGGAATTTCAGGTGGGCCGCGGCGTCATCGAGGCGCTCGGTTTGGGCATGGAACTCAAGCACGGCGACGTCTGCGCCCGCGCCAATTTTGCCACACTTGATGCGAAAGGCATCGTCACCGACCGCCGCGCCGGTCGCATCCCGACCGAAATGTGCGAGAAACTTTGCGCGATGCTTTCCGCAAAAGTGAAAAAACTCGGCGACACGGGAATCATCATCAAGGCTGGCAAGGAGCATCGCTTCGTCGTCGTGTTCCGCGGCAGAGGTTTGGAAGGTCCGCTTACGGACGCTGATCCGAACCGCGAAGGCTTTTCCATTCCCACCGTCCATCCGCGCGACGTCAACAACGCCGGCCAGAAAAAGATGGCTGGGTTGATCGCCGATTTTTACAAGGCTGCGTTGCCGATCATCGCGGGGGAAAAACCGGCGAACGGTTTTCTCATGCGCGGTATTGCGCACCAGCCGCACATCCCGCTGTTCGAGGAGCGTTACAAATTGAAGGCCGCGTGCCTGGCGGTTTATCCGATGTATAAAGGCCTGGCGCAACTCGTTGGCATGAAGAAAATAGAAGGCCCGGCGACCATTGCGGAACAATTCGAGCGGTATCTTGAGGAACACGACAACTTCGATTTCTTTTTCATCCATTACAAATATACTGACAAGGCGGGCGAAGACGGCAACTTCATGGCCAAGATGAAAGCGATCGAAGATTTCGACGCCGCATTGCCGATTTTGCTGAGGAAAAAGCCGGACGTGCTGGCCATCACCGGCGATCATTCGACGCCCGTGGCGGTCAAGGGCCATTCCTGGCATCCGCAGCCGGTGCTGCTGAACGCGCCGTGGAGCGGTTCGGACAAACTCGAGCGTTTCACGGAAACCGGTGCGAACAGCGGCTCGCTCGGTGTGTTTAAGGCGAAGTATTTGATTCGCCTCATGCAGGCCAACGCGAGGATGTTCGACAAGTTTGGGGCGTAAAACAGGTAGGGCGAGCAGTCCTCTGCGCGCCGGCGGCGGGCAACGGAGTACCCGCCCTGCCTTTTGTGTTCAAAAATGAATTTGCCGAACAAATTAACGGTGTTGCGGTTCGTGCTGACGGCGCTTTTTATCTGGGTGCTGTTCGCACCGATTCCCTTCAATCACACGCTCGCATTGTTTTTTTTCTGCGTGGCGAGTTTCACGGACTTTCTCGACGGCCGCATCGCGCGCAGCCGCGGTCTCATCACAAATTTTGGCATTTTGATGGACCCGCTCGCGGACAAAATTTTGACATGCTCGGCATTCATCGCTTTTGTTGAGAGCAGTCACCTGAATCCAAATATGCCGGTCAGGGTTGCGGCGTGGATGGTCATCATCATCGTTGCGCGTGAACTGGCGATCACCGGCTTGCGATTGCTGGCGGCGTCCAAAAACGTCGTGCTGGCTGCGGAAAAATTCGGCAAGCACAAGACTGTCTCGCAGATCGTGGCCATCAACGCGTTGCTGGTCGTGGATGCCTGTGTGGAGTGGCCGTCCTGGTTGCAAAGGCTTTTCCAACCGTGGGCGCCGGTGTTCACGGAAATCGCCCTTTGGGTAACGGTCGTATTGACCGCCGCGTCCGGCGTTCTTTATTTATGGCGCAACCGTGCGATTTATTTAAGCGACATCTAAGAGTAAATGGAGAATGAAGAAGGAAGAATGCAGAAAATTTGTAGTTGAATGTGAATGAAGTCCATTTTCTTCATTCCGCATTCATTTTTTGGGCAACGGCAGCGTTTCGCTGGAGCTCGCGGACTGATAAACCGCCGGCGGCAAACCAGCCAGCGGATCACTGTGCTTGTGGTGCCGCCACGCAAGACCGGCAAGCGCGACGATCAAAAAGATTCCCAATGCCGCGCCGCCAACCAGCCCGATTTTCCAATTCAGTCTTGCGAGCAAAAACATCAACCGGTCAACCACAGTGTTGGATTCCTCGGTGAACGGCGGCGGCTCCTTGAATTTTTCCGTTTGCCCCAACTCGACATTCAGCGCGGCCATGATGGCCGGCACATCGAGTTTTAGCAGTGTGGCGCAATTTTTCACCGAGCCGCGAATGTAAACCGGCGCGGAAAACATCTCGTAATTTCCTTCTTCAAGCGCGCGGATATGGTCGGTGCGGATTTTGGTGGTCTCCGCGACTTGATAGACCGTCAGTTTCTTGGCCTCGCGCGCGGAGCGGAGTTGTTCGGCGACCGTTGGCATTTCCCCTTATTTAGCGCATTTGACGCGGACTTGGCAACTGCGGAATAAACCACAAAGGCGCAAAGACACAAAAAATTAAATCCAGCTTCGTATCTTCGTGGTGAAAATCAAACTGCTTCCTGCCCGCCACCGTCCATTCCCGTGCCGTCCAGATCAATCAAAATGTCGCGCGGCTCGGCACCTTTGCCGGGGCCAACGATGCCGCGGTTTTCCAGTTCGTCCATGATGCGCGCGGCGCGCGTGTAGCCGAGGCGCAAACGCCGTTGCAGCAGCGAGACGCTTGCCTTTTGTTCGCTGCGGATGACCTCGATGCACTTCTGAATCAGTTCCTCGTCCTCGTCAATGCCGGTTTCATTTTCAAAACTGCTCGTCGGTTTTGAAAGTTGCCGGTGGATTTCCATTTCGTAACTTGGTTTGGCCTGCTTGGCAATGAACCCGACGATGCTGTTGATTTCCTGGTCGGTAATGAGCGCTCCCTGCGCGCGAATCAATTTCGCCGAGCCGGGCGGCAGGTAAAGCATGTCACCTTTGCCGAGCAATTTATCCGCGCCCATCGCGTCGAGAATCGTCCGCGAGTCCACCTTCGCCGCGCACTGAAACGCGATGCGCGCGGTGATGTTCGCCTTAATGACGCCGGTGATGACGTCCACGCTCGGGCGCTGCGTGGCGACGATGCAATGAATGCCAGCCGCGCGCGCCATTTGCGTGATGCGCGCGATGGCCATTTCCACGTCGGCGGGCGCGACGAGCATCAGGTCGGCCAACTCGTCAATGATGACGACGATATAGCTCAACTTTTCGGGAATGACGATGTCGTCCTCGCGCGGGACGACGATTTCCTCGTCCACTTCGACGGCGAAACCTTCCACGCCCGGCTCGACCTTTTCCTTTTTGGTCTTGAGCGGCAATTCGGGTTCGGTCTCCAATAACGGTTTGTTTTTTTGGCGCGAATTGAACGAGCCGATGTTGCGGACGCCGACTTTCGCGAAGATTTGGTAACGCTTTTCCATTTCGTTCACAACCCAGCGCAGGGCGAGAATGACTTTTTTCGGGTCGGTAATAACCGGGACGACAAGATGCGGCAGCTTGTTGTAGTGCTGCAATTCGACAACCTTCGGATCAATCATCACGAAGCGGAGCTGATCTGGCGAGAAGCGGTAGAGCAGGGACGTGATGATGGCATTGATGCAGACCGATTTGCCGGAGCCGGTGCTGCCGGCGATGAGCAGGTGCGGCATCTCGGAAAGGTCCGCCACGATGGGATGGCCATAAACGTCCTTGCCGAGCGCAATTGGAATTTTTGCCTTGCTGTTGCGCCATTCTTCGGACTCGAACATGTCGCGCACGATGACCAGCGTCTTGACCGGGTTCGGCACTTCGATACCGACGGAGCTTTTGCCGGGCACGGGCGCAAGGATATGAACACGCTCGGCTTTGACTGCGGCGGCGATGTTATTGTTGAGCGCGCTGATTTTTTCAAGCTTTACGCCCGGTGCCGGATGAAATTCGTAGCGCGTGATGGTCGGGCCTTTGGTGATATCGCCGAGCGAAACCTCGATGTCGAACTGCGCGAGCGTCTGTTGCATGAGCCGCGCGTTGGCCATCAATTCCTCCTTCGATTCGGTTGGTTTGACGGTTGTGTCCGGGTATTGCAGAAAATCCAGTGGTGGTAACTGGTAATTGCCAATGAGGGGTGTCGAGGCAACCGTAATCGGCTTGGATTTCCTCACTCTGGGCTTGGCGCCGGAAACTGGCGCAATGTGAACCGTCGGCTCCGATTTTTCCGCTTCAATTTTTCCGGAAGCGGGCGTTTCGCTCTTTTCTCCAGCGACCTTTTCTGCCGCCGGTTTTTTGCCAGGGATGTCTTCCGTCGTTGCGGCTGCAACTTCCTGGCCGGAAACGGTCTTACCTTCATCCGCAGTCCCGGATTCTTTGGTCGCGCCATCGGGCGGGGCGGTTTTGCGAACGCGGGCGGATTTGGCCTGCGGCACACTCAAATCGCGGACAGTCGGCTCCGGCACCGGCAGCATATCCGCGCCCAGACCGGAACGTTGGACTTCCTCCTGCAATTTTCTGGCCTGCTTCTCGAGGTCACGCGCGCGGTGTTCAAGCACGCCTTCGTCGGCGGATTCCGGTTCGGCTTCGTAGGGTTCCTTTCCAAGGAAACCGCGAATCCACTCGCCGAGACGGAAATCCGTCAGGAACAACAGGCTGATGAGGCACAGTGCCAGGTAAACAATGATCGCACCGACGATGCCCAGCAGGCAAAAACCGTATTCGTGATGCGGTGTCTGCCCGTAAGTCGCCCATCCCATCCACCCCCCCGCGCTTTGCGAGCCGATGGTTTCGCGAATTTTTCCGAGCAATCCGGCGCTGTCCATGATGTAAAACAGGCCGGTAAGGGACACCAGCAACACGACTGACCAAATCAGCGACCAACGCAACCGTTCACGCAAGTGACTCGGAAAATTTAACAGATAAGACAGGCCAAAGGCTGCGAACAGCACGGGCAAAATGTACCCAGCCAAACCAAAAGGTATAAATGATGCCCACGCCAGGTATGCGCCCAACGGGCCAATCCAGTTGTGCGCGGGCTTGTTCAGCTGCGTGGTCAGGAACGAAACATCATCGCGGTCGAATGACAATTGCGCAACCAGCAGCAACAACGCGACAGCCAGCAACGCAATGCCGATAATGTCGCCAAAGCCGTGCGCAGAATTCGGAGACGTCTTGCGTGACATGGCTGTAGTGTAACAATTCGCTTCGGCGATTTCAAAGTTGAAATTGTCCGTGCCGGGTCAGTTCGCGCTTGCCAACGCATATCGGAAATTTGAGACTGACAACCCACTTGGAATGCGCGGTTAGCTCAGTTGGTAGAGCACATGTTTGACGTACATGGGGTCACAGGTTCAAGTCCTGTACCGCGCACCATCCTTCGCTCGGAACCGACGTCTGGAGATTCCGAGCGAAGGATGGTGTCCTCCGTAGCCTTGGCAAAGGAGGACTCTCTCGTCAACAGTTCCGAGCTACGGATGGCATCGCAGTCCATTCATTCAGGCCGCGTTCGTTGGTGTTCACTGGAAACAATCCAAGCAATTCCAACGCTTCGCCGACCAGATAAAGCGAGCCGGTAATGACAACGGGATCATTATCCGGAATTTTTTCCAATGCCCCATGCAGAGAATCGCATGCGGCGATTTTAGCCGACGGGTTCGCTGCACGGCAGGCTGCCGCCAGTTGATTCGGATTGGCGCTGCGTTCGCTGGAAACCGGGACGGTGAAAATGCGCGACGCCAGCGGCGCCAGCGTTTCGCAAATCCGCCGCCAATCCTTGTCCTGAAGCACGCCAAGAATCAGTGTCACTTGGTAGGGACGAGCCGCCGGCCGCGCGGGCCGCGCGTCCCTACCAGTTGGAAAAATATTTTTCAGCGCCTCGCGCAGGACTTTCGCACCGGCAACATTGTGCGCGCCATCCAGCAGGATGCGCCCACCGTTTGGCAATGTGACCCATTGCAACCGTCCCGGCCAGTTCACGCTTTGCAAACCGACCCGGATATTTTCTTCACTCACCGGGATTTTATTTTGGAGCGCCTCAATCGTTGCGAGCGCGAGCGCGGCATTTAATTTCTGATGTTCGCCGTGCAAGGGCAGGTAGGGACAGCGCGCTCGCCTCGGCGAAGCTGTCAGCGAAGCCTGGGCTGCGCTGTCCGGACGCCGCAGCGCGGCGTCCCTACCATTAATCGTCATGAGCGTCGCATTTTTCTCCCGAGCCGTTTTTTCAATCACCGCCAGCGCTTCCGGTTCATCCGTCGCCGTGATGACCGGCACGCCGGGCTTGATGATGCCCGCCTTTTCGGCGGCGATTTTGGCAAGCGTATCACCGAGCCATTGCTCATGGTCAAAAGCGATGTTCGTGATGATGCTGGCGAGCGGCGTGACGATGTTCGTGGCATCCAGCCGTCCGCCAAGGCCGGTTTCCCAGATCACCAAATCACATTTCTGTTCGGCAAAAAACTTCAGCGCCATCACCGTGACGACTTCAAAAAAAGTCGGATGATGCCCGGCGGGAAATTGTTTGAACAGTGGCTGCAATTCTTCGACCAATCGGACGACTTCATTTTCGGATACGAGTTGGCGGTTTACTTGAATCCGTTCGCGGAACGAAACCAGATGTGGTGAGGTGAACAGCCCCACGCGCAGGCCTGCCGCGCGATAAACGCTTTCAAGCATGGCGCAGGTTGAGCCTTTGCCGTTTGTGCCGGCGACATGGATGAACCGGAGACGGTCTTGCGGATTGCCCGCCAGCGCGGCGAGTTTGCGCGGAGTTTCCAAACCGAGTACCGCGCCGAACAAACGCAAATCGTAGAGAAATCGAATGGCTTCGGTGTAGGTCACTTGCGTCTCGACCCAACTTACAACGGCTTCTGGTGAATATGCGCAAGCGCCGCCCTGATGAAGCCTTTGAAGAGCGGGTGCGGCTGATGCGGCTTGCTCAAAAATTCCGGGTGAAACTGGCTCGCTATAAAAAATGGATGGTCTTTCAATTCAATCACCTCAACCAGTTTGCCATCGGGCGACAGACCGCTGAACACGAAGCCGGCCTTCTCGAATTTCTCGCGGTAGGCATTGTTGAATTCGTAGCGGTGGCGGTGACGTTCATTCACCACGAATGAACCATAAAGGTTTGCCGCCTTGGAATTCAGCGTCAACTGGCAGGGCTGTGCGCCCAGCCGCATCGTGCCGCCTTTTTGGGTGATTTTGCGCTGCTCATCCAGCATCGCGATGACCGGATGCGGTGTGTCCGGTTCAAACTCGGTGGAATGCGCCTTGGCCAGTTTCAAAACATTGCGGGCGAATTCAATCGTGGCGATTTGCATTCCCAGACAAAGACCGAGATAGGGGATTTTGTTTTCACGCGCGTATTGCACGGCCTTGATTTTACCTTCGATGCCGCGTTCGCCAAAACCGCCCGGCACAAGGATGCCGCCGAGACCCTTCAGCTTTTTATCCGCGCCGTCTTTCTCGATTTCCTCGGCGTCCACTTGGACGATTTCCACGCCGCAATCGTTGCCGATGCCGCCGTGAACAATCGCCTCATAAACCGATTTGTAGGCGTCCTGCAGGCCGATGTATTTGCCGACGACGCCGACGCGCACGCGGTGTTGCGGCGCGATGAGCTTGCGGATGATCTCCTGCCAGTGCGTCATGTCCGCGGGCGGCGTGTCGAGGCGCAACAGATGGCAAACGATATCGTCGAGCCGGTCGCGTTGGAGCATCAGCGGCACTTCATAAATGGAATGATCAACATCCTTTTCCTCGATAACGGCCTCAAGCGGAACGTTGCAAAACATGGAAATTTTCTGGCGCACTTCCTTGTTCAGCGGCTTCTCGCAACGGCAGATGAGGGCATGTGGCGTGATGCCGATTTCGCGCAGTTTGGCGACGGATTGCTGCGTCGGCTTGGTCTTCAGTTCACCGGCGGCCTTGATGAACGGCACATAGGTGACGTGCAGGAACACTACGTTGCCGGTGCCCGCTTCGAGTGCGAACTCACGAATCGCTTCCAAAAACGGCAAGCCCTCGATGTCGCCGGTCGTGCCGCCGATTTCGGTGATGACGACGTCCGCCTTGCTTTTTTCCGCCAGCACGCGGATGCGATTTTTAATTTCCTCGGTGACATGTGGGATGACCTGCACGGTATTGCCGAGATATTTTCCTTCACGCTCATTGTTGAGCACGGTCTGATAAACCTGGCCGCTCGTGAGGTTATTCAGGCGTGTCAGTTTACCGTTGGTGAACCGCTCGTAATGGCCGAGGTCGAGGTCGGTTTCCGCGCCATCATCGAGCACGTAAACCTCGCCGTGTTGATACGGATTCATCGTGCCGGGGTCAACGTTGAGGTAAGGATCAAATTTCTGGAGCGCAACCTTGAGACCGCGATTTTCGAGCAGGGTGCCCAGCGACGCCGCTGTCAGGCCCTTGCCCAGCGAACTCACCACGCCGCCCGTTACAAAAATAAATTTCATTTTTTATTTTCCGCCACAGATGAACACAGATTCGCACAGATAATAAATTTGCTTTGCTTGTCTTTCAAAAAATCTGTGTCCATCTGTGTTAATCTGTGGCTAAAGCCTTTTCAGAATTTGTTCCACCCGCTTCACATCTTCCGGCGCATCCACGCCCACGCTGTCGTAATCCACTTTCACAACCGCGATTTGGATTCCGTTTTCCAGCGCGCGCAACTGTTCCAGCTTCTCCACGTTTTCCAGCGGCGACACTGGGAATTTCACCAGCCGCAGCAACATCTCACGCCGGTAACCGTAAATGCCGAGATGTTTCAAAAAAGCAAACGCCGCCAACTGTCCCCGAACGCCTTCGGGGCTGGCGGCCTCGCGCAGATATGGAATCGCGCGCCGGGAAAAGTATAACGCACAACCCGCGGCGTTGACAACGACTTTTACGACATTCGGATTGTCGAGTTCGGCGGGATTTTTGATGCGCGTCGCGGCGGTGGACATCTCATTGTCGCGCAGGACGGCGGCGACAGCGTCAATCACCGACGGCTCAATCAATGGCTCGTCGCCTTGGATGTTTACGACCGCGTCGCACGCGCAGCGCGCGGCGACTTCCGCGATTCGGTCCGTGCCGCTGGGATGGTTGTCGCGCGTTATTTCCACGCGGCAGAATTTTTTCGCCGTGTCGGCGATGCGCACGTCATCCGTGGCCACGATGACTTCGTTCAACGACTTGGCTTTCTGACATTGCTCGACAACGCGTTGAATCAGCGGTTTACCGGCGATGAGCGCGAGCGGTTTGCCGGGAAATCGTGTCGAGGCGTAACGCGCGGGAATGATGCCAACGATTTTCACGCGGCACATTTAGCCACAAATGAAACACAGATGAAACATAGATTTTATTGTGTGAGTATGTCCGTGTTTAATCCCGCCTTCTCCCGCCCTGCGGGATTCGGCGTGGCAAGCCGTGGCTGGAGACTTCACTCCACCGTCACGCTCTTGGCCAGATTTCTCGGCTTGTCCACGTCGCAGCCGCGCGCGACGGCGATGTGATACGCGAACAGTTGCAGCGGCACAGTCGCCAGAATCGGGTAAATCGGTTCCAGCGTCTTCGGCAGATAAATCACGTCGTCGGCCACCTTCCCGATTTGTTTGTCGCCTTTGGTGGCCAGCGCGATGATGGGGCCTTTGCGCGCGCGAATCATTGCCAGGTTCGCCATCGTCTTGTCATGCATCGAATCCTGCGGCACGAGGAAAACCGTCGGCGTTTTCGGGTCAATCAACGCAATCGGGCCGTGCTTCATTTCCGCCGCCGAATAACCCTCGGCGTGGATGTAGGAAATTTCCTTCAGCTTGAGCGCGCCTTCGAGCGCAATCGGAAACGTGTAACCGCGTCCGAGGAAAAAGAAATCGTCGGCCTTCGCGTATTTAAGTGCGATCTTTCTGAACGCGTCACTCTGCGCGAGAATGGCCTCGAGCTGTTTCGGCGCGGCTTCGAGCGCGCGCAGAATTTCCAACGCGCGATGGGCCGAAAGCTGCCGCATCCTGCCGAGATGAACAGCCAGCAGCGCAAGGATTGTCAGTGTCGAAACAAAGGCTTTTGTCGAGGCGACGCCGATTTCCGGTCCGGCGTGCATGTAAATGCCGCCATCAGACTCGCGCGCGATGGTACTGCCGACGACATTGACGATGGCCAGCGCGCGATGACCGCGCTTCCTGGCTTCGCGTAACGCGGCGAGTGTGTCGGCGGTTTCGCCGGATTGCGAAATGACCAGCAACACGGTGTCGCGTTCGAGCGGCGCGTTGCGATAACAGAATTCATGCGCAAACTCGACCTCCACCGGGATTTGCGCAAGTTCTTCAATCAGATATTCACCCACGAGCGCCGCGTGCCAGCTCGTGCCGCTGGCGGCGATGACGATGCGCTTGATGGAACGCAATTCCGCAGGCGTCAGATTCAAGCCGCCGAACTTGGCGGTCGCACCTTTCATGTCCACACGGCCGCGCAGCGCGTTTTCCACCGTCTCCGGCTGCTCAAAAATCTCCTTGAGCATGAAATGCGGAAACTTGCCGCGAGCTGCGTCTTCCTGGCTGAATTCCAGCTTGCTGATCTGCACGGTGGCGGTGTCCGCGCCCAGATTCAAAACGTCGAACCGTTTGCTCGTGACCGTCGCCACGTCGTAGTCATTCAGATAAACCACCTTTTTCGTGTGGGCGACGATGGCATTGGCATCGCTGGCCAGGAAATTTTCGCCTTTGCCGATGCCGATGATGAGCGGCGACCCGCGTCGCGCGCCGACAATGGTGTCGGGCTGATCCGCACAAACGACCGCAATGCCGTAAGCGCCGATGACATCGCGCAATGCATCGCAAACGGCCAGTGTCAGCGGATTGGAACTTTTTTTCGTTTGGTGGGGCGAGAGTCTCTCGAGCCCTGATTTTTTTTCGCTTTGGCTCGATGGAGTCTCGCCCCACCGGCAATGGCGTTTTTCGTAATAATCGCCAATCAAATGCGCCAGCACCTCGGTGTCGGTGTCGGAACGGAATGTGTGCCCGGCCTTGAGCAGTTTCTGTTTGAGCGCGTCGTAATTTTCGATGACGCCGTTGTGAACGACGGCTATTTTGCCGGATTGATCGAGCTGCGGATGCGAATTTTCGTCCGACGGCGACCCGTGCGTGGCCCAGCGCGTGTGACCGATGCCGATATTGCCCGTGACCGGTTCGGCCTTCAAAAGCTTTGCGAGGCCCTTGTCAATTCTCCCGACTTTTTTGCGAACGAGCAGTTCACCGTCATGCACCACAGCCACGCCGGCGCTGTCGTAACCGCGATATTCCAGCCGCCGCAATCCTTCGAG